>WNFJ01296526.1_pt1 | contig 16500 bp, 13 predicted proteins | sample 5400461 | NCBI WGS metagenome assembly WNFJ01 (sample SAMN13153349, study PRJNA577476) | soil metagenome | isolation source: 115 cm saprolite on Douglas fir-dominated hillslope | place: USA:California | collected 2013-09-17 | reverse complement strand
GCAACCGACCGGCTCACCTTGACCGAGGTGCGGCGCAAGATCCTGGAGCAGACCAGCGTTTTCAAACCCGAGGACATCATCCCCGTTCCCTGCCATCCTGATTCGCTGGCCATGGCCTACGCCCTCAAGCTGAATGGCAAGGTCACGCCGCTGACCAGCATGATTCCGCCCGAGGTGCTCATCAACGCCGGGCGCAATACCATTCTTTATGAACAGGAAGAGGCCATCCGCCAGAACCTGTTCAAACTCTTCGCCACCAATCATTCGCCGCGCTCAGGCGCGGGCAGCCTGCGCGAGCTGCTCTGCTGCCTGCCCCAGGTGCTGGTGCCCGAGGGGTTGGGATATGAGAGCGTCTTCCGCGTCATCATCATGCAGTTCATTGACGCGCATTCTTTCGACGTGCGCTCGGTGAAGAAGACCTGCGTGCACATCGTGCATCCTGACGGACGCCTGATTCCGTTTGACACTTACAATCTTTTTTACCGCGATGATTTGGAGAAAACGCGCCTGGAACCGCTGCGAAGGAAAACGGAGCTGGTAGCAATGGCATGAACGCTGAGGTTCAAGGACGCAGCAGTGGTAAAGAGATCGCCAAAGGAATTACCACTTGTTTCGCGCTCAACTTGCTGCAGTTGGGAATTGCCTGGCTGTTCCTGGCGGTCGCGAGAGGGTTGGACTTCTTTCTCGTCGTAAGCGTTGTCCTGATCACGGGATTTGGAGTTGTGCAGTCGGGTTATGTGGTTCCACTGATTTTGAACGCGCGGAAAAAAGGCCGCCCATATTTTGCCAAGGGAATAGTCATCGCTGCGTCGATTACCCTTCTGTTGAGCGCGGCTCGTTGGGGAACCATGCTTTTGCGTCCATAACGACGATTCGGTTCGCGCTCCTCTGAGAATTCCTGGTGGGCAGGAGAGGCACACGTCCATGAACAAAAAACTGACAACAGGCATACAAGTCGTTCTCGGATTCCTGCTGGGGATCGCGCTGAATGTGATCGTCTTCTTGCTGGGAGTGCTGCTTAGCTCGCGGCTCTTATCAGCCGACACTTCGGGCGCAATTCTGTTCTACGGTCTGAGTTTCATCGGCGCAGTGCAACTGATCTGGCAGGCGCCTGTCATCCTGCTTCTAAGATGGAAGGGTCACAAGAGCCTGGCACTGGGTGTGATCCTGGCTGTCTCGATTACTGCCCTGCTCAATGCGACGTGTTGGGGGCTGCTCAAGGCCGGGAAGATCAGGATAGGCGGTTAGAAAGAGCTCCCTTTTTGGCCGGTTTTCCAGCTTTCATTGCGAAACCGAATGCCCTCTCCGGCCATCTAATATTTGTAAGCGTTTGGGTGGGAAGTACTTAGGCTGGTTTACAGCGCCTCGATTGTGCTAACATATTACGGTTTGCGTCTTTCCGCCTGCGAGATGAAGGGGCATTACTCGCGGGCTATACGCATTTACTCCCACCATTGATACGCATACGTCTATATACACAGGACGAGGCTGAAAAGGAACCACTTGGCTCTGGACGACAAGTTTGAAGACATTAAAAAATTAATCGACGCGGGTAAAGAGAAGGGCTATCTCACCTACGATGAGGCCAATGATCTCATCCCTCACGACGTGCATTCGCCGGAAGATCTCGACGATCTTCTGACCACCATTGGCACCCAGGGAATCGATGTCATTGAAGGCGCCAAACCGCCCTCTTCCGGCTTTGACAAGGCCGAAGACATTGAGGCCGGCGAAGAAGTTGATTTGGACCTTACCCCCGGGGCGCTGGAAAAGACCAACGATCCGGTGCGCATGTACCTGCGAGAAATGGGCACCGTTCCCCTGCTCACGCGCGAGGGCGAGGTGGAAATTGCCAAGCGCATCGAGCGCGGGCAGAACCGCGTTCTCAAAGCCATTTCGCGCTCTCCCATCGTCATCAACGAGATCATCGCGCTGGGCGAGGACCTGCGCAAGGGCGTGCGCAGCATCAAGGAAATTGTCCCCTTCGACGAAGAAGAGGTGACCGATGAAATTGTTGCCAAGCGCCTGAAAGATACGCTCAACCGCATCGACAACCTGGCGAAGCACTACAAGCGGGCACAGCAGTTGACCGAGAGGCTGGTCGCGATTCCGGAAAAGAAGAAGCAGCGCGAGTACCGCCGCTGTCGCTGGTCGCTGGGCCGCGAGATCGTGGAAATTTCCCGCGCTATCCGCGGCATCCGCTTTCTGAATCCCGAGCGCAAGCTGCTGATTGACCGCGTCAACAAGACGGTGGACGCCATGCGGCAGTTCGACCGCCAGATCCAGTCGCTGGAAAAGAAAGCTGAGGCCACGCGCAGCGAGGAGCTGAAAAAGGAATACCGCAAGAACCAGCGGCAGTACAAGGCCGACCTGGAAAAGCTGGAAGCCGACGCCGGTGTGGATTACCAGGAGCTGCGCCGCACCCAGCGCGAAATTATCCAGGGCGATATGAATGCCGAGGTGGCCAAGCGCGAGCTCATTGAGGCCAACCTGCGCCTGGTGGTTTCCATCGCCAAGAAGTACACCAACCGCGGCCTGCAGTTCCTTGACCTGATTCAGGAAGGCAACATCGGCCTGATGAAGGCGGTGGATAAGTTCGAATACCGCCGCGGCTACAAGTTTTCGACCTACGCAACCTGGTGGATCCGGCAGGCCATCACGCGCGCCATCGCCGACCAGGCCCGGACGATCCGCATTCCGGTGCACATGATCGAGACCATCAACAAGCTCATCCGCACCTCGCGGCAACTGGTGCAGGAGCTGGGACGCGAGCCAACGTCGGAAGAAATTGCCCGGCGCATGGATATTCCCGTGGCCAAAGTGCGTAAGGTGCTGAAGATCGCGCAAGAACCGATTTCGCTCGAGACCCCGATTGGCGAGGAAGAAGATTCGCACCTTGGCGACTTCATCGAAGACCGCGCCGTGGTCTCGCCGGCCGAGGCCGTCATTAACGTGAACCTGAAGGAGCAGACGGCGCACGTTCTGCGCACCCTGACGGCGCGCGAAGAGAAGGTCATCAAGATGCGCTTCGGCCTCGAAGATGGCAGCGAGCACACCCTGGAAGAAGTCGGCCAGTCGTTCACGGTCACCCGCGAACGCATCCGGCAAATCGAGGCCAAGGCGCTGCGCAAGCTGCGGCATCCTTCGCGCTCGCGCAAGCTCCGTGCCTTCATGGACGGCCTGCGCGACTAACTCTCAGTCATAACTTATGGATGTGTGGCACAGTCGCCGCCGGCTGTGCCTTTTTTTTGTTTCTTCAATCAGCGGCCTGCTATACCATTCTCCGTTCAAGAACTAAGAAGAAAAAGGAGAGACCTATGCAATTTGTGCCGGTCGTGGTAGCTGCGCTGTCGACCATGGTCATCGGGTTCCTGTGGTATTCACCGCTGCTCTTCGCCAAGCCCTGGATGCTCGCCGCAGGTTACGACATCAACGACAAAGAGCAGATGGAAAAAATGCGCAAGGGCGCCGGGCCCACTTACCTGCGCGCCTTCCTGGCGTCTTTGCTGACAGCGTTTGTTTTGTGGAGGTTCTTTCACTGGGTGGGAATCTCTTCGGCCACTGCCGGAATTCAAGTCGCGATTGTGGCATGTATAGGGTTTAACCTCACCACGAAATATACCGACATGCTTTTTCTCAGGCAGCACTATCTTTTGTTTCTCATCAACAGCGGATATCAGCTTGCCTGCTATGCCGCTATAGGAGCAATTCTTGGCGGATGGCGCATAGCATAGTGTTGCCACGGATTTGCATGCGCACGGATTAACCAAAATTGTGTAGTACAGCCGTTCCCAGATGCGCGCGTCCCGCACTGTGGGATTTGGGTTGCGCACTGCGTGCTGCGGAACCCATCTGTCGAGATTATTTCCAGGTTTTCCTTTGCCTTTCCACAGAAAATCGACTTTTTGAACAACTATTCCACAAGTAAATGTCTCCAGCCCTTGTAGCAGAGTCACGCCTGAGGCACAGTCATAACAACAAAAGAGTTTGGCGCTCAGCGCGCTCGTTGCTCATGGCGCAGCTTCCGTTATGGCGAAGCCGGCGGAATCCTGGAACCCAGGCACGAGTCATGCGCGGCCGCAACGCAGATGCGTTGCGGCCCAGAGTCGCCAACTAGTGGAGTGCACGTGCACTCCAAAAAATGACCGCAGTCCGTGCGGCTGGCGCGGACTGCGGTTCATTGTTGTGGCTGTCAATGACAGAGCGAGCTTAGCTCCGATTTCAATTTTTAGCATTGTCATCCTGAGCGAGGGCGAATGCCCGAGTCGAAGGACCTCGAGAATGTCTCGCTTGTCCAATGCTGCCTCAAGGCATTCCCTCAAAGGATCTTGACGGAATGGTTCTCAAGGTTCTTAGCTCCTGCGGCAAAAGCAGGTTAGGCTGGGAAAAAATAGTTGTAAGGGCGACAAGACCAGGAAGATAATTTGTCCAGATAGCCTTGGCCACCACTGACCTGAATCATTTCTTCCTTCTTAGACTGAGAGTGGCCTTTGCCGTCGTATGGAGTTGATTTATGCAATTAGAAGGAATACGGGTGGGGTCGCAGAGCCCATTCAGTTAATGACGCTCGCGACCGGACTTCTTCACTGGCTCTGAGTGGGCCAAGTTCCGCAATACGTTGTCAAATGCTTGCTTGTCTACCCTTCAACGTCTTTTTCATATCTGTAGCTCAATGTACACCATTTGTAGCCGTTTGTATGTTGTTTGGTACCGACTGGCCCCCATTTAGGGGTTGGGTGGGGGGCATTAAATACAAGTCCCACTAAATTCTAATCACCTTTCGATTTTTCTTCACACAACTTAGTATTTCCATGATTCAATATTAAGCAATGAGGGGGTACTTACCCGTCCTTGGATAAGTACCCCTCATTTGAAAAAGAGCCCGATGCTTGGGAGCCCCAGCGGATGACGTCCAAAACCATCTTCTGTCCAGCGTCGGCTCATTTTTATTTGTGGAGAGCGTCTAGCTGGTGCTAGGAGCCGTCTTATAAACGGCAGTTCTCGCAAGGAACGGTGTTCGATTCACCCGCTCTCCGCTCTCCACTTTTTCAAAGAACTTTTACCGGTGTAATACTTATCAAACACTTGTCTAATACAGGTGCTATACCCATTACCTACCGGTCGTATGCTTAGCGCTAAGCATTCTTGCTTGCAAGTATAATACGTACCGGTACGTATACGGATGCCAAAAGTCAGCCAATAGCATCTATTTGGTAGCCATTAGCATCCACATGGGCATCCAATGGATGCCATAAGCATCCCTTATAGCTTGCGCTCCAACCATCAGCTAAACGGCAGTTTTATGTGTAAACCGGATATTTGTCATGTAAGTCCCTAATAATCAGGTGAATAATGTTTTGGCCTACTTTTCCTCTGCCCTTCACAGAAAGTTATGTTTTTCCAGATTAATTCCACAGCTTTAGCGTTAAGCTGGGCTCAGACACAGGCGACTTTCTGCAAAAATAGCCGACTTGGCCACCACTGACCTGAATCTCGATCGCAGCATGCCGGCGAGTCTTGACACCGAGCGCTCCATCCTCGGCGCCATTCTGCTGGATAACGACGTTCTTCCCCAAGCCGCCGAAAGCCTGCGCGCGGAAGATTTTTCTCTCGACTCGCACCGCCGCATCTACATGCGCATGCTGGAGCTGAATGAGACCAGCCGTCCCATTGACATCATCACCCTCACCGAGGAGCTGAGCCGGAAAAAAGAAGTCGAGGCAGTCGGTGGGGTAGCGTATCTTTCCTCGCTGACCGAGGGGCTTCCCCGCCGCGAGAACATTGAGCATTATGTCAAGATCGTCAAAGACAAGGCGCTGCTGCGCGGCCTGATCCACGCCGCGCAGAGTGCAATTTCCCACGCTCTCGACCAATCGGATACGACGGAAGAGATCATTGACGCCGCTGAGTCGGCCATCTTCAAAATCTCTGAGAGCCGCATCGGGCGCGGCTTTCTGGGCATCAAGGAGATCGTCAAAGAATCGTTCGGTTCGGTGGATGCGCTCTACAGCCGCGGCCAGCGCATCACCGGTCTTGAAACCTATTACGCCGATCTTGATGGAATGACCAGCGGCCTGCAGCCCTCTGATCTCATCATCATTGCGGGGCGCCCTTCGATGGGTAAAACCGCCTTTGCCATGAACATCGCTGAGAATGCAGCCGTGCTTGGGGGCAAAGTCGTGGGTGTCTTTTCTCTGGAAATGTCGCGCGAGGCGCTGCTCATGCGCCTGTTGTGCTCGCACGCCCGGGTTGACTCGCACAAGCTGCGCACCGGTTTTTTAGGGCGCGAGGATTACCAGAAACTCGCCCATGCCCTGGGTGAGCTGGGCGATTCCAGAATCTATATTGACGACACCCCGGGAATCTCGCTGCACGAGATGCGCGCCAAGGCGCGGCGCCTGCAGCAGGCGGAAAAGCAAGTTGATCTGCTCATCGTCGATTACCTGCAGCTTATGTCCATCAGCTCCAGCGGCGGGCGGCGGCCTGAGAACCGGACCCAGGAGGTCAGCGCCATTTCCCGCGGCCTCAAGGCGCTGGCCAAAGAGATGCGCGTGCCGGTGATCGCCCTCTCGCAGTTGAGCCGCGCGCCTGAGAGCCGCGGCGGCGACCACCGTCCGCAGCTCGCTGACCTGCGCGAATCCGGCTCCATTGAGCAGGATGCCGATGTTGTGGCTTTCATCTTCCGCGAAGAGGTTTACATGAAATACGAAGACGCCGAAGCCAAGGGCGTGAGCGGCGTCGCCGAACTCATGATCGCCAAACAGCGTAATGGGCCCACAGGCAACATCAAACTGGCGTTCCTCAAATCTTCAACCCGCTTCGAATCCATGGCCATGGGCGAGTAGCTCCAGCGCTCAGATTGAAGGCATACGTGCAAAAGGCCCCCGACTACGAACGCATACAGCAAACGCTGCGCTCCGGGGAAGAGTGTCTTAACGGTGATGAAGAAGTATGGGTGCAAAAATATCTTGATTTGGCAGATAAGCTGCTGAAGCCCGGAGTGCCTTGGCTGCTCAAGATTCCTCTGGCACGACGGTAATAAGTCAATCAGCGCTCGATCTTTACACGACATTTACAATTCTCGCCGCTGCACGGCATAGGGTAGGCCGTTCCGATTTGGGAAGAAATAAAATAAATTTCCCACAATGAGAATCGCAACAGTATTTATTATCAACGTAAACATCTGGTATTTTCGCACCCGGACCTATAATCCTTCCACTTCGTAAACTCCTGAAATTCCACATTGGAGACCCCTATGCCACTTAAGTCACCTTTCCAAGCTGCCGTCCTTACTTCCGTGTTTTTTGGTTTTTCTTTTGCGATGGGCCAGACACCCGCTCGCCAGCCCTCCGGTAAAACGGAGGCAGTTTTTTCGCTGCCTTCCCAAGGCTTATACAGCGCGCCCAGCCCAGCCCGCGCAAATTCGCAATCCGCGCTGACGGCTGAGTTGCGCCCACAGTTGATACTAAAAAGAGTTTCTCCGAATGCAAAAGAGATTGATGGGCCGGTGCTGTACCAGATCATCTTCCGCAGCAATGCCACGCCCGGTCATATCCCGCGCATTGCTCCCAACTTCACGCTGACCAATTCGCTCATCAGCGACAACGGCACCCAGGTGGCCATCGGCGGACTTTCCATCGCCTCCAACGGGGTCATTACCTTTGCCGGCGGACAAACATTCCCAGGAAGCGTGAACAGCGTGACCGCGGGCAACAGCTTTATTACCATCGGCGGAACGGCAACGAACCCTACCGTGGCCCTGAATACGACCGCCTCCGATGCGCGCTATTTGCAACTGAGTGGGGGCACGATGAGCGGCGCCATCATCTTCGCCGGCGGGCAGACATTTCCTGGAACGGGAACGGTCACCAGCGTGGCCACAGGAGGGGGCCTGAGTGGGGGGCCAATCACCAACAGTGGAACGATCAGTATTGCCGCAGGCGGGGTTACCAACGCGATGCTGCAAAAATCTTCTTTCACCCTCACTGCCGGTACCGGTCTGAGCGGAGGCGGAACACTCGCTCTGGGCGGCTCGCTAACCCTGGCCAACACCGGGGTGCTGAGTGTGGGCGCTGCATCGCCGCTGGCTTCCAGTGGCGGCGCTAATCCCAGCATCAGCCTTAGCGGAATTGTGCCGATTGCCAACGGCGGAACCGGCATCGCCACAGCTCCCAGTGCTGCGGCACAGTATTTGCGCAGCTCAGGCGTGGGAACCTGGGCCGTAGCAGGAATACAGGCCAGTGATGTTCCCAGTCTGTCGGGCACTTATGTAGATCTGATCAGCGACCAGACCATTGCGGGAAATAAGACTTTCAGCAATACCATCAGCGGAAATATCAGCGGCAATGCAGCCACCGCCACCACGGCGAACAATGCTCTGGCTCCCGCGTCCTACAACACCACTGCGCAGAATGACACGCGTTATTTGCAGCTTACCCGTGGAACTCTTGTCGGCGCGCTGAATGGAACTACGGCCCGCTTCAGCAGCGACATTGAGACCGGGGGTGCCTTGAGCGTGCCGATTCCGAATGACGGCGATACGGGAACAGTCCTCAGTCAACTCGTAGAGCTGACGGGCGATCCTTCCGCAGCCGTTAATGCCGGCACTGACCTAGCGGTAGGGACCATTGGAATTGTAATCAACGGAGCGGGCACGACGGGGCAAGCCCAAGTGGCGCTGTTCGGCAGTACGAACTGCGTTTTTGACGGAGCGACCGCTGCTGGCGACTATGTGGTGAAGAGTACGATGGTTGACGGCAACTGTCATGACGCCGGTGCCGCGTATCCCAACGGCATACAGGTGGTTGGGCGGGCCCTGAGCACAAACGCAATTGCAGGAACGTATGGACTGGCGTTGTTCCCAACTGAAGAGCGCAGCAATGCCGGTACTGTGACCAGCGTGACCGCTGCTGATAGCTCCATCACGATTGGTGGAACAGCGGCGGCTCCCACTTTGATCACCAATGCCAACATCGCCGACGGCAGCATCAGTGCGGGCAAGATCGCGGGAACGGCGGCAACGCTCGGGGGCAACAGCTTTACCGGAAACCAGAGCATTACCGGTGGGGTAACGGCCACGTCGTTTTCTGGCAGCGGTTCGAATCTCACCAATCTCAACGCCGGTAACCTGAGTAGCGGGATAGTGCCGCAGGGCCGGCTGAGCGGAAGCTACAACATTGATATCAGCGGCAACGCAGCCACCGCCACCACGGCAACGACGGCGAACAATGCTCTGGCTCTCGGAGGCAACTCAGCCGCTTCCTATAACACCACCGCACAGAATGACGCGCGCTATTTGCAGCTTGCAGGCGGAACTCTTGTCGGCGCGCTCAATGGAACGACGGCCACCTTCAGCGGGAACGTCCAGACCGGCGGGGCAGTGAGCGTGCCCATACCCAACGAAGGCACAGCCGGTACCGTGCTGAACCAACTGGTGGAGCTGACGGGAAATCCTTCCCAGGCCATAAACGCCAGCACGAATGCCGCCATAGGAACCATCGGTATCGTGATCGGCGGAGCTGGTACTACCAATAATGCGCAGGTGGCACTCCTGGGAGCTGCCAACTGCGTCTTCGACGGTGCGACGGTTGCAGGAGAGTACGTGGTGAAGAGTACGACCGTGGCCGGCGACTGCCATGATTCAGGGTCAACGTATCCGACGGGCGTACAAGTGATCGGCCGAGCCATAACCACGGGCGCCGCAGGGACCTCGCTCATAGCTTTGTTTCCCGCAGAAGAGCGCAGCAATGCCGGTACGGTAACCAGCGTCGGCGCAAGTTCTCCGCTCTCTTCCAGCGGTGGAGCCACCCCAACTATAAGCCTCACCGGGGTAGTGCCCGGCGGCAACCTGCCTCTCACCACCTCTTCAGCGGATACTACCGCAGGCCATCTGGTGCAGGGCAACGATAGCCGGCTTTCCGATGCCCGACCAGCAGCTTCGGTGAACTTCTCAGTCGCGACTCTTTCCGGAACGGTGCCTGGTGCCAACCTGCCAGTTGCCTCCACGGGTGCGAAGGGTATCGTGCAGTTGGGGACTTCTTCTGACGCGGTCGCCGGTCTCGTCGTGCAGACGAGCGACACCCGGCTTTCGGATGCCCGAGCCGCATCTTCATTGAACTTTGGAACGGCTACTCTGACCGGTGTAGTGCCCGGAGCGAATCTGTCACTTACCACCTCCTCGGCTGATACTACCGCGGGCCATCTGGTGCAAGCCAACGACACGCGGCTTTCGGATTCCCGAGCGGCATCTTCGCTGAACTTTGGAACGGCTACTTTGACCGGTGTAGTACCCGGCGCGAATCTATCTCTTACCACGTCATCGGCTGATACTACCGCGGGCCATCTGGTGCAAGCCAATGACACCCGGCTTTCCGATTCCCGAGCGGCGGCTTCGCTGAACTTTGGAACGGCTACTCTGACCGGTGTAGTGCCCGGCGCGAATCTGTCTCTTACCACGTCTTCGGCTGACACTACCGCAGGCCATCTGGTACAAGCCAACGACACCCGGCTTTCGGATTCTCGAGCGGCGGCTTCATTGAACTTTGGAACGGCTACTCTGACCGGTGTAGTGCCCGGCGCGAACCTGTCTCTTACCACGTCTTCGGCTGATACTACCGCGGGCCATCTGGTGCAGGCCAACGACACACGGCTTTCCGATTCCAGACCAGCGACCTCAGTGAATTTTTCCACTGCGACTTTGTCGGGAACGGTGCCAAGAGTCAACGGTGGTACTGGTCTGAGCAGCTCGGGCGCGGCGGGAAATTACTTGCGCAGCGATGGTACGAATTGGCAGAGTTCGGCGATCCAGGCGAGTGACGTGCCCAGCCTCTCCGGGACTGTGTATGACGCCAGCGGCGCCAAACTCACCAGCGCTCATACGATTACTCAGCTAGCGACTCTCGGAGCCCTTGGTACCCTTACAACGACCTTTGCCGGCGCCGCGGCATTCACGGGTGCCAATACCTACGACTGCGTGGCGCGGGACATAACAGCGGCTTCCACGCTGGCCATTACCTATAACAGCGGCAGCAGCATATCGATGGTCGGAGGCACCCCCAATGGCTCGGTGCACTACACCTGTACCGGCAATTGAATTTACAGCAGCAAGTGGTAATCTAAAGGTGCCGCGGTCATCGCAGCCCTTTTTCGGTTAAATTCCCCCCTTGGATTTATAATGCGCTCACCACAGGAACCGTATGCGCCCCACATGGGCGGAGGTTTCACTCTCCGCGCTTCAACATAATTACCGCTGCATCGAGGATTTCGTTGATCCGCTCGCCCTGGTCTGCGCGGTCGTCAAGGCCGATGCCTACGGCCACGGCGCGGTCGAGTGCGCACGCGCCCTGCAGCAGGTGGGCTGCGGATGGTTCGGGGTAAGCTCTCCTGATGAAGGTCTGGTGCTGCGCAGCCAGGGCATCACCGGACGCATTCTCCTCATGTCCGGCTTCTGGCGCGGAGATGAGATCGCTATTGTCGAGCACGATCTCACGCCCGCCGTCTGGGATTGGAACCACATTGAGCTGCTGGAAGCGGCGGCGCACAGGTGCTACGGCGGGCGTCTGCGCACGCCTCGCGTCCCCGTTCATCTCAAGGTCGATACCGGCATGGGACGTCTGGGATTGCCGGTAAGCGAAATCGCGCCTTTTGCCGCGACCATCCGATCGGCCGAATATGTATATCTTGAAGGATTGTTTACCCACCTGGCCTCGGCCGAGGTCATGGGCGCGCCTGATACCGAAGCGCAGATCAGCCGCTTTGAAGACGCCATCAGCGCCGTCATTGAAAACGGACTCTCCCCCACCTTCTGCCACATGGCCAACAGCGCCGCTATTGTGAGCCGCGACGCCACCTGGCGAAGCCTGGTGCGGCCGGGAATCTCGTTGTATGGATACTATCTGCCCTTCATTTCGGCCACCACCCGCAAGCCGGAATCGGTTTTTGAGCTGCCCATCAAACCCGTGCTTACCTGGAAGACGCGCATTCACGCCATCCGTGATTTCCCCGCCAAGTCTCCCATCGGATACAACGCGGGGTATATCACCTCCGCCCCGGCGCGCATCGCGGTGTTGCCCGTGGGATATGCCGACGGGCTCAGCCGCCATCTCTCCTCGCGTGGCCGCGTTATCGTGCGCAATGACTACGCCCCCATCGTGGGCAACGTGAGCATGGATATGACCATGATTGACGTCACCGGCATTCCTGGAGTTGATGTCGGCGATGAAGTGGTCCTGCTGGGCACGAGCGGCGAACGCTGCATCAGCGCCTGGGAGCACGCCAACCTCGCTCATACCATTCCTTACGAGACTCTGTGCAATATCTCCAAACGCGTGCCCAGAAAGTACGTGGAGTAACAGATTTTCTCTGTGCCTCTGTGGTGAAGCCAAGTGTTTTCCTTGAAACTTGAAACCAGAAACTCGAAACTGACAACAGATTTCTTCGATTCCTTCCGTGAGCCGTGGAAGCCCCTCTCGGCCATTGCCCTGGTCGCCTGGCTGGTCTTCTATCTTTCATTCTTGCTATACGCCGTGCTTGACCGCAGTGGTTATCTCTTTATTGATAGTGCCAACCTCATCGTTCACGAGGCTGGACATCTCCTCTTCAGCTATCTCGGTGAAACCCTGATGATCTGGGGCGGCACGATTTTCGAGCTGTTCGTACCCTTTGCCCTCGCGGTCTCCTTTGCGTGGCGGCGGCAGCCCGCGGGCACCGCCTTTTGTACTTTTTTCTTCTTTGAAAATTTTCTCTATATCGGCGCGTACATGGCTGATGCGCGCTCCCAGCAACTGCCGCTGGTTACCGTCGGCGATTCGGATTACGTGGAACACGACTGGTTCCACATCTTTTCCAGCCTGGGCCTGCTGCAACATGACACCCAGATTGCCGCGTTCGTGCGTTTTCTGGGATGGCTGGGCATGATGGCCACTATTGCCTGGCTCGCCTGGCGCTGGAAGCAGTCACGTGTAAGCGAAACTTGAGCATGGCTTTTGACTGGGAATTCCTACGTGATCCTTACTGTCCTTTGTGGTTAAATTTTTTCGAGCCAGCGGCAAAGAACGGCAATGCATGAATGTCGTGCAGTGTCGTAGCCTCTGCTCTTCTCGAATCCGATGCAAGATTGATAAACTGATTGCACATGCGCAGGCTCTACAAAAAGTGGATGGTCAACTGGGAGACCCGGCTCACCACCGCCGACACCAATCGTGTTGTCCGCCCCTTTGAATGGGGCATAGAGTGGACACGCGCCTGGCCCTTCGTCAACGGCAACTATCCCCAGAGCGCCGCGAGCTATGAGCGCTATCTGCACGATCTGAATGAGACCATCGTGCGCCACAGTCATGAATTTTTTTCCTATGACGTGCCCCAAGATTTTCGCCTGGAGCGGCGCAAGGTCCAGCTCTTTGCCACCCGCAGCCGCCCCCAGGATGAAGCGAAATTGAAAGATAAGGAAGCTGACTTTCTGCGCTTCACTTCGCCGGTGCGTACTCCGTATGCGGAAAATAACCTGATGAATGCGCGCTGGTTTCCCGCAAAAGAAAAAAAAGGACGCCGTAGCCAGCGTGCCGTGGTAGTGTTGCCCCACTGGAACTCTGACGCTATCAGCCACAATTCCATCTGCACCGCGTTAAACTGGTTTGGAATTTCAGCACTGCGCATGAGCCCGCCGTATCACGATATCCGCCGGCCGGCAGAGCTCACCCGCGCCGACTATGCTGTCAGCTCCAACGTGGCCCGAACCATTGACGCCACGCGCCAGGCAGTCATTGACATCCGCTGCTGTCTCGACTGGCTTGCCCAGCAGGGATACACCCAGTTCGGCGTCATGGGCACCAGCCTGGGTTCGTGCTACGCCTTTATCGCCAGCGCACACGATGAGCGACTGCGCGTCAACGTCTTCAATCACGCCTCCACGTATTTTGCCGATGTGGTCTGGACGGGACAATCCACGCGCCATATTCGCGAAAGTCTGGAGTCAACCATTGACCTGGAAAGCCTGCGCCGGGTTTGGATGTCCATCAGCCCCACATCCTACGTCGATCAGTTTGCCGCCAGGCCCAAGAAGTCGCTGGTCATCTACGCGAAATATGATCTGACCTTCCTGCCCGAATTCTCCCGCAAGGTGGTGGAAGAATTTGCCCGCCGCAATTTCGACTTCAAAGCAGTCGAGCTGCCCTGCGGCCACTACACCACGGGCGAATCCCCATACAAATATCTCGACGGCTATCACATCGTGAATTATCTGGTGCGTTCGTTCGGCTCCGCGTAGGCAGAAAAGCAATCCGCAGGTAGAAAAGCAATCGTAGAAAAGCAATCAAAGATGAGTTGAATTTGAGCCGTTCTCACGGTGTCTGAGCCGCGAGGCGAAATCCTGAGCGCAAGCGAAGGATCAATGGAGGATTAATTCGGATCGAGAGAGTTAACTTGGGAAGGAATGATTGGGGCAGACAAATCTAAATTATTCAGAACGGCGGCAGCGAATCCTGTGAGGCCCGGGGAGCATTTCTGCAACCGAAAAAACTGCAACCAGGCTCGCTCTTGTTGTCGGCCAACCCCAAGAGACAAACCTGGCTGCACGTAAACACCCATTAGGGGGAGGGTGCTCGAGATAGATTTTCTACTAAGAGACACCCTGGCTGCCAGATGGCCGTAGTACCTTCACTTTAGTAACGTAATTTTAGTAGTAGTGCAATGACTTTCTTAAGATCTTAGCGCGATGCGTCCAATCATTGAATCAGCTCTTGTTAGAGCCCCGAATGCAAAGCAACGACCCAATCACGCACTTTGTGTTTTCCTGTAACGGGAGTTTTTCAAGTTTGAATTGTGAACCGGTGCCGGAATGGGCTAGCGCGAACGCGTTGTAGCGTTGATGTGGGTCGCGTTTTGCGCCTCGAAGCGGTGGCCCAGCCACTGTTCCAGGTCGCGTTGCATCTTCGAATCCATGTGCATAAAGCGAATGCCCACGCCCTGGTTTTCCTTATTCCATGTAATCTCGGCCTTGGCTTCGATGCGCAGGCCTCCTGGCAGGAAGAAGCGCACCCGCACGGCGGTGGCCGCTTCCAGTTTCACCGGTAATTTCACGGCCAGGCCACCTTCGCTCAGGTTCAAGATCCTGCCGCGCATTTCTTTTCCGTCTGGCATCGACACCGCGGCTTCGGTCTCAATCGTGTTGCGGAAGTACCGCCGCTGCTCGCGCTTCATGAGTCCTTGGGCGGCGCGTAACGTACGCGTGAAGCGGTCGGCGGTGAGCGGCTTATCGAGCACGAAATTGGCGCCGATATCAAATGCCTGGCGCACGCTGGTGCCGCCATTGATGATGGCAAACGCCATGGCGCGCTTGCTGGAAGGCGAGTTGCGCAACTGCGACAGTACTTGCGTGCCGCCCTCCAGGTCGTCGCAATCGACCACCACCGCGTCAAAACGGCGTTTGTTCAGAAGGTCGATCGCCTGCTCGGGGCTTGTTCCCACTTGGCACAGGATATTGGAACAGTCGAAAACCTGGCGGGTAACTCGCAATGCTTCCGGATCACGTAAAAAAAGTAGGGCCTGCAACGGCATAGAGTCCTAATCTTACTAAAACCGGGTTTCGCAAGCCAGCAACAATTTATTTATGATAAGGCTTCGCAACGGAAGTATACCCATCACGAGCTGCCGAGAGTCGTTTGGCACAGGCGTCCTCGCCTGTGCTTGACCCGGCACTCGGAATTCCAGGCCGGCGGCGAACTTTTGTCAGGGAACTCGAAATTTGGAACCGGAAACCTGAAACTTAGAGGGCAGTGCATCCCGCAACTCGCTGATGGTTTTCTTCAGCACCGGATGCCGTACTGCCGGTGCGATCTCCGCCAGCGGCACCAGCACAAAGCGGCGCTCGTGCATCGCCGGATGGGGAATCGTCAGGCCGGCGGTATCCACAACTGAATTCCCGAACAGCAGAATGTCGATATCAATGGAGCGCGGACCTTTGTGCTGTGTGCGCCGGCGGCCCATCTCCTGCTCGATTCCCAGGATTGCCTTCAGCAATTGTTTGGGCATGAGTTCCGTTTCGAGGGCAAGAGCACAGTTCAGGAACCAGGGCTGCTGTGTGACCTCCATCGGCTCAGTTTCAAAAAGGGAAGAGATCGCAGCGATCGTTCCCAGTTTTCCCAGCTTCTCAACGGCAGTGGCAATCTGACCGCGGCGGTCGCCGATGTTTGATCCCAGGGATAAATAGACTGTCTTTTTCAGAACCAGATCCTCATTGCGTCAAGTCTGCCACGAACATCCTAAGCTATGCCCATGGGTCAGTCTCACGACTCTGAAGCGCCACTACGGAATCACGATACTGGAGCCCTGCGGCGCGGCGATGGAATCGTTTTGCTCGGCAAACCGCTCGCACAAGAAATCCACAAACGCGCGCGAGCGCGGGCGTCCCGAAGTCCGTGCATAGGCCATACGCACCAGGAAGACCAGAGACACAAGCACTTCGGAATCGCGCAGCGAAGAGTAGCCCACGTGTTTCTGTTCCAT
>WNFJ01577250.1_pt1 | contig 16508 bp, 17 predicted proteins | sample 5400461 | NCBI WGS metagenome assembly WNFJ01 (sample SAMN13153349, study PRJNA577476) | soil metagenome | isolation source: 115 cm saprolite on Douglas fir-dominated hillslope | place: USA:California | collected 2013-09-17 | reverse complement strand
AAGCGCGACCTTGGGCAAACGCCATAAAACGGTCGGGATGTGGGCGCGGCAAATGGTGAAGCTGGTGCGTCGCTGGTTTCCCACGCTGCCGATCACGCTTCTGGGCGATACCGCCTACAGCATCCTGGAACTGGGCCTGCAGTGCCAGGAACAGCAGGTGACCCTCATCACTCCCTTTCATCTGGATGCGGCCCTGCATGAACCCCCGCCGACACGTGACGCGCACACGATCGGTCGTCCTCGGGTGATCGGTCAACGTCTCCCCTCGCTCGAAGAGGTCTTGTCTGATCCAACCACGACGTGGCAGCGGCTCACCCTGGACTGGTATGGGCAAGGAGAACGTCCCTTGGAGATCTGCACCGGAACCGCTTTGTGGTATCGTGCGGGCTTTGCCCCACTGCCCATCCGCTGGGTCCTCACTCGTGATCCACAAGGAAAACGGCCACCAAAAGCGCTCTTTTCGACGGACCCAACGCAGATCGCGGAGCAGATCGTGCGAACCTTTATGAAACGGTGGAGTCTGGAAACAACTTTCGAGGAGAGCCGGGCCCATCTGGGGATTGAGACCCAACGCCAGTGGTCTGACCTGGCCATTGACCGCACTACGCCTATGCTCTTCGGTCTCTACAGCCTGGTCGTGCTCTTTGGGCGCGCGCTTCATCCTGAGGGAGGCATCCCTCTCGCGCAAGCAGCCTGGTATCACAAACACACCGCGACCTTTCATGATCTCCTGGCAGCGGTCCGACGGCACTTCTGGGGAACTTCCCTTTTTCCACATCACCTACTGATCCTGATGTGGTTTTAGTCCCTCGCTTGATCCTCGATCGCTTTGCCAGGGCTGTTTGTTACTGATGAAACAATGTACAAAGTCGAGCTTACAAAGTGGTAGAATACAGTTCGAAGATCATTTCCCTGCAGGGGAGCAACGACACGGAGGACATCTTTTCACCGTGGAAGTCCTTCAAACGGCTGCCCTGGAGTTGAAGACCGTCTCTTCATGCAGGTGGAACGAGCATAGGGGTCATCCTACGCTCGTTCCCCACCAACGCAACGTGCATCCCGTCGCGCTGGCTAAGGGATTACTCTAGAGCGGGAACCAGCAGTGCCACTTAGCCAGGAGGCCTCCCCAGAGCAACCGAGCTTCCATTTTCAGAGAAAGTTGAACTGAGGCGACCATGGGAATTCTGACATGTACCCTCAGTAGGGATAGACGTCATGCTCATAGACCGTCTGATCCGTACCGGTAAAATAGCAGTACTTGCCGTCGAGCCCAGGATTGAAGTAGGAGCTCGCTCCAGAAAGTGCACCATTCGGCACAAAGCTGCTTGGTGGCTCATACGATTCGGTATAAATATTGTAATTGGTGAATCCCCTCCAGGCAAATTGGAGCCGATTATTGTAGACGCTCAGTCCCACCTGCAGGAAGTCCGCCTGATTGGGAATATAGTGGTGATTGTCCAGAGTCGAGGAACCGTTGTACGAGCCAAACCAGATATGATTTCCCGAATCAGTTCCAGGCCAGGCAATCCAGAGAAGCCCCTGGTAGGAAATGGCTGCAGGCCCGGCAACAGCGGTATCGGCCATTGGCGTCTGCCCGTACCAGTAGGTCCCATCGACACTAATCTCAGTATAGAGATGAGTGTTGTTCCTCCCCCGCCAAATGGCATAGAGTCCACCGTTGTTCACGCCCAGGGCCGGAGCATAAATGGTCGACTGCCCTGGGATCGTGGTTCTCCCCTGGAGCGTACAGTTGCCACTACAGATACTGGGAGTCCACCAACCGACCCAAATACTATCGGAGGGGTCGTTGGCGAGCCAGGCAAAGTAAATGCGATTGTGGAAACAGGCCACTGCAGGCGTGGCAGGGCTGGTGTCGGCGAAGCTGGCAAACTGTGGAACAGTTACATTAAACTGTGTAATCTCCAGCTCGTTTTGTAGACCGACATACGCATACCAGCTCACTCCCAAGCAGGTGACTCCAGCAGGTCCAGCAATCGAATAGTTTGCGTTGGGCTTAGTAGGTTTCATGCTCGCAGCATGTGCAATGTGTCCAGGGATGCCGATGGTCATTGTACCCACCAGGAAGGCGAGCGCAAGCATCCCTTGCAGAATCACTCGTTTCATCACATAGTTCCTTTCTCTTGCTTCTTTTTCAGGAGCATCTAGTCAACACCTTAGTTGTCAAATGGCTTTGCCACCTATTCCTCGTGTCTTCACGGTTCCGGGCGAACGGGTCGCACCGTTCCGCTGTTCCTCATCGTCCGAGATCTATACTACCCGGATCTCGACGGTAGTGCAGACATTGACGAGTTCCAGGCAGATCTTGGGATGGTAATCGCCAGGGCGAGCAGAGCTATGCTCTGCAAGGAGCATACAGGCAGTGAGACAGCCCCCGGGATACCTCGAGACCGTTCCATCTCCCCAGGTAATTTGGGTGTAGGTGTATCCTGCAGGACAATTCTCAGACACCGTCACCCGCGCAGTTTGATTGACCCCGACCGTTTGGGATGAGGGGGATGCAGAGACCGTACAGGTGGAGAGGGAGTGATGACCTACGGCCGCCTGGGTAGTGACAGGATGCCGTGGCAAAGCATGGGAAGTCGCCCCAGCCATGGTCACTGCACTCAACGTGAGCAGCAATGCAATGACCATGGCCAGGGCGATACATCGGGTTCGCAAGCTCAGATACCTTTTCATTGTGTCCTCCTTCGATATGGATGAACTCTTCACGCACACAAAGACGCCAGATGGGCCTTGCCCTTGTCATGGAACCCCGGAACGAGCGATGGAATTGCCAGCGGTCTTGAGGAATCAGGTGTCGCTCTGTTGTCAGGGACTTCAGGTTAATCATACTGGCTTCTTAACCGTTCAATGTACACTGATTAGAGGTACTGTCGTAGTCACACGAATACAGATCACCACCAGGATAGTTTGGCGATGGCGGGACATTCCAGTACATCTGCGGCGGCACACCACCGGACTGCGTACCTTTCACAGTCTGCGCCACGAAATGTCCGTTGCCCTGGACCCAATCGTTTTGCTGCCACTCACTGCCCCATACTTCATGGCCGGAAATGGTGTCCGCCATTATTTCCTGCAGGTCTATTTTACTGAAATTGCGCGGCGCTCCATCGGCGTAACTAATGTAGTCCGTAATACGATTAACACCCACACCGTTCCATATCTGCACCAGCATTCCACCACCGTTACTTACGTAGGGATTAACCTGGAACCGCGACTCCTGGTTGATGTCTCCGCCTGGCACCTGTGCACACTTCAAGTCTTTGGTGGTATTGGTGGCGAGGTAGGCAATGTAGTACAAGCCTACTCCACATAAGGCATTTATGTATGTGTTGGATTTTGTCACACCAAGGAATAGCTGAGAGAATGTGCCATTATAGAGGAGTATCTCTCTAAACCACATGCCCTGAACGTCATGCAATCCTGGGTTGGACACGGTATATTGGCTGTAGACTCCGTACGTGGTTCCCGGCCATTCCTGTGTCCTGCTACAGCCATGACTACAATCATATGCCGGTTCAAGTGGCCTGGCCCAGGCCACTGACACTGGGACTAGCAGTGATATGGCAAACAAAACTGAAAGTAACGCTCTCTTCATTTAGTATCTCGCTCTGCGCCTGCTTGCTATAAGGACAACCACCAGTTGCTCAATTACTACGGCCAGTAGAGCAGGCACTATCCAACTGGCACCTATAGCAATTGTGAGGTTTCAAGCGCCATAATGCTACTCCGGTGAATAGCCTGACGTCTGCCATGAAACCTGCCAGAGAAAGGCCTGAGAAAAGTCTGAAGCTTAGTTTTCCTTCAGATGCTCAGCCCTCACAATGTGCCATGACATTTCCTCACGGATGTTTCTGAGGACGAACGGCAGCACAGGTATCCATTCTGCCACCATATCCTGTTGTTTTCCTCTGAGGAAGAATGCGAACAGGGCGAGCACCTCTCACAACAGGTCTCTTGAATCTGCACTAAGGACTCCCTAGCGAGCTAAAGCCATTCCAGCCCCCCCCCGTATGCTGATAATCGTCTTCCAGAATGCCATTCACCGCGAAAACTTCCAGGCGACCGTCAGAATCCTGACCTATAACTGGACTGCCTGCCAATGGGACAGGAAAATAGCCACCAAGCGAGTGCCAGCTACTCCAACAACAGCCTGCGTGAGTCTGGAACGCATGTTGCATATCGAAGTTGCTTGCTCCTCTTGCAAAGACTTCCATAAGAGCGGAAGTATTCTCAATGGCAGCTGGATCAGGTACAAAATTGCCGCTAAGCGAGTGCCAGTTACTAAAGCAACAACCTGCACTGATCTGCCACGCATGTTGCATGGTGTTATCGGTTCCTATCGCGAAGCCCTCCAGCCGACCATCGTAATTCATGGCAACAGTCGGCCTACCCATCACATTGCCGCCAAGCGAGTGCCAGCTACTAAAGCAACAACCTGCACTGGTCTGCCACGCATGTTGTATACTGTTACCACTTAACCCGAAGACCTCCACACGGCCATCTTGATTTACAATGGCTGCTGGATTGTCGTTAAAAGAAGTAGTATCACCGAGCGAGTACCATTGACTCCAGCTACAGCCTGCACAATTCTGGTAAATATGGTAGAAGGGTCCGCCTCCGACCGCGAATTGCTCAATGAAGACTTCTAGCCGACCGTCGGCATTCGTGACGACAGCTGGAACGCCGAACACTCCACCCCCATTCGCTGGCCCTCCCAGGGGTAGCCACCCGCTCCACACACATCCGCTTTTACACTGAAAATCATGGTACATATTCGAGTCTTGTCCTACGGCAAAGATCTCCAGCCGGCCGTCGCTATTTGTTCCTACCGCTGGACCCTCTTCGAAGAATGCAGAGGTCGGATGGCCAAGTGAGGACCAGTTACTCCAGCCACAGCCTGCGCACTTCTGGTAAATATGGTATATGTTCCCGTCGCCTCCCAGTCCGAAGACCTCCAGCCGACCATCCCTATTTCGTCCTACGCCGATATTCGTCGTTTTGAACCCAACCTGTTGCGGAAGCGCAAGCCCAAGAGATCTGTGTGCGTATGCATGAGCTGTTCCCTTTGTGATGCTGAAAGGACTGACCGAGAGCGCCAGGATGACCAGAACGGCGAAGACCATTATCCTGATACGCCTTCGCACTGAATAACCGAGGTGCATGAAACACTCCTCTCTGTTCTGAGTGACTTACTTATAGTCCTACCCCATTTACAATCGAGGACATACCGCTTTTCTCTGTCACGATAGGGAAACACTATTCAGACCGGGTTGGAAAGGCAGGAGTTCTAAGAGGCAAGCGAAGCCTGCCTTTCCTCCTCTAGAATCATTGACATCCTCCGACGCTGAATGTGGCACTGTTGGTAACGATAACAACACCCCGGTAGTCATGGAAGGACCCATGCGCGTAAAAATCCTCGACTGATTCATTAAAGCAGTCAATCCCTTGCATAACATCAGGCCCAGCCCAATGGCATGGAGTTACCGTCTGGTATCCAGGTCCCTCCTGCTGACCAGAACGTTCATCATCCGAAGACAACTGAACATTTCGTAAATAGCCAATCGTGCCGTGCGGATACGAACAGTCTTCCAGGAAAGCAGCCCATGCTGCTGAACACCCGTAACTGACGTATAAACGGAGGATGCCTGCCTTGACGCCTGTAGAATCCCAGACCGTCTTGTCCTGCACAACGTGCTGAGTATCTGTGCAGAAGAGATTCGTGCCGAAGGCCATCGTCGTTGCCGGATTTAAGCCGTCACAAAGATCATATTGACACATGGTAGGAGGCTGAAGTGGCTTGTTCGGAACAGTGAAAGCGCGTGATTGTGCATGCACGTGTCCTACACTCACTGTCAGACCCATACCAACTGATGAGAGTAAAACAATCAGCAGCAAGGTAAGGCGAAGACAGTTCTTTCTCAAAATACACCTCTCCCGACTGTCCATGGCTCTCTGCTTTGCAGATGCGATGGACTGATGAGAAATCGACATCATCCTGGCAAGGCTAGTACTATAGTGCCACTTAGCCAGGAGCATCCAATGTGAAATGGCTGCTCAGGCTCTGTTGTCGACAAAAGCTCTTAGAATGTCAATAAGCTCTGGAGCCCTCTTACCTCGCACGGGGCACTGTAGTACCAGGGGTGAGCCTATGTCCCACTCTCTAGTATGCCTGAAGATGTGGTAAAATAGCCTAACAGAAACCTAACACCTTTCTCACACTCTTCGGCCTGCGGGTAGTGAGTGTGCCGGTCCTGATACATGCTCTGAGTATATTCCTGTTGAATGGAACACTAGAAGAGGTCTCGAGCAGAAGAACATCAAGCAATCATCCAATGCCATGAGTCTAGGACAGCGATTGCGTCATGAGCGCCAACGCCTCAACTGGTCACAAGAACGGTTAGCCGGGGCCATCGGTGCCACAGCCATGAGCATCAACCGCTGGGAGCATGATAAGGCTATTCCCCAACCATACTACCGGGAACAGCTCTGCCGGGTGTTCAACCAGACTGCTGACGCCTTGTTTGGGACGGCTGCCGGGCAGGAGGAAGCACCTTCCACACCCCTGCCCATCTGGAATATCCCCTATCAGCAGAACCCGTTCTTTACGGGCCGCGAGAAGATTCTGGAGCGCTTGCACGAGGCGCTGCGCCAGGAAAGAACCGCGACGCTCACGCAATCCTATGCCCTCAGTGGGCTCGGGGGCATCGGCAAGACGCAAACTGCCCTGGAGTACGCCTATCGTCACTCCTGCGACTACGCCGCCGTCTTCTGGATCGCCGCGGAGACCTACGAGAGCCTCGTCTCCAGTTTCGTCGTCATTGCTAACCTGCTCAACCTCCCAGAGAAACAGGAGCAGGAACAAAGCAAGATTGTGGCTGCTGTGACCCGCTGGCTCAACAGTCATAGTGACTGGCTCCTGATCTTCGACAACGTGGAACAGGTGGAAGTAGTGACAGGCGTTCTCCCCGCCGCCCGGCGCGGTTCCCTGCTGTTCACTTCCCGCATCCAGGCACTTGGGATAACGGCACAAACGCTCGATCTAGAGCAGATGCTGCCAGAGGAGGGCATGCATTTCTTGCTCCGTCGAGCCAGGCTCCTTGACCCTGCTGCTTCCCTGGAGCACCTTTCTCCACCGGATGAGGCCATCGCCAGAGAGCTGGTCGCGGCCATGGGGGGTCTGCCCCTGGCCCTGGACCAGGCAGGTGCCTACATCGAAGCCACCCGATGCAGCCTGTCCGACTATCTGCTGCTCTTCCAGTCCTCCAGGCAGCGCCTCCTCGATGAACGTGATGCCCACGCCGACCATCCTGTGTCCGTGACCCGGACCTTCACGCTGGCGTTCGAGCAGCTTGAGCGCAACAACGCGTCGGCAGCAGAGTTGCTGAGGGCATGTGCCTTCCTGGCCCCCGAGGGCATTCCCGAAACAGTGTTCATCGAGGGAGCCACTTCCCTTGGACCAACGTTTGTGGCACTCGCCTCTGATCCGTTCCAGTTCAATGCCGCCGTCAAAGCGCTCCTCTCGTATTCGTTGCTCCAGCGCCACGCGACCACCCACACGCTGACGATCCACCGCCTGGTGCAAGCCGTGCTCAAAGGGACCCTGTCTGAAGCAGTCCAGCGAACATGGGTGGCCCGCCTGATCGGGGCCTTGACGCAGCTCTTTCCTTCAGAGCAGGAGACGCAAGCCGACTACTGGCAGGTCTGTGAACGGCTGCTGCCCCACGCACTGGTGTGTGTGACGCTGAGTGACCAGTGGGGTGAGCAGGTTCCTGAATGCGCTACCTTGATGAGCCACGTGGCGACCTATCTCTCGAGTCGCACGCGTTTCGCTGAGGCAGAGTCCTTCTTCCAGCGAGCGTTGCGCATTCGGGAGCACGCCCTGGGTCCTGAACATCCCCTCGTAGCTGAAGCACTCCACGGACTGGCCGTTCTCCAGAGAAAGCAAGACAAGTATGAGCAGGTAGAGTCACTCTTCCGGCGAGCGTTGCGCATCCGAGAGCATGCGCTGGGCCTCGAGGATCCCCTGGTGGCTGAAACACTCCACGATCTGGCTATTCTCTACATGCGTCAGGGCAAGTATGAGCAGGCCGAGTCCTTCTTCCAGCGAGCCTTGCGCATCCGGGAGCACGCGCTGGGTCCTGAGCATCCCTGGCAATTCTCTACTCGCGTCAGGGCAGGGATGAGCAGGCCGAGCCACTGTTCCAGCGAGCGTTGCGCATCTGGGAACAGGCGTTGGGTCCTGAGCATCCCAGGGTAGCCGCGCTCCTCAACAACCTGGCGGAGCTCTACAGAAAGCAGGGCAGGGATGAGCAGGCCGAGCCGCTCTACCAACGAGCCTTGCACATGTGGGAACAGGTGTTGGGACCGGAGGATCCCGATCTGGCTATGGCACTTCACGGACTGGCGGAGCTCTACAGAGCGCAGGGCAAGTATGAGCAGGCAGAGCCGCTCTATCACCGGGCCTTGCACATGTGGGAACAGGCAGTACCAGGGCATACCGAGATAGCCAACCTGCTCACCGGGCTGGCGGAGCTCTACAGAGCGCAGGGCAAGTATGAGCAGGCGGAGCCACTTTATGAACAAGCGTTGCAGATCTGGGAGCAAGCCCTGGGGCTTCAGTGTCCGGAAGCAGCCTCTTCACTCAACGGGTTAGCGAACCTTTACCGTGAGAGAGGGAGGTATGTTGAGGCAGAACAGTGCTACCAGCGAGCATTAGACGTGCGGGAACGCCAACTAGGACTTGAACACCCAGATACGGCCGAAACATGGCATGACTTCGCTGTATTGCAGTCTATGAGAGGCAGCCTTGCCCAAGCGGAATCCTTGTACCGACAAGCTCTTGCAGTTCGTGAACACCGACTCGGACTCCAGCATCCGAAGACGAGGGTAACCCTGGAATGTCTTGTGACGCTCTTGCGCAAAACAGGTCAGCCTGACGAGGCAGCAGCCCTTGAGGCTCGTTTTGCAGGAGACCATTCAAAAGCGGATGCTGGCTAGTCAATTCACCTTGGTTGGAATGGTCTCTGCGCCAGATCGCACAAATTTAGCAGCCAGAGTACACATGACCTCTGGCTAAGACTTCCTCTGGAGATTTCTGCAAATCCCCCCTCTGGCGGTTAGAAATAGCCAGCCCGGCACATGTCACTTCGCCTCCCATGCGCATACACTTGAATCGAACGATGAAAGCAACAGGGTTCTTTCCAAGGAGGCATGCAAATGGCTGTCCATACCGATTCGCGAAAATCTTTCACAGAATCACAGAAGAAGCTGATCTCGCGTCAAACACTGGCGAGCGATACAGCATTGCTGATCTACCTGGCGCTTATCAAATTCCTGGTACATCTTGTTACCGGTGGAAATTATGGGTTTTTTCGAGATGAACTCTTGCCCAGCTAACAAAAGAAGCTCTCGCCAAATGAGGTTGAGGGTTGGTTCGCCTGTTTCTTCATGGCCCAATATGCACGAAGCTCACGTATTGGGCAATATAAAATGTCTGAGTTGACAGGAGAAATGGTCTATAGATTTGTAGGTAATAAGCCTCTCTCTTGCATAATTTTCAGTAAGTTTTCGTGAGTCGTATAAAAGATGATCTTAGGTGAATCATCTTTGATGAACAAAATATAGTTGGAATAGTCCTTCAAATCTATTGGTTGACCTGGGTTCTTTTTAAATCGCATATGCACCTGGACTTTCGCCATCACGTAATGGTCATCCAGTCGTGTTTGGTCAAGCAATAAGATTTTTACGAATTGAAAACCGATGGATTGAAAAAATGCTTGGCGTTTGGCAATCCCTGCGAGAAAGTCATCTTTCTTCACCACCTGTATGCCGCCATCCGGGCTGGCAGCCATAAATGGGTCACTGAATTGTAGGGCGAGAAGGTCACGCTCAAACGTATTACTCCCTCGCTCGAAATCCTCAAAAAACTTTTTGACGACATCACTTACCTGATTCATGGTCATTCTCCAATCCTTTTCTTCAATACCTTCGATATCCTGCATTGATGTGGTCGAGCGGAACGAACGGGCGACCATAAAGCACTTTACTCGTAATAGGCTGGCGCTTTCTTGAGCGCCAGCCACTGCTGACCATCATGGCCAAAGATGACCAGCGCCACGTGTTCGCGCTCGACCAGGTCCAGGAGTTTTCGCGTGCTGGCGCGCAGTTGCTCCTCGTTGTCATCGTCGGGCCAGGCCCGACGTTCCGGGGTAAAAAGGCGCTGCAGGACGACGGCATCAATCGCCAGCAGCACCGGGCCGGTCTGCGGCAGGCGCAGCAGGACTGACTGATGTCCAGGTGTATGCCCACTGGTCTCAAGCAGTGCCAGGCCGGGCAGCAGCTCGGTGTCGCCATCAATGAGCTGGTAGCGCAGTGCCGGAAGATCCCAGTGAGCGCGTGCGGGGGCAAAGCGTGGATGCCCGCTGCGCGCCAGTTCATAGTGTTTGCGCTGGACGATGAGTTCCGCCTGCGGAAAGGCATTGTGATAGCCCGCATGGTCCACGTCGAAATGGGTACAGATGAGGAGATCGATGTCGTCAGGATGCAGACCAAGACCGGCGAGGTGCTCAAGCACATTTTTTTCATTCTCGGATGGTGGCGTTCCTGGTGGTGGCGTGTAGTCCGCAGGGAGCCCACTATCGATGAGGATGTTCTTGCCATCGCTGGTCTGAACAAGATAGCACCCCGATGACAGGGCCAGCCCCTGGCCTGCTGTTAACGGGATGGTCGTGGTACTCAACTGCATGAGGTAGAGTCGCTGTGGAGTTGCACTGCTCATTGTTATCCGCTTATCCTTTCTTGTTGACGAAATCACTCGATGTTCCGTTAATGAGCTTTACCTTTTTACACTGGATTTCGAAACACCCACCGAAGGCCGATAAATCGGCGATGGCCGCGATAAATCGGGCCCTACAGATGTCCGGATTCTTTTGTGAAGCAGAGTATAAGGCAAGGGGCACAAGATAAAATCGTCCAAAAGGCCGATGCGCTGAGAGGCGAAATGTGGTAATGTAAAGATGCAAAGAAAGCAGGATCTTTCTTCGAGCCTCGCAAACCTGCAGTTCTCACCACAGAAACTGCGAGTTCCCCACAGCAAGAAGAACGGTAGGAACTCGCAGTTTCTGTGGCAGAACCACCAGGTCGTTATGAACCGCTTCGTAGCAGCTTGCCAGGCAGATGAGCGGGTTGTGGCCGCTTTTCTCGGCGGCTCCTATGCCAGGGACGCGTCTGACGCATACTCCGACCTTGACCTCTACCTGATCACCACGGATGAGGCTTACGACGACTTCTTCGCCGAGCGCGAGGCTTTTATTCGACGGCTGGGTGAGCCGGTGTTCCTGGAAGACTATCACGGTGACGGCGGTGACTTTGTATTCTTCGTTTTTGCCGATGGGACAGAAGGTGAACTTGGGCTTGGCCGCGAGAGCCACTTCACTGACATTCACGGTGGACCTTACAGGGTCTTGCTCGATAAAAAGGGCATCCTGGCGGGAGCAGTGTTCCCCTGGCACGAAGCTGCTCAAGCAGAGCAGATCGAGACGTTACACCGCCTGATCTCCTGGTTCTGGCATGACCTGTCCCACCACTTCATCACAACGATGGCACGCGGGCAGCTCTGGTCGGCGTACGGCGCTTTAGAGGATATGCGGTGTGAACCTGGCCCGCCTGCGACAGAACTTCCAAGCTGCGGCAGAGGGCTATGAAAAGGTGGAGCAAGCGATACCAGTAGAGCAGTTAGCGCCTTTACAGGCGACCTTTTGTCCGATGGAACGAGGTGCCATGCTCCAGGCTGCCCTAGTTATCGTCCGATTCTACCAGGAACTGGCACCTCCCCTGGCGCGAGCGCACGGAATACCGTACCCGGCTGATCTGGAACGAGTGATGTCTGACCGGTTGGAGCAATTGTGCAATGCACGCTTGAATTGAAAGAACGCTTTTCATTAAAAACGCGGGGATTGCCTGTGCATGAGCCAGAGCGAGCAGCCCTGAATGAGCAGGGCACCAGCGATGGCGCAGCCGAATGCGACGAGGATGCCTCGCGATGCTATCAGTGTGGCGATGAGCAAAAAGAAGAGGGCATAGGCGAACGAGCCGACGACCACTCCACGCAGCACCTGCCAGGCGGCTGCTGCTCCGTACGTATGGTGCGTGAAGATGGCGATGACTGTGGCATAAATAGGCAGTGGCAAGAGGAGCCCGCTCAAACGCGGGCCGAGCAAGGTGGCGGTCCCGGTCAGGAGCAGTACGAAGGCAGTTGCCACGAGCATGCGCCCGGGAAGGTCCCAGGCAGGATGAGTAGTCTTAACGATTTGATCCTGGGAGTCAGGCAGGAGCCGGAGGGTGAGCAGCAGCACGCCCATTACGCTGATGAATACCAGGGGTAGAGGGAGCGACACCTGCTGCAAGACGAAGGTCAAAATGAAAAAGGCACTCCAGCTGCCAAGCCAGCAGCCGAGCCAGCCGAAGCGCGGCGAGAGCCACCTGTAGGTCAGGCAAAATGCGGCAAAGGATATCTGGCCGAGCAAGGTGGCCTGGGCGGCGCGAGCAGCAAAGCCTGTGCCCTGCTCCAGCGCGAGATAGAAGGTAACGGGACCAGATGTGAGGGGAAGGGCCACCAGCCAGCCAGCGACCCTGGGGCCAAAGCGGCGAGCGACGAGGGTCGCGCCTCCAACGAAGAGCGGAGTGAGGATTAATTTCAGGGCCAGCAAATTCATGCCTGGCCATCCTCGCCCTGCATCTTCGCCAGTTCCTCTTCGATCTTCTTCATATGCTCGCGGCGGGCGCGTGCCCTGGCTATCCTTGCTTCTTCTTCCGCGCTGGAGGGAACAAGCGGTGGCACGGGGGTGGGCCTGCCGTTTTCGTCCAGCGCCACGTAGATTACCTGGCTGCTGGCGATGTGCCGTACTTCGCCCGTTATCAGGTCCTCCGCCGTCACTTCTACACCAACCTCCATGCTAGTGCGACCCACATAATTCAGCGCGCAATCCACGGCAACCACGTTGCCGATGTAGGCCGGGGCGAGGAAGTCGAAGCGTTCGACCCTGGCAGTTACTACTGGACGCCTGGCGTGCTTGATGGCGACGATGGCGGCGGACTCGTCCACCACGCGCATGATTACGCCGCCATGGACGTTGCCGCGCCCGTTGGCATCCAGTACGTCCATCAGGCGCGTGGTGGTACTGTGCGAGTAGGCTATGCTGCGGCCCTGGCTCAGGTCGACTTCCGGCATGGATGACCTGTTGGAACGAATTTTGCCGAATATATCCATGTGAAGGTGCTCCTCCTGATCTGGTGATTGTTATTCTCCGAGTTCTGGCGGGCTTGCTCTATTTCCTGGATAGGAAATGATGTTGTTTGTATACTATAGCATAGGCGGGGTTATGCGGGGCACTTTGCTTGATTGTGGCTTATGCCATGTGGTATGCGAAAGGGAACCGGATTGGTTGGCAACCTAGATGTATCGATGAGTATCAACGTCATTGATCATCTATCCTAGAATGAGAGGGTCATCTCACTATGGACGTGAAAAAGATGAGCTTTCACGCTCAGACAAGAGATCATAAGGAGGGAAAAATGTAGCATTCTTCAACAACAGCGGCTTCTTTTGATGAACTGCTCGCAACTGCTTCCGATGAGCAGGTGTTGCGGATTGTGGTGCGTGGTATGATTGCCGACGCTCCATCGATCCGCCTCTCACCAGGACAACACCTGGTCGGAGAACATGAGCACGCCAGCATTCTTTTTCGCCCAGATGGTGATGGTCTAGAGCTCACGAGTGATAATGAGGTGCGCACGATCCGCTTGCAAGCGGCTCCCCACCAGCGAGCGGTCTACAACGATACCAGTGTCCAGACGCTTAGAAACGTTGTGCTTGACCATGTGACCACCATCGGGCAGGTACAGATCCTGGCGAAGGATCAGGTTCGTGGAGGATATATCTCTGTCAATGGATTGGATATCATAGCGGCTGATGAAAGAGAGGGATTTTGATGAATAGGGAAGGCGACCATCTGAAACCAAGCATTGGATTCATCGGCATGGGGCACATGGGCAGTCATATGGCCCAGAGGCTGCTCGACGCCGGTTACCAGTTGACCGTGTATGATCGTACAAAGCAGAAGGCGAAGGCGCTGGGACAACGGGGAGCGCAGGTGGCCCAGACGCCCAAAGACCTGGCCGAGAACTGCCAGGTCGTGATGGCCTGCGTGACCGATAACGAGGCCCAGCAAGACGTGATGTTCGGCCCTGGTGGTGCGCTCGAAGGAGTGCATGGTGGCTCGATGATGATCGATCTGAGTACGGTTTCTCCAGACGCCTCACGTCGTCTCTTCCAGGCAGCGAAGGAGAAAAATGTTCCGATGATCGATGCTGCCGTCTCGGGAAGTGTGCCACAAGTGGAACAGGGCAGCCTGGTGATCTTCGTCGGTGGGGACCACAAGACATTTGAGCAGTGCAAACCTATCTTGGACGTCCTGGGCAAAGATAGCTTCTATATGGGTGCAAGTGGCATGGGGACAACCATGAAGCTGGTGGTCAATACCCTGCTTGGCCTGGGGATGCAGGCCCTGGCCGAAGCGATTGCTCTCGGTGAAAAGACAGGACTAGAGAAAGGACTGTTGCTCGATGTCCTGGACCAGACTGCGGTTCTCACCCCTGGTCAGAAGTCCAAGCTTGAAAATGTCAGGCGAGAGCAGTATCCAACCAACTTTGCCCTCTCGCTCATGCACAAAGATTTTAGCCTGGTGTTGAGCCGGGCCTACGATTTGTCCGTGTCCATGCCGACCACCGCGGCTGCCCAGCAAATGTATACTGCTGCCATGGCAAAAGGGATGGACGAGGATTTTTCCGTCATGATTAAGTTCATGGAGGAACTGGCCGGGTTGTCTACACGTCCAGTGTAGCCACTGAAACTGAACAGATAAGGGAGTTGCGAGTTATGAGTCAGAAGTTAGGCGCGCGCATCATCGAAATTCAGATGCGTCCCATGGTTGAGCCCCGCGCCTGAAATCCGCAAGTCACTGCCCGCTCGTAACCGCTCGCGGTGAAAGATATGTCTGCGAAAGCGGGGGTATAATTCACGCAGAGGAGCGTTCTACACGAATTTGCTTCACTGCAGACGAATGCCTGCGGGCAGGCAGCGAGCAATGCAAGGAAGGTGGCCGAGGGCCACCAATGGACAAACTGAAATCGCCTTTAACATCGTAGAATGACATGGCTACTTTGTGTATGATAGAGCCGATAGATATCGTGTCACATCTTATGTCGCTCATACTCCATGTTTCCTGTATCCCTGGCAACTAAAGTATTAAGAGTACAGTTATCATGGGCATCGGGATGGAGTCGAGCCAGAAACATCCGATATAAGTATCGTGAATGGCACCCGCCACGGGCATACGGTTCAGGCCGCATGCTCGCGTAGCTCGTTCGCAAGGACGAGAAAATGTCTGCGTGGGTAACTGCGCAGAAGCCGCGCCTCTTTAGAGGCAACGGAGTGTCACTAGAGAGCGATATTGCACAGATCGAAAGCCTGTTTCAGGGCCGCGATGGGATCGCCCAATGGGAGAAACTCCTGGCCGAGATAGCCAGTGTACCCGGTTTCCAGAAGAGCGCGCACAATGGGCGCATAATTGATTTCCTGGGTTTCGTCAATCTCATGGCGTCCGGGATTGCCAGCAGTATGATAGTGCGCGAAATACGGATGATACTCACGAATCGTGCGGATAAGATCACCTTCCATAATCTGCATATGATAGATGTCATAGAGCAGCTTCACACGGGGAGAGTTCACCAGGCGACAGACCTCTACTCCCCAGGCCGTATGATCACACTGGTAGTCCAGGTGATCCACTTTACTGTTCAGGAGTTCGATGGTGAGGGTGACGCCCGCGTCCTCAGCTGCCTGCGCGACACGCGAGAGTCCTTCCGCCGTTATCTCAATACCTGCTTGATCACTTAAACCCTGACGATTGCCGCTAAAGACAATAATCGTGGGAATAGACCACTGTTCGGCAAGGTGCAGGGCAGCGCGAAGCTTTTGCTCAAGAACAGCGTGGTGCTCGCGCCGGTTCAACCCTTGCTCAATCGAGAGTCCTGCATTGGTGGAGACAATGGAGAGACCATGCTCTTTGATCAGTGGCCAGTACGCTTGATCGACCAGTTCAATGCCCTCATAGCCAATGCTCGCAGCGGCGCGCACCAATGCCTGTGGTGATAGCTCTCCCTGAGCAAAGCACCACCAGGAAACCGATTGTTTCAGACGATGCATATTGTTCTTTCTCTACAGCTGTGTCCAATCGAAAAGAGCACCCATTGCAGTGGCACGCTCCTCGCGCAACATGCGATAGGCCTCCGGCGCATCTGCTGGCGAGTAGCTATGAGTAATCAGGTCCGTGACTCGCATATCTCCACGCAACACGTAGGTATAGAAGAGTTCAGCCATGCGCTGGTGACTCCAATACGCGTGATCCGTTGACTGCGCTGGTGGA
>WNFJ01123385.1_pt2 | contig 16519 bp, 22 predicted proteins | sample 5400461 | NCBI WGS metagenome assembly WNFJ01 (sample SAMN13153349, study PRJNA577476) | soil metagenome | isolation source: 115 cm saprolite on Douglas fir-dominated hillslope | place: USA:California | collected 2013-09-17 | reverse complement strand
CGCTTCCGCGGCCGCTCGATCACCGGCCTGGCGCCCCACCGCGTCTGCGCGCTCGGCATGGCGCGGACGTTCCAGATCACGCGCCCGTTCCCCCGGCTCTCGGTCCTGCGCAACGTGATGATCGGCGCGCTCGGGCGCCACGCCGAGCCCCGCGAGGCCGAGGCGCGCGCCCGCGCGGTCCTCGACGAGCTGGGGCTCGCGGCGAAGGCCGAGCGCCCCGCGGGCGGCCTCACGCTCGCCGAGCGCAAGCGGCTCGAGCTCGCGAAGGCGCTCGCGACGGAGCCCGTGCTGCTCCTGCTCGACGAGGTGATGTCGGGGCTCAACGACGCGGAGACGGAGCGCCTCGTCGCCGAGGTCCGCGCGATCAACGCGCGCGGGATGGCGATCCTCCTGATCGAGCACGTCATGCGCGCGGTGATGTCGCTGGCCTCACGGATCGTGGTCCTCAACTACGGCGAGCGGATCGCAGAGGGCCGGCCGGAGGAGGTCGCGAACGACCCGCGGGTGATCGAGGCCTATCTCGGCGACGAGCCGGCGTGATGGCCGCGCTGCTGCGGCTCGAGGGGATCGAGGCGGGCTACGGCGACATGACGGCCGTGCGCGGCGTCTCGCTCGAGGTCCGCGCGGGTGAGATCGTGGCGCTCATCGGTTCGAACGGCGCGGGCAAGACCACCACGCTCCGCGCGATCTCGGGGCTCGTCCCGCTCCGCCGCGGCGCGGTGGAGCTCGACGGTCGCCGGCTCCAGGAGGTGACGCCCGCGCGGATCGTCGCCGGCGGCGTGGCCCACGTGCCCGAGGGCCGCCAGCTCTTCCCGAGCATGACGGTCGAGGAGAATCTGACGCTCGGCGCGCGTACCGCGGAGAGCCGGCGCCTGCGCGCCGAGACGCTCGAGCGCGTCGTGACGCTCTTCCCGCGCCTCGCCGAGCGCCGGCGGCAGCTCGCCGGGACGCTCTCGGGCGGCGAGCAGCAGATGGCCGCGATCGGGCGGGCGCTCATGGCCCGGCCGCGCCTGCTCATGCTCGACGAGCCCTCGCTGGGCCTGGCGCCGGTCGTCGTGGCCTCGATCTTCGAGGACCTCGTGCGGATCAACCGGGACGGCGTGACTATTCTATTGGTCGAGCAGCACGTGCCGCGCGCGCTCCGCCTCTCGCACCGCGCCTACGTGCTCGAGAACGGGACGATCGCCCTCGAGGGCCCGAGCGCGCGCCTGCTCGCCGACGAAGGGATCAAGCGCGCGTACTTCGGGCGATAGGGGATCCACCGGTGGAGGTGAGGGCGCTGAGGGACGACGAGGTCGCGCTGTTCAAAACGCTCCGCCTCAGCGCGCTGGCCGACGCTCCGGATGCCTTCGCCCGGACGCTCGCCCACGCCGCGGCGCAGCCCGCGTCCTACTGGGAGGAGCTCACGCGCTCGATGACGGCGCCCGGCGGCCAGGTCATGTTCGTCGCCGAGGACGGGCCGCGCGCCGTCGGCCTCGTCTTTGGCCTCCTCGACCGCGCGCAGCCGACGGTCGGCCGCGTGGGCGGCATGTGGTGGCGCTGCTCGACGCCGTCCTCGGCTGGGCGCGCACACGCGGCCTCGACCGGCTCGAGCTGTGGGTGACCGAGGGCAACTCGGCGGCGGTGAGACTCTACCGTCGCGCGGGCTTCGTCGAGACGGGGGCGCGCGACGTGCTGCCCGCGAACGAGGCGCTCGCCACGGTCCAGATGGCCCTGGCGTTATACTAACGGTCCCATGACGAGCCCGATCATCACCGAGGCGGTCCGGACGCTGATCGAGCGCCGCGACCTCTCGCGCATCGAGGCCGCGGCGGCGATGGAGGCGATCATGTCCGGCGCGGCGACGAACGCGCAGATCGCCGCGTTCCTGACGGCGCTCCGCATGAAGGGCGAGACCGTGGAGGAGCTGATCGGTTTCGCCCAGGTGATGCGCGCGAAGGCCGTCCGCGTCCGAACACGCGCCGACGAGGTCGCGGGGCTCACCGGCACCGACCGCGACATGCTCATCGACACCTGCGGCACGGGCGGGGACGCGGCCGGCACCTTCAACGTCTCGACCGCGACGGCGTTCGTCGTCGCCGGCGCCGGGCTCCGCGTCGCCAAGCACGGCAACCGCTCGGTCTCCTCGCTCTGCGGCTCGGCCGACGTGGTCGAGACGCTCGGGATCAACCTCGAGCTCCCGCCGCCGAAGGTCAGCCGCTGCGTCGACGAGGTCGGTATCGGCTTCCTCTACGCCCCGCTCCTGCACACGGCGATGAAGCACGTGATGGCCGCGCGGCGCGAGATGGGCGTGCGCACCGTGTTCAACATGCTCGGCCCGCTCACGAATCCGGCGGGCGCCAACGCCCAGGTGATCGGCGTCTACGCGGCGGCCCTCACCGAGCCGCTCGCGCGCGTCCTCGCGGAGCTCGGCACGCACCGGGCCTTCGTCGTCCACGGCGCGGACGGCCTCGACGAGATCTCCAACACGGGCGAGAGCCGCGTCTCAGAGGTGCGCGAGGGCGTCGTCGGCACGTTCAGCGTGCGGCCCGAGGACTTCGGGATGCCGCGCGCCGCGATCGGCGATCTGAAGGGCGGCGATCGGGAGCAGAACGCCGAGATCATCCGCGGGATCCTCGCCGGCGAGCCCGGGCCCAAGCGCGACATCGTCCTGATGAACGCCTCGGCCGCGCTCGTCGCGGGGGGCCGGGCGCGCGACCTGAAGGAAGGCGTCGAGCTGGCGGCGCGCTCGATCGACACGGGGGCCGCGCGCGGCCGGCTCGAGCGCCTCGTCGCCTTCTCCCAGGAGCTCGCGCGGGAGGGCGCCTCCTAACGCACGTCACGCACGGGTCCGCGTGGGCGGGCGGCCTTGCGCTCTGCCGTCTCGCGGCCCTAGAATAGGCCGTCGCGGCGCACCCCAAGTCCCCGCGGGTGCTGCTCTCTCGCCTCCGTTTCCGGTGCCGGCGCTTCCGCGATGCGTGCGGCTCGCTGGTGTTCTAGAACACCGAGGGGGTCGGGGTGAGGACGAACGGGAACGGCAGGGCCAACGGGCGGGTCCCGCGCTACCACCGGATCGCCGAGGCGCTCCGCGCGCGGATCCGTGAGGGCGCGCTCCGGCCCGGCGCCCGGCTCGACAACCAGCGACGGCTCGCGCAGAGCTTCGGCGTGACGCTGATGACGCTGCGGCAGGCGCTCGAGCTGCTCGAGCGCGAGCACCTGATCTCGCGCCGTCACGGCCTCGGGACGTTCGTCGCCGCGCCCTCCATCGACTACGACATCCTGCAGCTCCGCCGGTTCGCGGGCGACCTCCAGGCCAAGGGCGAGCACGTGACGACGCGCCTGGTCGGGACGAAGTTCCTCGTGCCCGACCACCGTGTCGCCGACGCGCTCGGGCTGGGGCCGCGCGCGCGCGTGCTCGCGCTCGAGCGGCTCCGCCTGGTGGACGGCCACCCGATGAGCCTCCAGCGCTCGTTCCTCCCGGCGCCGATCGGCGAGGAGGTCGTCCGCGCCGACCTGGCGCGCACGCCGCTCCACCAGGTGCTCGAGTTCAAGCTGGGCGTCGCGATCGAGCGCGCGCGCGAGACGGTGTCGGCGGTGCGCCTCGGCCGTCGCGAGGCGCGCGAGCTCGGCTGCCGCCCCGGGGCGCCCGCGTTCGAGTCCGAGCGCGTGTCCTACGACGCGGGCGGCGCGCCCATCGTCTTCGATCGCGTGTTCATCCCCGGCGATCGCTTCCGGATCACCCGGGAGCTCCATTACGAGCAGTGCGAGCGGCAGGACGCCGGCGCTGCCGCAGGCACGCCCGTCCGAGGCGAGCGGTGACATCTTCGAAGGAGACGTCATGAAGATCCTGGTGGCCGTCAAGCAGGTGCCCGACACGGCGACGCAGGTGAAGATCGGCGCCGACCCACGCGCGATCGACACCGCGGGCATCACGTGGATCGTCTCGCCCTACGACGAGTTCGCCGTCGAGGAGGCCCTGCGCATCAAGGAGAAGCGCGGCCAGGGCGAGGTGGTGGCCGTGTCGCTCGGCCCCGAGCGCGTGAAGGAGGCGCTGCGCTCGTGCCTCGCGATGGGGTGCGATCGCGCGATCCACCTGAACGACGCCGCGTGGAACGACGCCGACACGCTCGCGACCGCCCGGGCGCTCGCCGCGGTGGTCAAGCAGGAGCAGCCCGGCCTCGTGCTCTGCGGACGGCAGGCGATCGACGACGACATGGGCGCGGTGACGGCGCAGCTCGCCGAGCTGCTGGGCTGGGCGTGCGCCTCCTGGATCATGGAGGAGGCCGTGGACGCCGACGGCAAGACGGTCCGCGTCGCGCGCCAGGTCGAGGGCGGCCTCGAGATCTTCGACCTCCCGCTCCCGGCGATCCTCGCGGCGCAGAAGGGGCTCAACGAGCCGCGCTATCCGACGCTGAAGGGCATCATGGGCGCGAAGAAGAAGGAGATCAGGGACGTGAAGGCCGCGGACCTCGGGCTCGGCGCCGAGCCGCCGCAGCTCTCGGTGGTCTCCCTCCAGGCGCTCCCGCCCCGTCCCCCCGGGCGCATCATCCAGGGCGACGTGCCGACAGCGGTCCGAGAGCTCGTGCGCGCGCTGCGCGAAGACGCCAAAGCCATCTAGGGGACGGGACAATGCCGAACGCATGGTGGTGCATCGTCGAGGACGACCGGCAGGGGATGCCGAAGAAAGTGATGGCCGAGGTGATCGGCGAGGTCTCGCGCCTCTCGGGCGGCCAGACCGAGGCCGTCTGGCTTACCGACAAGGCGACCGACGCGGGCCTCACGCAGCTCGGCGAGTGGGGGGTCGGCAAGGTGTGGCTCCTGGAGAACGCGGGGCTCGCGCCCTACCGCAGCGAGGTGTGGGCCGGCGCGCTCGCCGCGCTGGCCACGAAGGAGTCGCCGAAGGCCATCCTCGGTGCCGTGACGAGCCGCCAGCGCGAGATGATCCCGCGCCTCGCCGCGAAGCTCGGCGTCGGGCTCGCGGCCGACTGCGTGGCGCTGGCGCTCGAGGGCGACAAGCTGGTCGCGACGCGGCCCGTGTACGCGGGCAAGCTCCTCGCGAAGGTGACGTGGGCGAAGGGCCCGTGGGTCGCGACGCTGCGCCCGAATGTCTTCCGCCCGGCCGAGGCCAAGCCGGGCCGGACGGCCGCGGTCGAGCGGCCGGCGACGTCGCCGCCGCCGGCCCTCATGAAGTTCGTCGAGCGACGCGAGGAGGCCGCGACGGGGCTGCCCGAGCTCGCCGAGGCCGAGATCGTGATCTCCGGCGGGCGCGGCATGAAGGGGCCGGAGAACTACGTGATCCTCGAGGACCTGGGGCGCGTCATCGGCGCGGCGGTGGGCGCCTCGCGCGCGGCCGTGGACGCGGGCTGGCGGCCCCACCGCTTCCAGATCGGCCAGACGGGCCGGACGATCTCGCCGAAGCTCTACCTGGGCTTCGGGGTCTCGGGCGCGATCCAGCACCTCGCGGGGATGCGGACGTCGAAGGTCATCGTCGCCGTGAACAAGGACCCGGAGGCGCCGATCTTCAAGATCGCCGACTACGGCATCGTGGCCGACCTCTTCGAGGTCGTCCCGGAGCTCACCAAAGAGTTCAAGAAGCTGCTGGAGAAATGAACCTCGAGCCGAGCGACGAGCAGCAGATGATCCAGGCGATGGCGCGGGAGTTCGCCGAGTCCGCGATCCGCCCCATCGCCGCCGAGATCGACCGGGAGGCCCGGTTCCCCCACGAGACCGTCAAGCGGATGGGTGAGCTGGGGCTCATGGGCATCGCGATTCCGGAGCAATGGGGGGGCAGCGGCGCCGACACTGTCGCCTACGTCCTGGCGCTCGAGGAGATCGCGAAGGCCTGCGCGAGCCACGCCGTCATCATGTCGGTGAACAACTCGCTCTACGGCGACCCGGTCCACACGTACGGCACCGACGCCCAGCGCGAGCGCTTCCTCACGCCCGTCGCCTCCGGCCGGGCGCACGGCTGCTTCGCCCTCACGGAGCCCCAGGCGGGCTCCGACGCCACGAACCAGCACACGGTCGCCGTCCGCGACGGCGACGCGTACGTCCTGAACGGGCGGAAGCTCTTCATCACGAACGGGCGGGAGGCCTCCTTCGCCCTCGTCTTCTGCCAGACGGACCGCGCGCAGCGCCACCACGGGATCTCGGCGTTCGTGGTCGAGAAGGGCACGCCCGGCTTCGCCGTGTCCAAGACCGAGGACAAGCTCGGCATCCGCGCCTCGGACACGGCCGAGCTCGTGTTCGACGACTGCCGCGTGCCCGCCGCGAACCGGCTCGGCGCGGAGGGGCAGGGGTTCAGGATCGCGATGGCCGCGCTCGACGGCGGGCGGATCGGGATCGCGGCTCAGGCGGTGGGGATCGCGGCGGGCGCGTACGAGCGGGCGCTCGCGTACGCGCGCGAGAGGAAGGCGTTCGGCGTGGCGATCGGCCAGCACCAGATGGTCCAGTGGATGCTCGCCGACATGGCGACGGCGATCGATGGCGCGCGGCTCCTGACGCTCCGGGCGGCCGCGCTCAAGGACGCGGGCCGGCCGGTCACGGGCGCGGCGGCGATGGCCAAGCTCTTCGCGGCCGAGACCGCCATGAAGGTGACGACCGACGCGGTCCAGGTGCACGGCGGCTACGGGTTCATCAAGGACTACGAGGTCGAGCGCTACTTCCGCGACGCGAAGATCACGCAGATCTACGAGGGCACCTCGCAGATCCAGAAGCTCGTGATCGCGCGCGAGGCGCTCGGCGCGTGAGCGCGGGGAGGCGGGCATGAGCGACGAGCGTGGGCCGGAGGCGGCGCCGCACGAGCCGGCGAAGGGGTCCGAGCGGCCGGTGAGGTTCGAGTCGCTCTCGGGCATCCCGCTGGCACCGCTCTACACGCCGGCGGACCTCGAGGGCAAGTCCTACGAGGAGCGGCTGGGCCGCCCGGGCGAGTACCCGTACACCCGCGGCGTTTACCCGACGATGTACCGCGGCCGGCTCTGGACCATGCGGATGTTCGCCGGCTTCGGCAGCCCGGAGGACACGAACGCGCGCTTCAAGTACCTCCTCGCGCAGGGCCAGACCGGCCTCTCGACCGCCTTCGACATGCCCGCGCTGATGGGCTACGACGCCGACCACCCGCGCGCGCGCGGCGAGGTGGGCAAGGAGGGCGTCTCGATCTCCACGCTCGATGACTTCGCGCGCCTCTTCGCCGACATCCCGCTGGGCGAGGTGACGACGTCCATGACGATCAACTGCACCGCGTCGGTCGCGCTCGCGATGTACCTGGCGCTCGCCGACCGGCAGGGCGTCGCGTGGGACCGGGTCGGCGGCACGATGCAGAACGACATGCTCAAGGAGTTCATCGCGCAGAAGGAATGGATCTGCCCGCCCGAGCCGGCCGTCCGGATCGTGACCGACATGATCGAGTTCACGTCCAAGCACGTGCCGCGGTTCAACCCGGTCTCGATCTCTGGCTACCACATCCGCGAGGCCGGCTCGACCGCGGTGCAGGAGCTCGCGTTCACGCTGGCGGACGGGCTCGCCTACGTCGAGGCGGCCCTGGCGCGGGGGCTCGACGTGGACGCGTTCGCGCCGCGGCTCAGCTTCTTCTTCGACGTCCACAACGACTTCTTCGAGGAGATCGCGAAGCTCCGCGCCGCGCGGCGGATGTGGGCGCGCTTCATGAAGGAGCGCTACCGCGCCAAGCGGCCCGAGTCCATGCGCCTGCGCACCCACACGCAAACCGCGGGCGTGTCGGCGACCGCGCAACAGCCGCTCAACAACATCGCGCGTGTCGCGATTCAGGCGTTGGCCGCGGTGCTCGGCGGCGCTCAGTCGCTCCACACCAACTCCTATGATGAAACGTGGGCGCTGCCTACCGAAGAGGCGGTTACTGTCGCCCTTCGTACTCAACAGATCATCGCCGAGGAAACCGGCGTCGCCCTCACCATCGACCCGCTCGGCGGCGCGTATTTTCTCGAGTCGCTGACCGACCGGATGGAGGAGGCGGCGCTCGCGTACATCCGGAAGATCGACGCGATGGGCGGCATGATCCGCGCGATCGACGCGGGCTACCCGCAGAGGGAGATCGCCGACGCCGCGTACCGCTACCAGCTGATGGACGACCGGGGCGAGAAGGTCGTGGTCGGCGTCAACAAGTACGCGATGCCGGAGGAGCGCCCGATCCACTACCTGAAGATCGACGAGGCGGTCGAGCTCGAGCAGATCGCGAGGGTGGGCCGGTTCAAGGCGTCGCGGGACATGACGAAGGTGGGGCGGCGGCTCGCGCAGCTCGCCGACGCGTGCCGGAACGGCCAGAACGTGATGCCCGTGCTCATCGACGCCGTGCGCGACGACGCGAGCCTCGGCGAGATCTCGGACGTGTACCGCGAGGTCTTCGGCCTGTACCGCGAACCGATCATTTTCTAGAGTGAGGAACCAGTCATGAGCGAGCCGATCAGGGTCACCCGGGCCGCGACGAAGAAGCGGAAGCCGAAGGACAGCGACCTGACCTTCGGCACGGTCTTCACCGACCACATGTTCGTGGCGGACTTCCAGGAGGAGAAAGGCTGGTACGACCCGCGGATCGAGCCGTACGGGCCGTTCAGCCTGGACCCGGCGTGCGCCGTCCTCCATTACGCGCAGGCGGTGTTCGACGGCCTCAAGGCCTTCCGCGGCAAAGACGGGCAGGTCCGGCTGTTCCGGCCGCAGAAGCACATCGAGCGGCTGAACAACTCCGCCCGGCGTCTGTGCATTCCGCCGGTGGATCCGGAGCTCGCCCTGAAGGCGCTCGTGGAGCTGGTGCGGATCGAGAAGGAGTGGGTGCCGTCCACGGTCGGGACGTCGCTCTACATCCGCCCCACGATCATCGCGAGCGAGCCCTTCCTGGGCGTGCGGCCGGCGAAGTCCTACATCTATTACGTCATCCTGTCGCCCGTCGGCGCGTACTATCCCGAGGGCCTCAACCCCGTGAAGATCCTGGTCGTGGACCACTACGTCCGCGCCGTCGAGGGCGGGGTCGGTGGGGTGAAGACCGGCGTCAACTACGCGTCGAGCCTCTACGCCGCCGAGGAGGCGAAGCGCCAGGGGTTCACCCAGGTGCTCTGGCTCGACGGGCGCGAGCGGAAGTACCTCGACGAGGTCGGCACGATGAACATCATGCTGAAGATCGGCGACGAGGTGGTCACGCCGTCGCTCGGCCACGGCACGATCCTGCCCGGCGTGACGCGCGACTCGGCGCTCACGCTCATGCGCGAGTGGGGGCTCCGCGTCTCCGAGCGCCAGGTCTCGATCGACGAGGTCGCGCGGGCCGCCCACGACGGCACGCTCGCGGAGGTGTGGGGCACGGGCACCGCGGCGGTCATCTCGCCCGTCGGCGAGCTCGCCTACAAGGGCGAGCGGATCGTCATCAACGGCGGACGGATCGGCGAGCTGACGCGGAAGCTCTACGACGCGATCGTCGGCATCCAGTACGGCACCGCGCCCGACACGCACGGGTGGACCGTCGAGGTGACGCCATGACCGAGTGCGTCTTCTGCAAGATCTGCGCGGGACAGACCCCGGCGATGAAGATCTACGAGGATCTGCGGACCCTCTGCATCATGGACATCAACCCGCTCAACCCGGGGCACTGCCTGGTCCTCACCAAGGCCCACGCCGCCACGATCTTCGAGGCCGAGCCGGCCGACCTCCAGGCGGCGATCGTGACGGCCAAGCGCGTGGCCGTGGCCCTCAAGCAGACGCTCGCGCCGGAGGGGCTCAACGTGCTCCAGGCCAACGGCCCGGCCGCGTTCCAGTCCGTGGCCCACTTCCACCTGCACCTCATCCCGCGCTGGACGCGCGACGGCCGGGGCTTCGACTGGCGGCTCGAGCCCGGCGACCGCGCCGAGATCGCGAAGACGGGCGAGAAGCTCCGCGCGGCGCTGACGGGCGCCAAATGACGGCCGGCCGCGCGGTGCGCGTCGTCGTCGCCAAACCCGGCCTCGACGGCCACGACCGCGGCGCGAAGATCGTCGCGCGTGCGCTGCGCGACGCGGGGTTCGAGGTGATCTACACGGGGCTCCACCAGACGCCCGAGCAGATCGTCGCGGCGGCGATCCAGGAGGACGCCGACGCGATCGGCCTCAGCGTGCTCTCCGGCGCCCACACCCATCTCTTCACGCGGGTTCTCGAGCTCCTCCGCGAGAAGGGCGCCGAGGATGTCGTCGTCTTCGGCGGCGGCATCATCCCGCCCGAGGACATCGCGGCGCTCAAGCGGCTCGGCGTCAAGGAGCTGTTCACCCCCGGCGCCTCCACCCAGGACATCGTCAGCTTCGTCCGCGAGCACGTCCGGGCCGCCGTCTGAGACGATGATCAAGAAGATCGGCCGGACGTACGTCGTGCTGTCGGAGAAGACGGGGCGCCGCTTCGGCACCTATGCGACGCGGGCCGAGGCCGAGAAGCGCCTGCGCCAGATCGAGATGTTCAAGCACCTCGAGCAGGCCGGAGCCCGCCCGCGGCGCCGGAGCTAGGGCCGTGGACTTCGAGCTGACCGACGACCAGCGGCGGGTGCGCGCGGCCGCGCGCGAGTTCGCCGAGGGCGAGCTCGGTGACCGGATCGCCCCCTACGACGAGCGGCACGAGTTTCCGTGGGAGATCGTGAAGAAGCTCGGGCCGCTGGGGTTCCTCGGCGCACTCGTGCCGGAGGACTGCGGCGGGGCGGGGCTCGACCACGTCTCCTATGCGCTGATCGTCGAGGAGCTCTCCCGCGGCGACGCTTCGGTGGGCATCACGATGTGGGCCCACAACTCGCTCTGCACCGGCCACATCCACCTCTTCGGTTCGCCGGCGCAGCGGAAAACATACCTGCCGCGCCTGGCGTCGGGCGAGGTGCTCGGCGCCTGGGGGCTCACGGAGCCCGGCTCCGGCTCGGACGCCGCCGCGCTCGCCACGCGCGCGGAGGAGCGCGCCGGCGAGTGGGTGCTCAACGGCAGCAAGGCGTTCATCACCAACGCGTCGGTCGGCGGCGTCGCCGTCGTCATGGCGCGGACGGATCCGGAGAAGCGATCGAAGGGCATCTCGGCGTTCGTCCTCGAGAAGGGGATGCCGGGCTTCAGCGCCGGCAAGCCTTACCGCAAGCTCGGCCTCCACGCCTCCGACACCGCCGAGCTGATCCTCGCGGACGCGCGGGTGCCCGCGGCGAATCTGCTCGGCGAGCGCGGCGAGGGCTTCGCCCAGGCGATGCAGGTCCTCGAGGGCGGGCGGATCGCGATGGCGGCGATGGCGGTCGGCATCGCGCAGGCCGCCGTCGATCAATCCGTGAAGTACATGAAGCAGCGGAGCGCCTTCGGGCGGACGCTCGCCGAGTTCAACGGGCTGCAGGGGATGCTCGCGGACCTCCTGACCGAGACCGAGGTCGCGCGCCTCCTGACGCTCCGCGCGGCGTGGCTCAAGGACCGGGGGCGTCCGGCGATGCACGCGGCGGCGATGGCGAAGCTCTTCGCCTCGGAGACCGCGATGAAGGCCGCGACCAAGGCCGTGCAGCTCCACGGCGGCGCCGGCTACGTCACCGAGTTCCCGGTCGAGCGCCTCTTCCGCGACGCGAAGCTGACGGAGATCGGCGAGGGGACGTCCGAGATCCAGCGCCTGGTGATCGCGCGGGAGATCCTCCGGCTCTCGTGAGCCCGGCGCTGATCGCGCTCGAGGGCGTCAGCAAGCGCTACGCGACGAGCTCGGGGCCCGTCGAGGCCCTCCGCGACGTCTCGCTCGCCGTCGGCGAGGGCGAGTTCTGCACCCTCATCGGCCCGTCCGGCTGCGGCAAGTCCACGCTGCTCGGCATGCTCGGCGGGCTCACGGCGCCGGACGCCGGCCGCGTCCTCGTCGAGGGGCGGGCGGTCGCCGGGCCCGACCCGCGGCGCGTCGCGACCGTCTTCCAGGACCCGGGTCTCTTCCCGTGGCGCACGGCGCTCGAGAACGTCGAGTTCGGCCTCGAGCTCCAGGGCGTGTCCGCCGCCCGGCGCCGCGCGCTCGCGCAGGACCTCCTCGGCCCGCTCGGCCTCGCGGGCTTCGCGGGCAAGTACCCGCGCGAGCTCTCGGGCGGCATGCGGCAGCGCGTGGCGATCGGCCGCGCGCTCGCGATCGACACGAAGATCCTCCTGATGGACGAGCCCTTCGGCGCCCTCGACGAGCAGACGCGGCTCCTCATGGGCGAGTGGCTGCTCGAGATCTGGCGGCGGACGCGGAAGACGGTGATCTTCGTCACGCACAGCCTGCAGGAGGCGCTCTTCCTCTCGACGCGGATCGCGGTGATGACGGCGCGCCCGGGCCGGATCAAGACGGTGCTCGAGCTCGGGACGGACTACCCGCGGCCGATGGAGTCGCCGGAGCTGGTCGCGCTGCGCGCGAAGCTCTGGCACGAGATCCGCGAGGAGTCGCTGCGCGCGATGGGCGGGCTCGCGTGAAGGTCGCCCTCGCGCGGCTCGGCCTCGTCGCCGTCGCGCTCGCGGGCTGGGAGGTCGCGGGCCGCGCGGCCAACCCGCTGCTGGCCGTCCCGCCCTCGGCGGTGCTCCCGGCCCTCTGGGAGCTGGCGCGGCTCCGCTCGTATCCCGACCTCGGGGCGAGCCTCCTCCTCACGCTGCGCGAGATCGCGACAGCCTACGCGCTCGCGGTCGCGGCCGGGCTCGCGGTCGGCGGCGCCCTCGGGATGAACCGGCTCCTCGGGCGCGCCTACGGGCCCATGCTCGCCGCGCTCTACGCGGTGCCGGCGGTCGTCTGGTATCCCTCGCTCATGCTCTTCTTCGGCCTCGACGCGGCGTCGAAGATTGCGTTCGGCTTCCTCCTCGGCTTCTTCCCGGTGACTCTCGCCGTTCTGGCGGGCATCCGGCAGGTGAATCCCCACCTCGTCACGGTCGCCAAGAGCTACGGCGCCGGCCGGGTCACGGTCTTCACCCGGGTCGTGCTGCCGGCGACGCTGTTCACGCTGGTGGGCGGCCTGCGCACGGGGCTCGCGCTGTCGGTGATCGGCGTCATCGTCGGCGAGGTCCTCGGCAGCAAGCGCGGGATGGGCGCGCTCATCAACCACGCGTACGGCCTCCTCCGGACGGCCGACTACGTGGCCCTCGTGGTGGTGACGCTCGTGCTGATCGTCGGCACGGACGTCGTGGCGGGGCTGGTCGAGCGGCGGGCACGGGCGTGGAGCGAGTGAGCGTGCCCGCCGTGCGCGCGCTCCAGCTCGCGAGCGTGCTGGCGCTCCTCGGCGCGTGGGAGGGCGCGGCGCGCGGGGGCCTCGTGGACCCGCTCTTCGTGCCGGCGCCGAGCGCGGTCGGCCGGGCGCTCGCCACGATGGGCGGGCCGGCCCTCGCGGCCCTCGGCGATACGCTCGGCAAGACGGCCATCGCCTACGCGCTCTCGATGGTCCTCGGCGTCGCGGCCGGGCTCGCCGTCGGCTCGGTGCGCCTGCTCCGCGAGGTGCTCGACCCGTTCGTCGTCACGCTCTACGGCATCCCGAAGATCCTCGTGCTGCCGTGGATCGTCCTGCTGCTCGGCTACGGGACGGCGCCCGCGATCTTCTACGGCACGCTCCACGGGTTCTTCCCGGTCCTGGTCCTCGTCACGGGCGCGGTGCGCGACGTGGACCGGACGCTCGTCACGGTGGCGCGCGCGTACGGCGCCAGCACGTGGCAGCTCTACTGGAAGGTGCTCCTGCCGGCGATCGTCCCCTCGGTGTTCGCGGGCATGCGCCTCGGGATCGTCTTCTGCCTCCTCGGCGTGCTCGTCGTGGAGATGTTCGCCGGGGTCCGCGGCATGGGCTACGTCATGGGCTCGCTCGCGAACGGCTTCCAGGCGCCCGAGCTCTTCGCCGCCACGGGGCTCGTCTCGGCCGCCTCGATCGCGATCGTGCTGGCGCTCGACCACGTGAGCGAGCGCCTCTCCCACTGGCGCGGCTAGCCCGTGCGGTAGAATCCACTCGACTCTCGGGACCGCGCCCATGACCAGGACCGCGTCACGCCGCTCCGGCGCCCTCGCGTCGCTCCGACGGGCCGCGCTGCTCGCGCTCTCGCTGGCGCTCGGCGCGGGTGCCGTGGCCGCCCCGCGGGCGCGCGTCGAGGCGCAGGCCGAGCCGCGCGGGGACGTCGGCACGCTCGCCTTCGTCTCGCGCGTCTCCCGCGTGGAGATCTTCGTCGACGACCAGCGGATCGGCGTGACCCGGGGCGGCTCGGTCCTCGTGGTCCCCAACATCCCGGCGGGCGCGCGGCGCATCGTCGCGCGCAGGGACGGCTACCGCCCGTGGGAGCGCACGGTCGAGGTCGTCGCGGGCGCGCGGCACGAGGTGCGGATCGACCTCGAGCCGCTCGGCGCCGGCGCCACGCCCCGAGTCGTCCGCGGCGACGACGGCGCGGAGATGATGCTGGTCGCGGCCGGCGAGTTCTGGATGGGCATCGACGACGCCGACCAGGCGCGGCTCAAGGACGAGTGCCGCCAGCAGGGCGGCCAGGAGGCGGACTGCGTCTTCGACCGCGAGGGGCCGCGCCACCGCGTTTGGCTCGACGCCTACTACCTGGACCGCTACGAGGTGACGAACGCGCTCTTCGAGCGCTTCGTCCGCGCGACGGCCTACCGGACCACGGCCGAGCGCGAGGGCCACGGCTGGTCGCGGCAGTACCGGGACGAGCGGTGGCAGTGGATCAAGCTCGACGGCGCGTACTTCCGGCAGCCCGGCGGCTCCGGCACCGCGAGCGAGCCGAGCCACCCGGTCGTGATGGTCTCGTGGAACGACGCGGACACGTATTGCCGCTGGGCGGGCAAGCGCCTGCCCACCGAGGCCGAGTGGGAGAAGGCGGCGCGCGGCACCGACGGCCGGCGCTATCCCTGGGGGGACGCGTGGGACGCAGCGCGGGCCAACGCCGAGATGAGGGTGGGCTCGACGAGCCCCGTCGGGCGCTTCCCGTCCGGCGCGAGCCCCTACGACATCCACGACCTCGCGGGCAACGTCTTCGAGTGGGTCGCCGACTGGCACGACGACACCTACTATCGGCGGAGCCCCGAGCGGAACCCGCGCGGGCCCGAGACCGGCACGGAGAAGGGCCTCCGCGGCGGCGCGTGGACGAAACTCGCCATCTTCGTGCGCGCGACGTTCCGTGAGGCGAGCGTGCCGACCGATCGCAACGATCTCATCGGCTTCCGCTGCGCGAAGAGCGCGGGCTAGCGCCGTTCAGGTCCTTCCCGCGGCGCGGTCAAGGATTTTCCCCGCCCGCTTTGGGGCGCCTTCCGGATAGCTCCTCCCCCCGCCCCGGCTAGACTCCACGCCATGGACAGTCCCCGCCGCGCGGTGGCCGGAGTGCTCTCGGCGCTGGCGCTGTGCTGCACGCCGGCCCTCGGCGCGGAGATGGTCGTCTCGCGGGACATCGAGGTCGCCGGCGACGACGTGGCCGCGCAGCTCGCGCGGCCGGTCGCGGACATGGAACGCGAGCTGGCCCGCCGGGGCTGCCTGATGTTCTCCCGCGCGTACTGGTCCGACAGGAGCCCGCTCCGCACGCTGCACGTCGAGGTGCGGTGCAAGGAGGTCGACGATGAACGCGTCAGTCTCCGCTGAGATCGTGACCGTGTACCGGGCGCTCGACGGCGGCATCCACCACGCGAGGTGCGGCCGGCGGCTCGCGCTCCAGGGACGGCGGGGCAGCGTCGGACCCGAGATGGAGCTCTCCTTCTACTGCCTCGGGTGCGCGGAGTCGGTGTCGCTCCCGCTCTGCGTCCTCGAGCGCATCCCCGTGGCGGACGAGGCCGAGGACTTCGCGGCCTGACGGCCGCGCGCCCGCTACTCGCCCCGCAGCGTCGGGTCCAGCAGGTCCCGGAGCCAGTCGCCCGTGCGGCTCACCACGAGCGAGGTGAGCATCAGCACGAGGCCCGGGACGGTCGAGATCCACCACGCCGAGTCGAGGTACTCCCGCCCCTCCTGGATCATCCCGCCCCAGGACGGCGTCGGCGGCTGGATGCCGAGGCCGAGGAACGAGAGCGTCGCCTCGAGCACGATCGCCCGCGCCAGCTCGAGCGTCGCGATGACGACGAGCGACGAGAGCACGTTCGGCAGGATGTGGCGCAGCACGACGCGCGGGACCGAGCCGCCGAGTGCCACGATCGCGTCCACGAACTCGCGCGCGCGCAGGACGAGCACCTGCGCGCGGAGGACGCGCGCGTAGGAGACCCAGCCCGAGAGGCCGATGACGACGATCAGCGTCGGGAAGCTCGGCCCCAGCACCGCGATGATCCCGATCGCGAGCAGGATGAACGGGAACGCGAGCTGCGCGTCGGCGAGCGTCATGATCACGCTGTCCACGACGCCGCCGCGGAAGCCGGCGGCCATGCCGAGGGTCGCGCCCACCACGCCCCCGACCACCACCGCCGCCAGGCCCACGACGAGGGACACGCGCGCGCCGTAGATCACCCGGGAGAGGACGTCGCGCCCGAGCTGGTCGGTGCCGAAGACGCGCGCCCGGCCGTCCGCCGCCTCGCGCGTCGGCGGCGCGAGCCGCCCGCGGAGCGACTGGCGGGTCGGGTCGTGGGGCGCGAGCCACGGCGCGGCCGC
>WNFJ01710332.1_pt2 | contig 16523 bp, 13 predicted proteins | sample 5400461 | NCBI WGS metagenome assembly WNFJ01 (sample SAMN13153349, study PRJNA577476) | soil metagenome | isolation source: 115 cm saprolite on Douglas fir-dominated hillslope | place: USA:California | collected 2013-09-17 | reverse complement strand
AGCCGGTGCTGGTGAGTGAGCCAACCGTCGAAGACACGGTTGCGATTCTGCGCGGCTTGAAGGAGCGCTATGAAGTTCAGCACGGCGTGCGGATCAAGGACGCAGCCATACTGGCGGCGGCAACGCTGTCGCATCGCTACATTTCCGACCGTTTTCTCCCGGACAAAGCAATCGACCTGATCGATGAGGCCGCAGCGAGCCTGCGCATGCAGATCGATTCGTTGCCCGTGGAGATTGACGAGATCGAGCGGCGCATCTTGCAACTGGAAATAGAGCGGCAGTCGCTGCTGAAAGAGACTGACGCGCATTCGAAGGAACGCCGCAGCCAAATCGACAAAGAGCTTGCGAAACTCAAAGAAGACTCGAGCGGGCGAAAGGCGCGTTGGCAAGCAGAAAAAGAAGCCATCGGGAAAATTCGCAAACTGAAAGAACAAATCGAACAGCACAAAGCGGAAGAACAGAAATACGAGCGCGCCGGCGAGCTGGCTAGAGTCGCGGAAATACGCTACGGCAAGATCGCGGCAGCAGAGCAGGAATTGAAAAAAGCGGAGGAGCGGTTTGCATCGGTGCAAAAAGATTCGCCGATGCTCAAAGAAGAGGTCGACGAAGAAGACATCGCCAAGCTGGTGAGCAAATGGACTGGCATTCCAGCCGGGCGTTTGCTCGAAGGTGAAGCGCAAAAACTCGTGCACATGGAGGAGCGGCTGCGGCAGCGCGTGGTTGGCCAAGACGAAGCGCTGGGGCGAGTTGCAAACGCCGTGCGCCGGAGCCGAGCGGGATTGTCGGACGCGAAACGGCCGATTGGGTCGTTCATTTTCCTAGGACCGACTGGCGTCGGGAAAACAGAGCTGGCGCGTGCGCTCGCCGAATTTCTCTTCGACGATGAGAAGCTGATGATTCGCATCGACATGAGTGAATACATGGAGAAGCACAGCGTGTCGCGGCTGATCGGCGCTCCGCCCGGCTATGTCGGCTACGAAGAAGGCGGACAACTCACCGAACAGGTGCGCAGACATCCCTACTCGGTGATTCTGTTCGACGAAATTGAAAAGGCACACCCGGATGTGTTCAACATCCTGCTGCAGATTCTCGAGGACGGCCGGCTGACCGACGGCAAAGGTCGCACCGTGGATTTCCGCAACACAGTGATGGTAATGACGAGCAATGTGGGATCGACGGCGATCTTCGAGCTTTCGCACAAAGATCCGGAGCGCGCGCGAAAAGAAGCAATGGAAGCGCTGCGCGCGGCGTTTCGACCAGAGTTCATCAACCGCATCGACGAGATTGTGATTTTCAATCCGCTGGGCAAGGAGCAGCTTGCACGCATCGTCGGCCTGCTACTGAAGAACGTCGAGAGACTGCTGGCGGAGCGGCAAATCACGCTGGAACTCACGCCTGCGGCCGAAGAGCTACTGCTGCGAGAAGGCTACGACCCAGCGTATGGGGCGCGGCCTTTGCGGCGAACGATTCAGCGTTTGATTCAGGATCCGCTGGCGCTGCAGATTCTCGAAGGCAAAGTGCTGCCTGGCGACCGCATTCGCGTGGATCGCGACGGGCAGAAAGACGCGATGCGCTTCGAACGCTCAAGGGCGAAACAACCGGCGGCAGCGGCTCGGATGTAATGGACGGTTGCCTATAAACCTTGAGAGTTTGTGCGTATAGAATAGTGAAGGAACATTATGAGAGTTCTTCGAACAACGTTTCTGCTGGTAGTCCTGACGCTTTTTCTGATGATGGTGGGCTCGTACTTTGGCGGACGAAATGGCATGGCCATTGGACTGGGAATTGCAATTTGCACCAACGCGTTCGCGTATTTCTTTTCCGACAAGATCGCCCTGGCATCGAGTGGCGCGCAACCGGTTACGCGGGAGCAGTTGCCGCGGCTGTATCAAGTAATGGAGCGATTGGCGGCTAAAGCAAATATTCCGGTGCCGAAATTGTATGTGGTGCCTGAGGAAGCGCCGAACGCCTTTGCTACAGGACGAAATCCGCGGCACGCTTCGGTCGCCGTAACGCAGGGCTTGCTCGAATTGATGGATGACGAGGAGCTCGAAGGCGTTATCGCGCACGAACTATCGCACGTGCGCAACTACGATATTTTGATCAGTTCCATCGCTGCTACGCTCGCCGGTGCCATCACCTGGATCGCACATTGGGGACCCTGGTTAGGAGGCGGCGACGACGATGAACGGGAACGGGGTGGTGTGATCGTCAGCCTCGTGCTCATGATCCTCGCTCCGCTAGCAGCGATGCTCCTTAATTTGGCGCTTTCACGCCAGCGGGAGTATGCGGCAGACGCCACTGGGGCGCGAATGGTGGGTAATCAATATGGGCTAATGAGCGCCCTGCAAAAGCTCGGGACTTACAATCAGAGAATCCCGACGACAGCCATTTCCCCTTCAACGTCGGCGTTGTGCATCGTAAAACCCCTGTTTGGCAGCGGCAGTCTATCTTCACTGTTTAGCACGCACCCTCCGCTTGAAAAGCGCATAGAGGCACTGCGCGAAATGACGGTAGTGCCGAGGCGCTAAGGGAGCGAAGCGGAGAGTCCTCGCACAAAAGCTGCAATAGCTGAGTAATCTTTTCTCCAAACGCTCCCGTCAGATGCGGTCGAGCATCTCCCCTGCCTCTTAAACCATTGATATTGAGGCAATTAGAATCCTTGCGCCCCTGCAAGGATTTGGTGAATCAAATGCACTATATCTAAGTGGGCCGGGCATCGGCGCGGGGCCACGGGGGGACCGCAGTCATGAGTTGTCGAGACACTATCCATTTGATTTGCTGGTACTTAGAGGGAAGACTGTCGCCGCCCGTGGCGAATGAGATCAAGCGTCACTTGGACTCTTGCTCGGATTGCCACATGGTTTTGGACGCGGCGATGAGCACTTTGGACCGATATTTTACGCCTGTGAAGGGTTCGGACGAAGAGCCCGCTCCGCAAGCAGCCTGATCGAAACTCCTCTAAAACTATATTTAAGAATAAGTTACGGCTAGAGTGGTTGTATCTGCCCTCGTCCAGACCTGTTTCCGCGGCCGCTTACGATCTGAGCTCGTCGGTCGCGTTAGAATTCAGCAAAATTTACAGACAGACGCGCAATCACGTAATCTTTACGAGTACTAGTACGTATAAATCTGTCCTCCTCTGGGCCCCTCCCTCCCGACAAGCCCATGCATCCATTTGGGTTACGGGCTGACGCCGTAGAAGCCGGCCTTTGGCGAAAGGGGTGCACCTCTCCCAAGGTGCAGGGGACAAAACCCCAAAGGAGAAGAAGTTTATGAGCGAGTATCAGGAACCCATTAGCCACACCGCAGCCGGGACGCCGCGCTGGGTGGGATTGGCGGTCGCCGTGTTGGGTGGAGTTTCACTGCTCGGACTTGGAGTAGGCTTGAGCGCGTGGAGCCACGCGAACGGCATCGAGCAAAGCACGCAAGCCTCTGTGAAACAGGCGAATGATGCGCTGGCCCAGCGGCTGGCGAAAGAGGATGAAATCAATCAGGCATGGCAGAGCGACTTGAAAGTCGTGACCGATAAGCTGAACCTGACGCAAGGAGAGCTGCTCGCCGCACGCAAACAGAACAAGAAGGCGACGGCCGCCGTGGACCAGAAGGTCGACGGACTGGCGACGTCCGTGAAGGCCGAGCTCGCCACCAAGGCGAACACGGGTGATGTTGAAAAGCTGAACGGGGACGTCACGGGCGTAAAGAGCGACATGGACGCCCAGAAGAATAATCTTCAAATGGCCCGTAGCGAAATGGGCACGCTGATCGCGCGGAATCACGACGAAATCGACCAGCTTCGCCGGATGGGACAACGCGACTACTTTGAGTTTACCGTGTCGCGCAAGGGCGGAAACCAGAAAGTTGGAACCATCCAGGTCGAGTTGAAAGACACGAACACCAAGAAGAACCAATACACGATCAACGTACTTGCGGATGACAAGAGCTTCGAGAAGAAGAACCGGTCCGTGAACGAGCCCATTTTCTTCTACACGGGCGGAACACGCGCAGCGCTCGAGCTGGTCGTCAACAAGGTTACGAAGACGACGGCCTCGGGCTATCTGAGCGTTCCTAAGGCCCCTGAGACAGCGGCAGCCAGCAATTCGACCTCGGGTCAATAAAACGGTTCACGACACAATTACCGTTACGAATGTTTGAGAGAGTAGAGGCAGAGGGAGAGTTCCAGAGAACTCTCCCTCTTTTTTTGCGCGAACATTCCTAACTCTTTTCCCTCCCCAACATGAGCAGGAAGCATGTAGACGGAGGACGCGGGTTGTGCCAAGCTAAGCAGAACCTAGCCAATCTCTAATGAAGTGGATGTTCCTGAGGGGGAAAATCAATGAGAATAGGATTTGTATCAGCAATGGCGGCAACGCTTTTTGCAGCGGCCTTCACCATGGCCGCGGACGGCACCTGGACCGGTTATATTTCCGACAGCAAGTGCGGCGTAAAGGGCGCAAACGACAAGGCAGGCGAGTGCACCACGAAATGCGTCAAGGAAGGCGCAAAATACGTGTTCGTCAATGACGCAGACAAGAAAGTCTATGTTGTAGACGCACAGGACAAAGTGGCGGCACACGCCGGACATCACGTTACCGTCAAGGGCACGGTAGACGGCGAGACGCTCAAGCTGGAAAGCATAGAAATGGCAGCGGCGAGCGGCAAGTAAGAACTTCTGATAACGCATTTTTCACGGGCGGAGCTTCGGCTTCGCCCATTTTGTTTTTTGCCCGTTTAGGTTTTTGAAAGATCGGCGGATTCCGCTACGATACAACCTGACCTATGACAACGACTCTATTGCACGCCGGACGGATGCTGACTCCGACCGCCGAAATTACTGACGCAGGGATTCTGATCCGCGACGGAGTGATCGAAGAACTGGGACTCCGGGAAGGAATGCGGCTGCCAGCCGGAGCCGTGGAGATCTCCGCGACGGATAAAACCGCGATTCCCGGCTTCGTAGACGTGCACATTCATGGCGCGGGCGGGCGCGACGTGATGGAAGGTAGCGCAGAAGCACTCGCGGGAGTGACAAAAACGGTAGCCCGACACGGGACAACGTCGTTTGTGGCGACGACGGTAACGGCGAGTCCTGAGGACACCATTCGAAGCGTCGAAGGCATCGCGCACTACATTTCGCAACAGCACGAAACGGACGACACGCGGGCGGAAGTGCTGGGGATCCATTTTGAGGGCCCGTTTCTCAGCCCGGCGCGGCGAGGAGTGCATCCGCCGGAATGGTTGAAGCTCCCGTCGGCCGAGCTCCTCGATAAATTCTTACAAGCCGCGGCGGGAAACGCGCAGATATTGACGATTGCACCCGAGTTGCTCGGCGCCATGCCATGCATCGACGCGGCACGGAATGCGGGAATGGTAGTAGCTGTGGGCCACACGGATGCGACCTACGAACAAACGCGGGCAGCGATTGCGCACGGCGTCCGGCATGCCGTCCACGTCTATAACGCGATGCGGCCGTTTTCGCACCGAGACAGCGGCGTGATTGGGGCGGTGCTCACTTCAACGGAAGTAAGCGCCGAACTCATCGCGGACGGCGTGCACGTGGAAGAAACAGCGATGAAAGTGCTGCTGCAGGCAAAGGGGCCCGAGCACATGATCCTGATCAGCGACGGCATTTCCGCCACGGGGATGCCAGATGGAAAGTATATGCTCGGACAATTGGAAGTTACCGTGAGTGGGGGGATATGCCGCAACGCGGAAGGAAAGCTGGCGGGGAGTACGTTGACGTTGGACAGGGCGTTGAGAAACATCGTTGGGCTTGGGATTCCAGTGGCGGACGCTGTGCGCATGCTAACTCTGAACCCTGCTGCATTGCTGGGAATTGAATTCAAGAAAGGCGCCCTGCGCGTCGGGGCAGATGCTGACATCGTTTTGCTGGATGAAGCTTTGCGGCTGACGAATGTTTGGGTGCGTGGCGCAGCGGTAGAATGAGCTAGCCCAGCAGTGGCGCAAGAGCGCCGCTAAATTTGCGAGGCTCGCTTCCTCTCAGCCACGCCGTCGCGGAACACGAGGACCGACTCCCGTCGAGGTACGCGGAGGCGAACATGCCCATCGGCGATATCGAACGTAAAAACCGCGGCTCCTTCCGGAGAAAGGGCGGTGGCAATGATGTCCGCAGGTTTCCACTCCTGCTTGAGTCGGAAACGCGGAAATCCGGTGCACCCCGAAATTTAACTTGAATGGCCCAATCGCGAAGAAATTGCTCGTGCGGCTTTTTTTGTCGCCAGGGCAAATGCCTGAATTCGGTCGCGGCTCATCCGCGTAGTTGGACCGCAAACACTGATGGCCGCGGCAACCTTGCCGCTTTCGTCGAGTATTGGAGCGGCGACACATCGTGCCCCCAGTTCCGTCTCTTGATCGTCCATTGCGTAGCCTTGCTGCGCGACTCGCGCCAATTCCTTTCTGAAACGCGCGAGATTTGAAATGCTGCGCGAGGTTGTACGTTCGAATGTCAGCAAGGGAAGGATTTCCTCGCGTTGCTCGCTGGGGAGAAAGGCCAGCAAAACTTTGCCCAAGGCAGTGCAGTTCGGCGGACGATGCATTCCGGGCTGGGAGGCCATGCGAAAGGAGTGGGAACTCTCCAGAACTTCAAGATAAAGCACGTCGTGTCCGTCCAGCACGGCGAGGTTGGCAGTCTCCGCGGTTTCTTTCGAGAGCAGAGTGAGTACTGGACGGCTCACCTTGCGCAATGTCGCATGGTAGGCAACTCCTGCGCCAAGCCTTGCGAGTTTGGGCCCTACAATGTATGCGCCAGCGTCGTCACGGAAGAGATAGCCTTCGCTCTCCAGGTGAGCCACGAAGCGATAGGCCGTACTTTTGTTCACGTTCGTCTGGTGAGAAATATCCTGAAGCTGCAAGCCTGACGGAGAAGCGTCTAGCGCTTCCAAGATTCGCAGGACCTTTCCAACTACGCCGACTGGTGCAGATTTAGATTCACGTGCCCGGATCATAGGTAGTCTGCCCCTCGTCTGGAGAACCGCCTCAGCAACGCATAAGGAATCTGCCCGTAAATTCCAGGCTGTGCGGCCAAACCGCCGTGGGCATCTTAGCCCAGAAATCGTTTAGTTTTTCAATATTTGAAATTCAGATTTTTGATATTGAATTTTCCAATTGGGCTTGATAGAAGCCTGTAAGTTTTGGGCTGGAAGCGGCTCGAGCGGCGCGGCGGATACGGCTGCTCGCGGGCGCGCTTCCCGCTCACGGCTTGGACTCGGCAACCTCGGAACTCATGCCCGGGAGGTGTGTATGCGGCTAACTAGGATGGCAACCGTTCTTTTTGTTGTGCTGCACGCGACCGCTGCGGTAGCGCATGCGCAAACGGCCTCGGGCGAAGTGAATGGTACGGTTACAGACAAGAGCGGTGCTGCGGTTATTGAAGCGACCGTCAGACTGACCAACCAGGGAACGAAGATTACGAACGAGGCCAGCACGAATTCGGGCGGGCACTTCGTGTTCATTAACGTGCAGCCCGGACCTTACGCTCTAACCGTCGAAAAACGGGGTTTCAAGGTCGCGAAAGTCGCCGCTTTCAACATCGACGTTAACCAGACGCTGACTCAGAACATCCCGTTGGACCTCGGCGCCGTCTCTGAGACGGTGACCGTGACCACCGCGTCGCCTCTACTTCAATCATCCTCTTCTGAATTAGGCACGGCAATTGAAGAGACACCGCTTAAAGAGCTGCCCTTGAACGGCCGCAACTTCACGCAGTTGCTTATCTTGACGCCTGGAATCACTCCCGTCTCCACGGCCCAGGGTTCCGGCATCAGCGCCACGGATGCTGGTATTACGGCTATCCCCGGCACGAGCTTCTACAAGCCCTCGGTCAATGGTCAGGAAAATCGCGAGAATCTCTTCTATCTCGATGGAATCTTGAACACTGACATTCGAGGAGCGGTTTATGGGGTCCTTCCCATTCTCGACACGCTGAATGAATTCAAAGTCCAATCGCAAAACGACAAGGCGGAATTTGGCGGCACTCTGGGCGGCGTCGTCAACGTAGCAACCAAAACGGGGACGAACAATTTCCACGGAGTGGCTTGGGATAATGCGCGCAGCAACGTCTTCGACGCGCGCGATCCTTTCAAGGACTTCTGCAATTCTGTTGCTCGTTGCCCTGGCTTCGGACTGCCGGGCGGCCCGACTTCCGCCACGCCCGCGGCGCCTGCGCACTACAGCCAGAACGAATTTGGTGGAGCAATTGGCGGTCCGATTTTCAAGAACAAGACCTTTTTCTATGGAGCATATGAAGGCTGGCGGTTCAGCCAACCCTCTAACTCCTTCGTGAATGTCCCGACGAAGTCCGAACTGGGCTTGGCTCCAGGCCTGAATGGCAATCTTGATTTTTCCGGATCGCTCCAGGGATCCTTTTCTCCAACAAGCCAGACAGCGAACCAGCTCTTCAATCCCTATTCGCCAGGCGGCGCCACGCCATTCCAGTGCATCGCAGGAACGGGCTCCGGAACCAATCCTTTCACCGATCCAAATTATTCCCCAATGACTCCTCAGCCGGTAAATTTGACTCCCGGAGCCACGTTCGGTTCACAACCTGCCGGAGTTGCCTGCAACATCATTCCGCAAGCTTTGGTAAGCCAACAAATGGTGCAATTGGCGCAGGCCTATTTCCTCCAGCCAAATTTCACGCCTGTCTACGGCATTCAGAACAATAATTTCTTGGATACTCGGCCCCATGCGGACAACATGAATAGCTGGCAAGTCCGCGTGGATCAAAATTTCGGCGCCCGTGACACGCTCTTCCTGCGCCTCAGCCAAATGTGGGTCAACGATATCGCTCCGGTTAACGGGGCAGCCTCCGTAAATCCCCAGACTTACCACGCCTTCAATTTCGGTGGCGCCTGGGACCACTTATTCCGTCCAAACCTGATCCTCGATGTCCGCGCCGGAGCTATGCTTAAGCCCTACTCGTTTTACCAGAACGCCGGTCTTCCTTCCGCAGGTTTCAAGCCGGAAACTGATGCCGGTTTCTCAGGCATAGAAGCAACACATGGCTTCTTCATGACCGGCGTGGACAGCGTCACGATAGGCAGCCAAGCTGCAAATCTTCGCGGCAATCCAGTAGCGAATGCCGATGGCAGCCTCACCTGGATCAAAGGCAATCACAACATGAAAATGGGAGTCCAGTACATCTACACGAATCGCTACCAAAAAAATAATTTTACTGAAGTCGACTATAGCGCTAACCAGACGAGCTCAGGTCTCACCTCCCATCTGCTTCAGGGAAATAACCTCGCTTCGACGCTCATGGCATTGCCTTCCAGCTTTTCTGTACAAACCCCGGCGTACTCGCTCGTTTATCTGAAGATGCCGACGTGGGCGGGGTACTTCCAGGACGAATGGCATTTGAGAGCTAACCTCACATTGAATCTGGGCCTGCGTTATGACTATGTGCCGCAGGCGAATCTCCTTGACGCCAAAGGCCGTCCTCTCAATGCGATTGATCTGTTTAGCCAGCAATGGCAGATTGGGACGCAGGCTTCGGCAATCGGTGCTTGTGCAACGCCGTTCGCGAATCCGTGCATTCCCGGCGGCTATTCGAGCTCGAATCCGAACTTCGATGTGACTGTCCCCAATAGCGGGCAGTCCTTCAACACTTTCAACAACATCTTGTTCAAAGGCGGTCCGGCTTCCGCGCAATCTATCACCGACAACTGGGGGCCTCGCATCGGAATTGCCTGGCAGGTGCGGCCGAACACTGTGTTGCGCGCTGGCTACGGCATCTTTTACGATACGATCACCGCCCGCAGTCAGTGGGTTCAGAACACCGAACTGGGCGCGGATTGGCCTTGGACGGAGGGGACAAGCTCTTTACCGTTTAACACCAGGAATGCCTCGGGAGGCTCCACGTCCCTCTCGCCTATGCCCACATTAATCTCCCAAGGCATTACTCCCAGTGTTGCTAATACGCCCTGGGCGCTGAATCAGAATGGAGGTTTTGCGAACGATCCGTCCTATACCGACGCTCGGTCCCAACAATGGCACGTTGAACTGGGGCGTCAGCTCGGCCCCAACATGAAAGTTTCCGTTGCCTATGTCGGCAGCAAGACCGACAGGCTCGACTGGACCGGCAATGCCAATGCCGCTAAAGTTGGCTCGCCGCTTCTCAACTCACCGATCCAGACTTCGCCACAGGGTGTCACCACTTGCGGTCCCAAGCCAACCCCTGTAACACCTGCCTATACCGCATGCACACAAGCCTATTTCACCTCTGTGGATAGTCTCAGGCTCATGCCTTGGGGCAGGTCCGACTACCACTATTCGACTTCCACTGGCTACGCAAACTATAACGCCCTTCAAGTAGAATTCCAGAGGAGGTTCGCGAACGGTCTCCAAGCGCTGGCGTCCTACACCTGGTCGAAGTGTTTGGGCGTGAGCAGCGGTTGGTTCAACGTGGAAAACGGCACTAACGGCGGCACGGTTACTGAAAACTTCTTCGATCAGAGCCTATCCTATGGGCCGTGCGGCTTTAATATCCCGCAGGATGTTACATTGAGCGCGGTTTATGAGCTGCCCTTCGGCCGCGGCAAAGCTCACTTGACCCACGGCCCTCTTTCCTGGGCACTCGGCAATTGGGAAACCAACATATTTTTCATCGGCCGCTCGGGTCAGAACTTCAACATCAGCAACGGCAGTGGTGACCCTGCCAGCATTTCAGGGAGCGGCGGCATCGGCAGCACCTCAGTCAGCGGCTACGACCGTCCGGACCGCGTGCCTGGGCAACCTCTCATTCCATCAAATCAAAGCACTCAACTCTGGTTTAACCCGGCCGCGTTTTGCTTGATTCCGACTTCTGTTGGGCAAACGGCTCCGCCGGCCTCGCTGTCCCCGATGTGCACCAGCGTTCTTCCTGGGGGTTTTCCTGTTTTTGGCGACTTCGGCGTGGGTGTGTTGCGCGACCAGTTCTTCTATGACGTGGACTTTTCTGTATCGAAGCGGTTCCACTTTGGAGAGTCGAAGATCCTGCAAATCCGCGCGGAGGCATTCAATATCTTTAACATGCAGATTCTTGGGACTCCCAATGCAACCATAGGCTCTGGCAGCACTGGAGTGATCAGCAGCATTGCAAGCACTCCGCGGGAGCTGCAATTCGGTGCGAAGTTCTACTTCTGATTCCGCGGAGAGCGAACACGCCGTCGTTGCACGGCGGTGCACACCCCCGCCGCCGTGCCGTGCCGGTGAACGTGTTTTCAGGAGAATGATGTGTTTATGACAGCCCAAAGGACGTCGCGTCGCGATTGGATGATTGGAACTAGCTCCGTCTTGGCGGCGGCAACGTTCCCGACGGGTTCTGCTCTCAGTTTCGGGCAAGCTTTCTCGCCGGCGCAAACTGCGACCGCCTCGTCCGCCGATGAAGCCTCCCGTCAACGCAGAATGAAGTGGTGGCACGAAGCTCGCTTTGGCATGTTCATTCACTGGGGCCTTTACAGCGTTCTCGGCCGCCATGAATGGGTCATGGAAAACGAGGGCATTCCAGTCTCCGAATACGCTCCGCTCGCAAAGCTATTCAAACCAAAGCCCTTTCCTGCTCGAGAATGGGCCAAGATCGCGCGCGAAACCGGCATGCGCTACATGGTGATGACCACCAAACACCACGAAGGCTTCTGCCACTTCGACACCAAGACAACGGACTACTGCTCGCCAAAACAAGGGCCAGGCCGCGACCTCGTTCGTGAATATGTGGAGGCCGCCCGCGCCGAAGGCATGCGCGTAGGTTTTTACTATTCTCTGATGGATTGGCACCATCCCGACGGTGCTCGCTGCGCTACCGATGAGGCTGCGCGAAAACGCTTTGTCGAATACATTCATACTCACGTTCGCGAGCTGCTCACTAATTATGGAAAGGTTGATGTTCTCTGGTACGACGTCTCGTGGCCACTCGACGCAGCCGGTTGGGAGTCCGAACGCATGAACAAGATGGTATTCGAGCTTCAGCCGGATATCATCGTCAACAATCGCAACAAACTCCCCGGCGATTTTTCCACTCCCGAACAGCAGATCACGGCCGACAAAGAAGGCCGCGCATGGGAGTCTTGTATGACTCTCAACGACAGTTGGGGATACCAACGCGCTGATGATGACTGGAAAAGTCCCCGTCGCGTCATTCAAAATGTGATTTCTTGTTCTCGCGATACTGGCAACTATCTGCTGAACGTCGGACCTCGCGCCGACGGCAGCGTGCCCGAAGAATCCGTCCGCGTGCTAACGGAAGTCGGCCAATGGATGCGCCGCAATGGCGACAGTATCTATGCATCGGATCCGTGCCAGCCCCGGCGCTCCAACTACGCAAGCTTCACGCGCAAGGACAACACCCTCTACATACACGTGCACTTTTGGCCCGGCGACTATATGGCTGTGGCGGGTTTGCAAGCCCAGGTAAAGTCTGCTCGCTTCATGGCCTCGGGCGAAAAAATAAATTTCCAGCAGGACAAGTACCGCGTGCGCCTCACCGGACTGCCCGCAGAAGCTCCCGACCATCCGGTCACGACTATCGCCCTCGAATGCGACGCCGAGCCCACCCAGGACAATATCTTCGTCCGCAAAGAAAAACCTCGCGAGGGAGTCTGAGCGTCGCGGTAAAAGGAACCGTGTCCAGGAATACCATTGAGAGCTAAGACTGTGCACAAGAAAGTTGTTCTTGTTCCCTTGGTCCTGGGCGCCATGGCGGCCCTCGGTTTTGGGCAAGCCAGCTTCGCGCAGGCGCAACGGCAGCCGCCAAAGTCTCGGCGCTCGCGGCGCGTGCAAATGCAAGAGGTCCAGGTCGCAGGCCGGACGGTAAGATCAAGTTCACGATCCTGCCCAACGATGAATCCATCGTTCTCCCCGGCTCCGAAATCCGCGAACTGGCATCCCTTGCGCATCGCAAGGGCGACAGTTGGTTCCTGGCTGTGATGTGCGGCCCGGGAGCAAGAACGATGCGCGTTCCTTTGTGGATTCTTGGGCGGCCATCAATATAAAAACAACTCTAGTCAATGACGTCGCTGACGGCTCCACTGTTCATGTCGAACAAACATCTCCTTCGAATCGCGATTCCCTCGCCATTGAGATGCATGCGCTGGCTTTCTTGCGCGTTTTTCCAATTCGCCTTGACAAAATCGGCAGTGCTCGAGTTATGCCGCGCCGCCGGTCGATTTTTCGGATATCCGGGTGTCTTTAGATGACTAAAAGAAATGCTGGGGATGGCGGAGTCATTGTAGGACAAAAGCCTTCTCGCAGGAGCTTTTGTGCGGCGGCGCTCGGCGCATTCCTGTCGCCACTGGCAAGGTCCACGTTCTTCTTTCCAGCCGCAACACACCTGAGTGTCCCTAAGATCGACGTAGCAGCGATTGACCGGAAGCGCATACTTCGCGCTGCGGAACGCTATCTGCGCGAAGCCCCGGTCACAATCACTGCCTTCGAGGCCGTTCGTAGTGCTGGGGGAAAGCACGACTATTTTTCCGAGGGCGACTATTGGTGGCCAGACCCGGCTAATCCTTCGGGCCCGTACTTGCAACGCGATCGCCTCTCAAATCCGGATAATTTTACCCAGCACCGCCACGCGCTTCTCCGCCTGAGTGTCCAGGTGCCGGCGCTTTCCGCGGCGTGGCTCATCACTGGAAAAGAACGCTACGCTTCTCACGCTGCAGGACACCTGCGCGCTTGGTTTGCCGACGAATCAACCCGAATGAATCCGAATCTAGAGTTTGCCCAGGCGATTCACGGGCGCACCACTGGACGTGGAATCGGAATCATAGATACCGTCCATTTGGTCGAGGTAGCTCGCGGTGCCGCTGTACTGGAGAGTTCGAAATCTCTCACAAATGATGTCCGGGATCAGGTGCGAGATTGGTTCGCTGCGTATCTGCGCTGGATGACTACCTCGTCTCACGGTATCGAAGAGCGCGAAGCAAAGAACAATCACGCCACTAGTTGGCTCTTGCAGGTAGCCGAGTTTTCGCGTTATATCGGAAACGCAGACTTAGTGAGCCTCTGTCGGGAGCGGTTTGTGTCTGTGCTCGTACCAAATCAGATTGCTCCCAATGGCAGTTTCCCCCTCGAGTTGGCACGCACCAAACCCTATGCGTATTCGCTCTTCAATCTGGATGTGATGGCCGCCATCTGCCAGATTGTTTCCACGCCTGCAGACAGCCTTTGGACGTTTGAAACCTCTGATGGCCGTTCTACTAGAAAGCCGGTCGAGTATATGTTTCCCTTCATCGCCGACAAGAACAGTTGGCCTCTGCCACCCGATGCGCAGTACTTCGATCAATGGCCTGTGCGGCAACCGAGCCTTCTCTTTGCTGGTCTTGCATTCTCGAGGGCGGAATATCTCAAGCTCTGGCTCCGGCTCAATCCTGATCCTGACGCAGAGGAAGTTATTCGTAACTTCCCAATTCGCCAGCCTCTACTCTGGATATGACAGGCTGATCGAGTAAAGGACGCCGGACTCCACACTCTCGCCTCGGAGCATGTTTGCGGTCGTCGCAAATGCGAATGAATTGAACAAACCGCCGTCCTTCCCCAAAACTTATGCGCAGTGAAAATAGGGCCATTCCCTGCGCTGCCATTGCGGGGCCGATTGTAGCCTTTTCTCCCAGAGCATGACGAAGCCCTGCTTCGTAACAAACAATCGCACTCCCACGACCCCGTTGCCAACATCACGAACCCTGCGGTTCAAAGACGAAGGCTGGTAGCCTTACTCGGCTCAATCTGGACTGTTTGGTGTTGTGCTGTCACAACAATGTCACAGGGATGAAAGCTAATCTCATCGAACAAATGAGGCTGCTTTTCGAGAATTTGCAATAGCGGTCTAGGGAACGGTCGGCTTGAGTCGATGCCAAATGTGGCGATCACTTCCTACAAGCGGACTAATCGACACCCTGGAACCCGGATGCCTTCCGGTTAGTCGACGATTCGCCGTCAATCTCAGCTCCAGGTGTGCGACTGGCGATTTCGAAGCTCTTGATTTCATCGCGCAAGGGGAAGTCAAAACCATCGTCGAGACTTACCCATTGGCGGAGGCCGCCAAGGCCTACGAACGCGTTGCGGAGGGCAGGGCCCGGTTCCGCGCCGTCCTCACAATGTAATCGGCGATACGAGCAGTCACCGCCGTTTTCGGGCGGATCAACGGGCAACCCCTCCATAATCCGATAAAGGAAGGGTGCCGACGATTTGTTCAGGATGCAAAATTGAATGTCGACGCGCTGTCTAAATGCTCTTTAGCATAAGGAGCATAAATCGAGATTTTTATGCGCGCGAGGCGCCATTCACAGCGATGGACGTTCGGGGGTACGGGGAGTCGGATCAAGAAGAACGGTGAATTATGAGCAGACTGTCTGAGAAAGTGGCAATAGTGACGGGCGCCTCCAAAGGCATAGGCGCTGGGATTGCAACGGCCTTGGGGGCTGCGGGCGCGCGTGTGGCCGTGAACTATTCCTCCGACCGGGAAGGCGCCCAACGCGTCGCTCAGGCGATCACCAACAACGGGGGCGAGGCAATCGCGGTCGGGGCCGACGTGTCGAAGCCCGCAGATGTCGCGCGGTTATTCAAAGAAGTGGATTCTGCGTTCGGAAGACCAAACGTTTTGGTCGACAACGCCGGAGTATTCCGTTTCGGCGCCTTCACGGAGATCAGCGAAGAGAGCTTTCACCTCCACTACAACATCAACGTTCTCGGGGCGATTCTCACCGTACAGGAGGCGATCAAGCGATTCGGGGCCGACGGCGGGAGCATCATCAACCTCAGCTCTATTGTGGGCTCGCATCCGGTGGCGGGAGCCCTGCTGTACGCTTCCACGAAAGGCGCCATCGAAACACTGACCAAGGGATTGGCGCTCGAACTTGCACCGCGCAAGATCCGGGTCAACGCTATCGCTCCCGGTCATACAGAAACCGAAGGCAATGTCGCTGCGGGGACCTTTGAGGGTGGTGCTGGCGCCGTTCTGGCTGAGAAGACGCCGCTCGGCCGGCTCGGTCGCGTGACGGATATCGCCCCGTTGGCAGTGTTCCTAGCATCAAACGAATCAGCCTGGATCACCGGGGAGGTCATTCGTGCTTCAGGCGGTCTCGTTGTGGCCACCTGAGCACGATGTGCTGACTTCGGAATAACAAATTCGGGTGAACGCAGTCAGGGTAACACAGAGAGGAGAATCCTATGCAACTTCAAGCTGACTACTTAGCTGCTTATCGCAGCCTGAAGCTGACGCGAGATGCCAACGGTGTGCTGGTTGTCGAGTTTCACAGCAACGACGGGCCATTCACGTTCACGTCACAAGATCATACGGAGTTTGTCGATGCCTTTTACTGGATCGCCCAAGATCGAGAGAACAAGATCGTAATCCTGACCGGAGCAGGCGGGGAGTTCATTCCTGGTATCGATTTTTCATCCTTCGGCAACGTCGCCGATCCCGGCGTTTGGAGCCAGGTTCACGACGAAGGCGTTCAGCTTCTGGAAAACATAGCCAACATACGCGTGCCGGTGATCGCGGCTATCGAGGGACGCGCCCATGTGCACTC
>WNFJ01711082.1_pt1 | contig 16525 bp, 7 predicted proteins | sample 5400461 | NCBI WGS metagenome assembly WNFJ01 (sample SAMN13153349, study PRJNA577476) | soil metagenome | isolation source: 115 cm saprolite on Douglas fir-dominated hillslope | place: USA:California | collected 2013-09-17 | reverse complement strand
GGCTCGGTGGTGCCGATGTGGGGCTACAGTTGCACGGCTCTCGCTGCGGGTGTCACCTCCAGCGCGACATGCGCCGCGTTGAATCCGGCGTCGGCTGCTGTTGGCGGCTGGTCCCCCGTCGTTATTACCGTTCCCACGGGACAGGGCCTTACGATCAACCTCACGAATAATCTCTCGTTTACACCAGCGGGCAGCACAACAGCCTACAGTATTCCCACTTCGCTGGTAATCGTGGGCCAGTTGGGCGGCGGTCTGGGAACGCCGGGTGGATTCACGGCGAGTCCGGATCACAGCGCCCTGCCCTCCAATAGTGTTTCGTGGCCGATTGCTGGAGGTCCGGGCTTCACCCCGACGACGCAGGGGCCACGCGTGCAGTCGTTCTCCACGGAAGTCGCGGCAGCGGGCAGGACACCCGTCCCGCCTCAGGTCGCATCTGGAAGCGCCCTGACTTGGACAGTCCTTAAGCCCGGCACGTACTTGATTGAGTCCGGCACGCACCCCTCGATCCAGGGTCCCATGGGCCTATACGGAATGCTGGTGGTTACCGCCGCCCCGGCAGGAGCCGTGGCGGGGACAGCGTACGGAGCAGCCGGCACGCCTACCGCAGTGAGCTACAATGCGGAAGTTCCGCTGCTTCTGAGCGAAATCGATCCCGTGCAAAACAACGCCGTGGCCAAAGCACTGACATTGCCAGGATTCAGCGAGACCACGATGTGGTCCGGCCAGCCAGGCGGCTGCGGCAATCCAGCCTCGACAAATTCCGGTAACTGCTATCCTCCAGCGGTGAACTACACGCCATTGTATTACTTCTTTAACGGAGTCGCGTTCAATAAGACTAACGCCGTGGCCTCGTTGTTCCCGGCTACAGCAGGCACGACCGCGGGCACTATCCCGGGCACTATCGTCCCGGTCACGACCGGGATAACTGGGAACGTTCTCGTGCGCCTGGTGAACGCAGGCCTGCGCATGCACGTGCCGTCGATTGTAGGAGCTCAAACAGGGGTTGCGGTTGCTTCAGCCACTACTCCGCCTCCCGGCTTCTCTCTGATTGCGGAAGACGGCAACCCGCTGCCGGGCGTTCCCCGCGTCCAGAGCGAGGTTTTCCTGCCCGCCGGCAAGACTTACGACGTGATGATTAATGCGCCGGGAACCCTGACTTCGGCCCTCCCTGTGTTCGACCGGCAGTTGAGCCTATCAGGCAACAGTACCGCGCGCGATGCGGGAATGTTGGCTTACATCGGCATCAACGGGGCTGGACTCCCAAGCTCCCCTTCAATCGTGGCGCCCGGGAGTGTCGTGGCCAACCCAGACATCTACAACTCCTTAACTCCCTGCTCGGCCACTCCATGTCCAGCGTTCACCGTGTCGGATCCAGGCAAGGGCCTGATCGCCAACGACGTCAATGTTTACGGTGTTAAGGTTTCCACGCCGGCAGGATGCTCCGTTGGGGCCCCTTGCGCCCTCCCTCACGGCACGCTGACTCTCAACGCAAACGGGACCTTTACTTATGTTCCGAGCGGCACTGGGACCACCTCAACCCCAGACTCCTTCGTTTACCAGGCCAATGGCACCGGGCCCACGGCCACGGTAACACTGGGTGCGGCGACGATTGAGGCGGCTGGCGGCATCCATGTTGGCCCTAAAACGTACACGTCGAACACGGCCACAGCGTTGAGCATCAAGCCCGCAGGTGTCCTGTCGACGCCTTGGGATGGATGCATCCCGTCAGTAGCGAATCCTTGCCATGACTATGACGCGGCGGGCTATCCTCTTACTGTCAACGCAGCATCGGTTTCCGCGCTCTCAGGCACTGGAGGAACAGGGACGGTAACCGTTGACGCGAACGGCGGCTTCAACGCGTCAGTGCCTACATGCACCACCACCGCGGGTTGCACTTACACTTTTACATACCAGGCGCAGAACTCGCAGGGGACAGTCAGTTCCGGAACCGCGGCGAGCGTGACGCTAAACTTTCCGGCGGCGACTAATCTTGCTGTGACGGTTTTGGACGGCAAAGACAAGACGACCGTTATCAGCGACTATCGCTGGATTATTGAGGAAGATCGCACTTTCTATGTCAATCCTAATTGTACAACGAACTCAGCCGCCCTTATAGCAGGCTGCGCACCCCCGGCCGGTACAAGCGTTCCCATGACCTTTGGGACGAATTTCCATACGAGCTACATGCCGCTTGTGGCGGCGGGCTGCACGGCGCAGCTGTCCTGCGAAGGGGGCCAGACAGTTTATGATGGAGGCACTGTCTGCACAGCTCCTAATACCCCAGTCGGTTGTAGTCCGACCGCGGGCCAGCACGTGCTGGCTGTGTGCGATATCGGCAATGGCGTTTGCAGGCCCGATCCTTCAGCAGGAAATGGACAGACGCCCTTACTTCCCAGCCAAGTCCATCTGGATCCGACCAAGCACTACTACTTCTCGATTCTGCCAGGCGACGCGGCCAACCCGTTCAATAGCGGAAACGCCATCTCCGGCCATGGCATGGGCGGCGCTCCGATCATTCCCACGTGTGTCAACGGCACCTGCTCCTTCAACCCCTTGACAGTGTACGCGGCACCGACTCCCTTCCCACCATCGAAACTCTCAGTATTTGTGTTCGAGGACGATTTCCCCCTCAACGGTGAGCAGGATGGCGGCGGTGGAATGGGCGCCGTGAACACCAACAACGAGGCCGGTCTTGGGCACTTCAATATCACTCTCTTTGACGATGCCGGCGGCACGGGTGATGCGACCGGGCAGATGACCTACGACATGTTCAACCAGCCGTTGTCGAACAGCCTGGCGGGAACGATAGACCCGGTCTCCACGCTCGATGCCTGCCCGATTTCGGCAAATTCACGAATGGGTACGCTTCAAGATTCAAACGGCAATCCAATACTTGACCCAATCACTCACAAACCAGTACTGGATCCGACGCAAACGGGCATCACGGGCACAATCGTGACCTGCCCGACGTTCGAATCGGACGGTAAGACTCCGTCTCCGCTGGCTGGTCAGGCCGTCGTGGCCAACCTGATGCCGGGAAGGTACGGCGTGGTGGCCACGCCGGGGGCCGACCGGATTGCGAGAGGGGAAGAATGGCTGCAAACCAACACTCTGGACGGCCAGAAGGCACATGATTCCTTCCTGCGGATCCAAGAACCAAGCTACTTCCAGGAGTATGGACCCGCGGGATTCCACGTATCCATCGGGTTTGCCAATCCAGCAATCATCAATGGCCGCTTGACGGGAGTCTGCAACGGCAGCGACGCTACTGTCACCGGCGTCACGAACTGCACAAATAGTGTCACGGGCATAGTCACAACGTCGCGCATGAGCCGCACGCCGGATGAGAGGCTCTACAGCAGCGGCGACAACAGTAGCTTCGCTTTCACTCAGTGCTACGTAACCTTTGGAGATCCGGACGGCGAAGACTTCGCGTTCACCAAGTGCAACGCCGATGGAACATTCACCTTGTCTGGTCTTCCGGACGGGGATTGGAGAGTCACTGTTTTTGACCAGTGGAATGACATGCTCGTGGACGGCCTTTCGACACCCGTCAGGCTGGCCAACGGGGCAGCCGCGGACTTGGGGCAGATTGCCACAAACCAGTGGCAGGCGAATTTGTACACCAAGAGCTTTATAGACCTTAATGGGAACGGTATTCAGGACACCGGCGAACCCGGACTCACGCTCCTTCCGACGAACATCCGCTTCCGCGATGGCAGCTACTCGAACTTCAACAACACCGACCTGGCCGGTAACGCGGGCTTCAACGAGATATTCCCTCTGTTCAGCTGGTATGTTGTTGAATCGGATTCGACGCGTTACAAGAACACCGGGACCCACGTAGTCTACGACGCGGGCGGACCCTCCGACGGTTCAACGTGCGGAGGAAGCACCGGGACGGTATGCGGAAACTCCGCCATCGCCGCAAACCTGGCGAACACTGCCGAACAGGTTTCTGTGCCCGCTCTTCTGCGGGTACCGGGCGCGTTCTATTGCGGCACTGCGGACTGCACTGATGCCCCAGCTCCGCTTGCGCCGGGCGGCACGGGCGGCTCCACGGGCCGGATCGATCCGGCTTGGGTTGGCACTGAGGGTTGGCAAGGTTTCTCTGGCCAGAACAGTTTCATCGAATTTGGTAAGAAGCCCTTCGCGCCCACCGAGAACGGTGGCATCCGGGGTGAGGTGATCTACGCCTCGACGCGCCCGTTTGATGATCCGACGTTGCTCATCCATACGAGTTGGACACCGGACGTGCCTGGAGTCACCATAAACCTGTACCAGGAGGGGACAGCGGCCGATAACGTCACCCCAACCCTCACGTTGGTTGACACCACCAAGACCAGCAGTTGGGACGATTGGGCCCAGGGCTTTAACGCGACGAGCGGCCTACCGAACATGAACTGCCCAGGCCAGGGCGCCGCCACAGGTACGACCCCGGATCTCTTCTTTTTCACGCTGTTTAACCAGCCGGAATTCTTGGACGTGTACAACAACCAGCATTATGGGACTCCCCTCCACACCGTGCCGAACAACTCGCAGTACAAGTGCTATGACGGCATGCACAACTGGAATCAGGTCCAGCCAGCGCCTTACGACGGCATGTACAAGTTCCCCAGCGTAACTGGCATTAACCCGACGACCGGAAAGCCGGCCGGAACCAATTGCACGATTTGCGTGGCGAACCCCGACGCGACTGATCCTTATGCGTACGGTCTCCCCATGCTTCCGGCTGGAAAGTACGTCGTGGAAGTAGTTGTCCCTCCGGGCTATGAACTGGTGAAGGAAGAGGACAAGAACATTTTGATTGGCGACAATTACATTGCACCGGTGACGCAGCAGTTCGGTGGCTTGGGCTCAATTTTCATTATTCCTGACCAGGCTGCGGTCGGCGCAAGCTACAACGCCAACAACCCCCAGAATCCGACGACGGACCTGGGCACATTGCACCTGCCACGGGGCGAGGGCGACACCGGAAGCGTAGAGATCTTCTGGCCGTGCGTGGGCGCATCGCGCATCGTTCCGGACTACATCAGCCTGTTCCCACAGTCCAGCGAAGTAGCGCCGTTCGCCGGAGCTACTCGCAATCTCTGCGACCGCAAGGAAGTGACGCTCACTGACCAGACGTCCGCGCTAGCAAAGTTCTGGGTTTTCAGCTCGACGCACGTCGCCGCCCACTTCACCGGCGTGATCACGGACGACTACACTTCGGAATTCGATCCCTTCTCTCCGCAGTTCGGCGAGAAATTTTCACCGGCCAACCTGCCGGTATCCATCAAAGACTGGACAGGCACCGAAATATCCCGCGTGTATTCAGACCACTGGGGTACTTACGACGGCTTGACCTACTCGACCTGGGAAGTCAACCCGCCCAATCCGACCGGATATGCACCCACGATGATGGTCACATGCATGAACGATCCGGGCCCGATTCCAGGTCCGAATGGCACGTTGGTCCCCGATCCCCTGTTCAACCCCGAATACAGCCAGTTCTGCTACGAGATTCCGTTCATGCCGGGGCAAACCCAGTACATGGATACGCCGGTAACGCCCACGTCTGCCTTTGCGGGCGCAGGGTACAACAATGTGGACTGCGCCTATCCGGATGCCACACCAGCGATTGCTGAAGTGGATAGCAGCAATGGAATCGGACCTTGGGTGAGCGCCGGTGGTACCCTCACGATCACTGCATTGGGCGACCAGATGGTGCCCAACAATGCGTACGTCGGACCCTCGGCACAGATAGCTCCGTACAATCAGAAGACCGTTAAGCGGCACTATGGCTTTGGCAATCAGCAAAATGGGACTCTCGCGGCGGGAGGGGTAACGATTGGTGGAGTAAATGCTACCGTTAACTCTTGGACTGACACGCAGATCCAAGTCACCGTGCCGTCAGGCGTACCACCGTGCGCGGTGCAGCAGCAAGCGCAATACGGCGGCTCGGCTGCGCAATGCGGCCAATTGGTGATCACGAGTGGTGCCGCGCGTACGGGAGGTAACGTCACAGGGGTGTCAGTTAGCCCGACTAATGGAAGTCACAATCCTGGTCGGTATCCGAGTACCGCACCGCCCGTGATTACTTTTACTGGAGGGGGTGGTGGAAGCGGTGCAACGGCAACTCCAAACATGGTCAACACCGGCGCCGTATACTTTGTGATGATTACTAACGGCGGAGCTGGTTACAGGAATAGCGCCTCATGTAGACCTAGTGTGACTTTCGATGCCCCCCCAGCTGGCGGAACAAGCGCGACCGGAACGGCCGTGGTCACCGTGGGTGGTCCCACCGCAACCGGCCCAGTAACCAGCGTCACTATGAACAATCACGGTGCCGGCTACACGAGCACACCTAACGTAACCTTCGGCCCGCCCACGGGGTCAGTGGCGAGCTGCGGCAACGTAGCAAGGACGGCGGTGAGCGGAACAGCGGTGATGGCGCAGTCCGTCGGCTCTGTGACAATCAGCGCTGGCGGTTCGAATGTAAGTTTCAGCCCGGTTCCGGCCGAACCTGGCGTAGCTGGCGGTTACGGAATAAGGGCACTCGGAACTGCTTCCACCACGGCCATCCAAACTATCACGGGGAAGCAATCGATTGATACCGTGACCGTCACTATCGGCGGCAAAACGCCGACTCACGTTGCGCCATCGGATTCGATCCAGGCTGCGATTGACGCTGCCGCTCCGGGCGACTTGATCATTGTTGATCCTACTTGCACCACGACTACGGGAGCAGCGGCCGCGTGTACTACTCCCTCCGCCAGCAATTTGCACTCCCCAGCTGCCCACAACGAATTGTTGATCATGTGGAAGCCGGTCCGGCTGCAAGGTGTCGGAGCCGCCTCCACCATCATCAACGCGAATACCCATCCTGCGGGCAAGCTGGATGTGTGGCGCCAGCAGGTGGTTTGCCTATTCGGCCTGTCGCTCAATGGTACTCCCACTTCCACTGCCAATCCTTTTGATTCGACTGGAGCGGCCACGTGCGGGAGCACTAACGGGACGCCCTGGAATTATTTCAAGCCGTACGACGGAGTCAACCCGCAGATTGACCGGCTACCCCTTGAGGCCGTTGTGGGCTGGGATGCCGAACTCAACGGCAATCTTGCCGAACAGTTGCAGGAGCCAAGCCTGATGGGCGCGCTCGAAGGTGCGGGCATTACGGTACTGGCGAAGGGCGTAAACTTCCCCTCGAATCCGTACGACCCCACTTTGCTTGCCGGGTTCCCGACAGGGACGACGCTTCTCATCGGAACTGATATTTCGGCTAACTTCCCCGTTGGCGACGCCAATCCCAACTGCCACACCAGTGGCACCAATACGACCAATCCGTTCTCGAGCAACTTCTCATGCAACCCGTCGAGCATCGACGGTTTGGGCATCACCAATAGTTCTCAGGGTGGTGGCGGCATCTTTATCCATGGCTGGGGGCACAACCTGCAAATCGCCAACAACCGGATCTACAGCAACGCTGGAACGCTTTCGGGCGGCATTAACGTCGGTCAGGGCGAATATCCTGGGGCTTACGTCCAGGGGGCGGGCGCATTAAACGCGCCTCCTGGGTCCTGCGAGGAAAGCCCTATACCGGGTGCTACGCTGCCGTACTGCCAAAACGTGAATATAAACGTTCATAACAACGATATCGCCTTGAACTCCTCCGTCGGCGACGAATTGTTCTCTGCCACGCCGGCGGGGGCAGGCGGCGTCAGCTTCTGCACCGGCTCCGACTACTACAAGTTCAACTACAACTGGGTCTGCGGGAACCTGAGCAGCGGTGACGGCGGTGGCCTCGGTCACCTTGGGTTCAGCTACAATGGTGACATCGAGCACAATACGATCATCTTCAATCAGAGCACCAACCCGACGATCCCAGCCAACGGCGGCGGTATCATCGTCATGGGCACCCCCGACGCCGATATAGTTTGTAACGGCAATGCTCTAATCGACCAGGATTGCGTGCCTTACAACGCTGCTACCGGTACCGGAAATCCGCTTACTACTCCGATTTCCGGTGTCGCGCCGAGCGACGGCGTCGGCCCAGGTCTGGTGATCAATGCCAACCTCATTATGGGAAACAGCGCCGAGTCCGGCAGCGGAGGCGGAATCGCCTTCCAAGCAGCCAACGGCTCGGACATGGTTGCCTTCCCCACGAATCCTAGACAGTGGAACACGGTGACCGTCACTAATAACATCATCACCGACAACGTGGCTGGCTGGGATGGAGCCGGAGTCTCGCTGCTCGACTCAACAGCGGTGAACATCGTCAACAACACGATTGCCTTCAACTCTAGTACTGCTTCGGCAGGACCGCTCCTCAACACGATGGGGGCTCCGTTAGGCAGTACACCACCACCAGCGCCGGGCGCGCCAGGTGCTCCCTGCACAACAGCCTGCGGCACGACTTCGCAACCTCAGCCTGCTGGAGTGGTGGCCATCCAGAACAGCGCGGTTTTGAGAGCGAATCTCCCCTCGACTGTCACCGTCACCTGCCCGACCGGCCATCCGAACTGCCGGAGCCTCTCGGTTCCGAAGCTGGAGAACAACATCATCTGGCACAACAGTTCGTACTACATTGGCGTGGGCGGCCTCGGTGCGGGTACTTTGAACCAGCAGCACGTAGTCGCGCTGTATAACGCGTTCACAGGAACCGCAGCGCCGAGCCAGGCGACAACAGGCGCCTGCGTTGCCGCCAGCTACTGGGACATCGGCGTGCGCGGCGACACGGGACCGACCAACCACGGTTCCGGCGTCACACTCGCTGCGTCGGATTCGGTACTTACGTCCGGCGGCTCAAGTGTTACTGGCTCAGGTAACTCCACAGCCAATCCGAACCTCATCAGTTCGTACTGCGACGGTTCTCGGACGCCCCCGGAAGCAGCGGCAACTCTAGGTATTCCGGCGGCGGCGATGGGTTGGCAGGTGCCTCCAGGTATTTCGGATGCGACCGTGCCCAACCCAATCTTCAACCTGACTCCGTCTGCTACCGTGGACGAGGGCAACAACTGGGTCAACCTCAACTGGGGCCCGCTGTCGATGACGAATCCGACAGTCGTGGGACCCAGCGGGAATTACGGTGGTGGCTTGCCGCTCGGCAATTACGGCGTCACAACCGGATCCTCGGCGGCAGGTAGGGTCACTGGAGTGAACTTCACGGACGCTCCTGCATACGACTTCTTCAACACGCCGAGGAAGCCTGGCGGTTCAACTGATGCCGCGCGGTCAGGGTGACAACAGCTGGCGGTAGCTCAGAGTTCACTCTCTCACCGTCGGCCGTGGACTTTGGTCTTGTGCCGGCTCATAGTCCGACGACCCTGGACCAGGACATACAGGTAATTAACACGGGCAACGCCCCGCTGACGTTCGGCAACGCCGTGATTAATTGCGCCGGAGTGGCTACTGGATGCAATGTGCCAAGTTTCACCATCCAGTCCAATACTTGCGCGGCTACGCCACTTGGTGCGGGACAGAGTTGCGTGATCAACGTGGTCTTTAACCCCGTCAGCGCGTCGCAAGCACAGAGGAATGCAAGCCTGGCCGTGACTTTTGACGGCACCACTCAGACGGTTGCGCTCAGCGGCCACGACGCGATTGCGACGATAACCGTCTCTGCAATCACCCCGGCGTTGACCACAAATCCGGCGAACGCCACTGTAAAGACCGGCACCATAACGGTCACCAACACCATGAACCCGAACACGAATCCCGATGCCGGGCCATACCTCCCAACCGCCATAACGCTCACACCGCTCACCGCCACGGGGACTTTCGCGCTCGGTGGTAGTTGCGCGGTAGGCGCGCCCATCAACCCGGGAGGAACCTTGGTGCCGCCCGCCGCAGGTTCGAGCTGCACGATCACGATAACGTATACGCCACCCGCGGGAGCAACAGGGGCGGCGCTCACCGGGAGAGTAAACCTGTTGGTAACGGGATACGGCACTGCCTCAACCAATCCGATAATCAACACTAACTTCACCGCGAACTAACCAAATTCAACCCTAGCAGGGCGGGCATCCGAATCCTTGGATGCCCGCCCTGTTCGGCTAATAGACACTACGTGACGGGGAAAAGGAAAAAATGATTGACCGCAAGGTAATCTTGAAAACGACGTCGCTGCTGCTGGCGGGAGTTCTTGCCAGCAGCATTCTGGTTTTGACGGCGGGGGCACAATCTCCTGCCCCGGCTGCTGGGACGACCGCCCCGGCCACGAAGCCTTCCGTGACTGCCGCTCCATCCCGCTATAGGCCAGATCGGTTCGCGGGACGAGCGGGCAAATATTACGAACTAATCTGGGGAGTCGACTCTCTGGCCGTGAAGTGGACAGAGTCGGGCGAGGTTATCCGATTTACCTACCGCGTGCTAGATGCGGGCAAAGCCAAGACGCTCAACGATAAGAAAGTTGAGCCTGCCTTGATCGATCCGCAGGCCCGGGTCAAGCTGGTGGTCCCGTCCATGGAAAAGGTCGGGCAATTGCGTCAGAGCAGCACACCCCAGGCGGGCAAGTCCTACTGGATGGCGTTCTCGAACAAAGGCCGGCTGGTGAAACGTGGAGACCGCGTAAATGTGGTGATTGGGCAATTTCGAGCTGAGGGACTTGTGGTGGATTAGCCTAACTCTTTCTCTGTCTCCTAACCGGTGTCGGCTCGCCTGGAGGTTGACACCGCGCAAGAACGTTAAGCGGTTCGGCCTACCCTTACCAGGTCTAACTTTGAAATCTACGAACGAGGTCGCATCGATGTTCCGAAAATCACTGTCCATTTGTATATCCCTGGTGTTTGCCGTTTCGCTGACTGCAACGGGGGGCGAGACTGCTTCGCAAGCCAAACTTTCCGCCGCTGCAATCGTCGAGAAGAATGTGGCGGCGCGTGGCGGTTTGCAGGCGTGGCGTGGGGTCCAAACTATGTTGATGCAGGGAAGACCCAGGCGTGGCGTGGGGTCCAAACTATGTTGATGCAGGGAAGACTGTCACTTAGGGCCTTCGGCCCGCGAAAGCTTATGAAAATCACTTCGAGGTAAGATGGCCACGGTCCGGAGCGGCGAGGTCGACCACCCATTGGAGAAGCCGAGGCTGTAAGACTGTCTGATCCGGAGCGTGCGTGTTTGAGCAAATAATTGGGCGTCGTTGCGCCTCCTGTGGGAGCGGCGATAGCCCGCGACCCTGGTTAAAGTAACCGCAGCACGCTCTCCGCTCCCGACCAGGAGGAAGCTGATGCCCTACAGAATAGCGGGAATCGATGTTCATAAAAAGATGCTGGCCGTAGTTGTGTCCGACGTGGAAGTTGACAGTGAGTTCCACTTTGAGCGACGAATGTTTGGCAGCAACCCCGAACAACTGCGATCGTTGGCTGCATGGCTGCTCGAGCAAGAGGTCGAGGAAGTAGTCATGGAATCGACGGCCCAATATTGGAAACCAGTTTGGGAATCACTGGAGCGGTATTGGAAGCCGCTACGCGAGAAGCGAGAAGGCGCACGCCGTAAATCGGGAACGCTGCATCTGGCGCAAGCAGAGTCCAATCGCGGGCGGCGCGGACGCAAGAGGGATTTCCCCGATGCCGAACGCTTGGTGAAGCGACTCGTGGCTCGAGAATTAACTCTTAGCTTTGTGCCCGATCCCGAGCAGCGTCTGTGGCGGACGGTGACGCGTCGAAAGTACCAACTGACGCGCGATCACGTACGACTGCAGAACCAATTGGAATCTCTTCTGGAAGAGGCCCACATTAAGTTGTCCAGCCTGGTCTCGGATCTGCTGGGCGCCAGTGCCCGGCGCATGCTGAAGGGGCTGGCTGAGGGTGAAACCAACCCCACGGCTCTGGCCGCTTTGGCCGATGAGCGCTTGCGCGCCACGCCGGAACAATTGTGTGATGCGCTCGGCGCGTGCACGGACCTGAAGCCCGTGTACCGACGGCTCCTGAAGATGGCGCTGGAGCAGTTGCAATTCCTTGAGCAGCAGATCGGCGAACTGGACAAGGAGATGGCCAGTCTGCTCAGTCAGCACCAAGACGCAGTCCAGCGCCTCGCGGAGGTGCCAGGCCTGGGTGTGGATTCCGCGCAGCAGATCATCGCCGAAGTCGGTCCCACGACAGCGACCTTTCCCTCCGAGAAATGTCTCTCCTCGTGGGTGGGCGCCTGCCCCGGCGACGAGGAGAGTGCCGGCATCAACTACAGCCACCGCTCTCCGAAGGGCAACCGCCACATGCGGCGCTTACTCAATCAGGCTGCGAACGCCGCCGTAAAGGCCAAAGGAAGTATCTTCGAGATTGTGTATCGCCGCACGGTACCGCGCCTGGGACACAAGCAAGCCATCGGGGCCATTGCTCATCGACAGTGTCGGCTGATCTGGCTGATCCTGCACCGGGGAGTCCGTTACGAAGAACGGGGCCCAGCGGTCACCAAACGATCGAAGCAACTACGTACTTGGAAGATGCTTCGGCAACTCCGAAGGCTCGGCTATCGGATCGAACCACCGAATCCTCAACCCAGCCAAGCACAAGCGCAGTGATTTTCGACCCTGGGTGCCGGAGGGAATCGGCGGGCTACGATTCCTGTTCCAATTCCGGACCAAAAGTCCAGCAGGCAGACGCTCCCCACACGGCCGGTCGAGGAGGTTCAACTGCCGTTTGTCATGGAACTGAAACGCCCCGGCAAAATGCGGATGGAGCTTCAGTTCAACGGCCAGACGGCAATTCAGGTCTACGACGGCGCTAACGGCTGGAAGCTGAGGCCGTTCCTTAACCGGCGCGTAGTTGAGCCTTACACGACAGAGGAAATGAAGATATCGTCCATGCAAGCAGACGTCGATGGTTACCTGGTCGATTACGCGGCCAAGGGTATACAGATCGAACTGGTCGGGATGGAGAAGGTTGAGGACCGCGACACTTATAAGCTCAAGCTGACCATGAAAAACGGGCAGGCGGTCCATGACTGGATTGACGCGCAGACCTTTCTTGAAGCGAAGGTTGAAGGGCAGCCCAGGTGGCTCGATGGCGTATCTCATCCAGTGGAGGTGTACTATCGTGATTATCGGCCGATAGGCGGTCTTCAGATTCCGCATATCCTGGAGACGAAAGTTCTCCAAGCGGCCCGAACGGCGAAAGGGTTTAAGGACCCTCCGGTTCCGGCAGAGAAAATCACCATCGAAAAGGTCGTGGTGAATCCCAAGCTCGATGAAAACCACTTTTCGAAACCAGAAATCGCGGTCGCACCGAATACCAAGTAGGCTAGGGCGGAGGTTTGATTTGTAAACTTAGCTCCGCTCCCAATTTGCTCCGACTTCCGCTAGAGGCACGAATATCCGTATTCGCTCGGACATCCCGGCAACCGCCCGGATGCCCGGCCCTTCGCAAAAACTTCTGTAACTTCAGAACTCCTGACGTACTCCCAAAAAGCTTTCACTACGATGGTGTTTTCGGAGTGCGGTGCGAACCTAAAACTGTCCGCTTTTTGCGTCGGCAAGGAAAGGCTCATGATTCCTATTCCACGAAATCTGAACAAAAACTGACCGGTGTTTTCTATTGCTGATTCCTCCTAGAAGTGCTGCTGAGTTGGGTTTTCGCTTTCCCTGGGGTGCGAACCTAAAACTGTCCGCTTTTTGAAATAATCGGTGACGATCTTCTCAACCGGGTATGCCTACCTACTCCAAGGAGCTCTTGTTTCTTTGAGACGCCCTCTCCGAAGCGCCGGATTGGCTTCACGGTGCGCGGAAATAGTGCGAACCTGAAACTGTCCGCTTTTTCGATCAGTAGCAGGTAGGGCAGGCTTAGAAACAATGAGTTCAGCTCCATATCAAGAGGAGCTTTTTACCCGCCCAAATGCAATTTCAGGTACCGTCTTCGTCAACGATTGCGTTTGTATTCAGACCGAGGAAGACCAACGAGTGATTTCGGTCCATGGGGTCGTATTTTCCCACTACTCCATCAAAGATCGCACCGCCGAGGCCTACGCCATGGTTTTGCTTTTCGAGTCGGGATACGCAGATCAGAACGATATCGCACGCTGCTTCGGCTACTCAGTCCGATCGCTGCGCCGCTACCAGGAGCGCCTTAAGGCCGGTGGGTTGAGCGCTCTCTCGCGCCCGAGAGGAAGGCCTTCCGGGCACAAGAAAACCCATGAGCGAGACCAAACCATCCTTCGCCTCAAAACCAAGGGGATGAGTAATCGATGGATTGCTGGCCGGCTGGGCCTCAGCGAAACGGCCGTCCGGAAAAGTCTTCGTCGGCTGGGCTGGAAATCTGATCCTGATCCAGATCTCCCCTTCTTGCCGGAAGCTGTTTCGCAAGCAAAGCGGGCCACGGTTCCGGTAAATAAGTTGATCGAGATTCCATCACTCGCTGCCGACCAGGCTCCACGTAAAACGGGGCAATTTCAAATCGATTCGGCGGCGAAAAGTTTTGATGCCAACCCTCTCGATCGGTCCATGGATCGCCTCTTGGCCGCCATGGGACTTCTCGACGATGCACTTCCGTTGTTTGCTCCAACGCGAAACCTGCCAAGAGCAGGTGTGTTGTTGGCCATTCCAGCGCTCGTCGCCAGTGGCCTACTCTCAACGGCGGAGAAAATTTACGGCGGCCTCGGCCCTGCCTTTTACGGACTGCGAACGACTCTGGTGGCCTATGTTCTGTTGGCACTTCTGAGGATCCCTCGGCCTGAAGCCCTCAAAGAGTATCCGCCTGGAGAACTGGGTCAAATTGTCGGGTTGGATCGCATGCCCGAAGTGAAGACTCTGCGCCGCAAACTCGCACGTCTGGCTTCTCTGAAGGGCAGTCATCGACTCGGTCGCGAGATTGCTCGGCAACGCATCGCCGAACGGGGAAAGGTGCTTGGGTTCCTCTATATTGACGGCCACGTTAGGGCCTACCACGGCAAACACGCGATTTCGAAAGCTTACGTGACACGAATGCATCTCGCAGCACCCGCGACCACCGATTATTGGGTCAACGATCAGCGCGGCGATCCCTTGTTTGTGGTCACCGCCGATGCGAACCCCGCCATGACCCGAATGCTCGTGCCGGTGCTGAGCGAGGTGCGCGAACTCCTGGGACCGCGCCGGCACTCCACCGTTGTCTTTGACCGCGGCGGCTGGAGTCCCAAACTGTTTCGGGATCTGCTGGCCATGAGCTTTGACATCTTGACCTATCGCAAGGGACGCACTCCCCACATCTCTGAAAAGAGGTTCACTTGGCACAAGGCGAGGTTGGACCGTCGGCAGGTGCGATACCTTCTCCATGACCAACCCGTTCGCCTTCTGAAGGGCAAGCTTCGACTCCGTCAGGTGACTCGCCTGACAGGGACCGGTCATCGAACGCCGATCGTGACGAGCCGCTGGGACCTGCGCGCCATCGTTGTGGCTCATCGCATGTTCGAGCGCTGGCGCCAGGAGAATTTCTTCAAGTACCTGCGGGAGGAATATCTAATCGATGCGCTCGCAGACTATCAGGTCGAACCCGACGACCCCAACCGTTCTGTCCCCAACCCGGCTTGGAAAGCCGTTGAGAAAGAGATTCACACAGCTCGGGTCCATCTTAGGAAACTACGGCAGAGCTATGGGGCAACGGCTATCGATTATGTTCACGGCCGCACTCGCACTGCGACTGCCTTCGAGAGCGCGGAAAGAAAAATCCGAACAGTCATTGACAAGACCCTCGATCGCATCAAGAAACTCAAGCGCCAGCGTGAATCTCTCCCGGCTCGCGTGTCGCTTGCGGACGCCCGAAAGGGCCAGGAGTTGGTGAAACTATCCACCGAACGCAGACATCTGACCAACGTCTTGAAAATGATTGCGTACCAGATAGAGAGTGATCTGGTTGAGCTGGTTCGCCCCTACTACAAACGAGTGGAAGATGAAGGACGTACTCTCATTCAGACGGCGCTGCAGGATACGGCGGACATCGAGCCTACGGATAACCAACTTCGAATAACGCTAGTCCCGCTCAGTTCGCCACATCGGTCCCGAGCCCTCGAGACCCTTTGCGAGGTGCTGAACAAAACAAATACGCTGTTCCCAGGTACTCAGCTTCGCATGCCGCTTATGCGTTTCTCGTCAATAATTTACGGAAGGCAAGAGGCAAAACGTTGGGACCCTACTGAGGTTAGATCTTGATGAATTTTGCGGAAGTCGATCATGTCTTGGGCAAAGCGGGACGCGCCGATACCCCGACCGATCCAGCGCCTCTCTCTATGCTCGAAACTGTTATTGTTCTCAAACCGCAATCGGAATGGAGGAATGCTCACCCTTGGCGTTCCTCCTGGGCGCCACGGTGGCTCCTTCCCGTTCTATGGCACATCAACGCCCGATCCCAGGACGCCCTCTTGACCGCGGTTGGCGGAGAAAACGTCAGCACCGTGAAAAAAGCGGGGGAACGGTGCCTTGTCAACGTCCGCTATCTTCGCGACTTCCGGTCGGACCTTGAATCGCTCGGCCGCGTGTTGGTGCCTGTCACCAGCGATAAACAAATCCCATTGTCTGAGCTGTCCACCATCCGCACTTTGACTGGGCCGTCGATGATTCGCAACGAAGACGGATTGCTAACCGAGTATG
>WNFJ01573749.1_pt1 | contig 16531 bp, 20 predicted proteins | sample 5400461 | NCBI WGS metagenome assembly WNFJ01 (sample SAMN13153349, study PRJNA577476) | soil metagenome | isolation source: 115 cm saprolite on Douglas fir-dominated hillslope | place: USA:California | collected 2013-09-17 | reverse complement strand
TAGGCGGGAATCATGCCGAGCTGTTTCATCTGTGAGAGGACGTCGACGACCCCCCAGATCTCGGCGATTCGGCTGCTGGCGAAGCGGACGACGAAGATCTCGCTGTAGGTGACGGATTTGCCGGTTGGTGGGAGGCCCCTGTACTCGCCCTGGTGGGTCCCGGTAACCGTGTTCCTGGCGACGACCTTGTCCCCCTCCGCGATCACATCCTCGACCGCAACGTGAAGGTCGGGGAACGCGCGAAGGAGCACCGCCCACACTTGCTTGAGCGCCTGCGCCCCCGTCGCGCCAGTCGGCACTGGCGCGTGGAACAGCACGTCCGGCTCGACGACCTCGTCGATCGTCTTCGAGATGACCTTCGCATCGCCGGTGTTCACGGCGTCATGGAAGCGGCTGAACGTCGCTTTGTTAGCTGTTGACATGTGGCTTCTCCTCGGGTCGACATGAACATTCGGGTGATTATCGCTGCTCAGGGCGGGGGACTTGGCTGCCGGTGTGCGGCAGCCCGCCGCGGTCGGGTCACTTCTGGAGGACGGCCTCGATCTCGAGGCTGATCGACACCTTGTCGCCGACCGCGATTCCACCGCCGTCCATCGGAATGCTGATGTCGATGCCGAAGTCGCGCCGGTTGACCTGCGCGGTCGCGGAGAAGCCGGCCCTCTGCCCGCCCCACAGGTCCGGGCCGAACCCGTTCACCTCGCCGGTCAGCGGCACCTGCCGGGTGACGCCGTGCAACGTCAGCTCACCGTCGATGACCCAGCCGTCGTCGGTCCGGCGAATGCCGGTGGAGCAGTAGCTCATCGTCGGGTACTTCTCGACCTCGAAGTAGTCGGCGGAGCGGAGGTGGTTGTCACGCGGTTCGCTGCCGGTGTCGATGGACGCGAGGTCGATTGTCGCGGCAACCGACGAGCCCCGTGGGTCCTCGCTGGTGACGATCGTGACGTCGTAGCTGGTGAACCGGCCGCGCACCTTGCTGACCATGAGGTGCCGGACAGAGAAGGCGATCTCGGAGTGCACCGGGTCGGCCTTCCAAGTGCCGGCCAGGTAGCCCGGGATCGCGACGGTCGCGGGGGCGGAGTTCATGGCTTCCTCCATGGATGTGGTGCCGCGGCTACGCGGCGCGGGCAGTGGTGCGGACGCCGCGGCGGGCGGCGTAGGCGTACGGGTGGTCGAACACGTCGCGGGTCGCTCGCCGGGCCAGGCGCGATCGCTGGGCGGATGAGCCGGTCATCATGCCGCTGAGCTTTCATGTTCGCTGGATGGTGTGTTCTTCTCAGCAGTACGACGACACAGCCCCCCGGAATGTCAGGCGACGCGCCAGCCTCACATTCCGGTGCGGTGTCTCGTCGAACGGGTGAGGGCAGATCCGATCAAGGGAGGCGGCGGGCACCATGAGCACCCGATCTGGGCCAGGAGGCGGCCGGCCCGATCCCGGCCTGGGCGCGATCATGAGCGAGCGGCGCCAGCTGATCAATCTCGCGTACCGGCTCCTGGGCTCCCTCGCCGAGGCTGAAGATGCCGTCCAGGAGACCTACGCCCGCTGGTACGCCATGTCCCGGCAGCAGCAGGACGCCATCGGATCCCCCGGCGGCTGGCTGACCCCGGTCGCCAGCCGCATCTGCCTCGACCTGCTCGGCTCGGCCCGGGCCCGGCGGGAGCGTTACGTGGGCGAATGGATCCCCGAGCCGCTGCCCGAACCCGCGGAGTGGACCACCGGGCGGCCGGGCGGCAGCACCGTGGATCCGGCCGACCAGGTCACCCTCGATGAGTCGGTTGGCATGGCCTTCCTGGTCGTGCTCGAATCGATGACCCCGGCCCAGCGCGTCGCGTTCATCCTGCACGATGTCTTCCGCTACTCCTTCGCGGAGGTAGCCGAGATCGTCGGCCGTACCCCGGCGGCATGCCGCCAGCTGGCCTCCTCAGCCCGCCGCCGCATCCGCGCCTCCCAGGCTCCCGTGACCCCGGCCGCCCGGCAGGCCGGCCTCGTCCGGGACTTCAAAAAAGCCTGGGAAGCGGGGGACATCGACGCCCTCGTCGGCCTCCTGGACCCCGGCGCCACGGTGACCGCCGACGGCGGCGGTCTCGCCCCCGCCGCGCTCCGCCCCATCGAAGGCGGCGAGCAGATCGCCCGCTACCTGGCCGAACTCGCCGGCCGGGCGCCCGGCAACGTGACGTTCCTGGAGCGCACGGTCAACGGCCAGCCCGGCCTGGTGGCCCAGCAAGACGGCGTCACCGTGACGGTGTTCGCGTTCCACCTCGCAGGCGACCGGATCACCCACATCTGGGCCGTACGCAACCCCGGCAAGCTCCGGCCCTGGACGACCGGCTGACACGCGGCTCCATACCAACGGGTCGCTGAGAGTCGCCGCCACCCAGCCTCCCCTGCCCTCCTAGGCGGCCGGGCCACCACCGCCCCGCCAGAGAAAGGGGGGCCAGCCCGCGATGAGTAACGTCATGGGTGATTGCCGACGGCGGGTGGCAGCTTCATGGAGGCGCGGAGCTGGGCGATGGGGGTGTCTGGCACTTGGATCAGTCCACGGGTCGGGCGATCCAGGTCGAAGGTGACGTACAGCAGCATCGAGACCAGCGCCGCGGCCAGGAGCACGGCGACCATGCCGCGGCCAAGGACGCCGACATGAAGCCCGAGAAGTGCCAGCGCGATGGCGGCGCCGATGATCTCGAGCAGCAGCACCTCGGTCGGGACCCGGTTGCTGAGCCCGGCCACGCGCACGGTCTGTTCGTCGATCATGTCGTTGAGGCTCTCCTCGTAGAGCCGTGGCGCGGTCGCGACGGGTTGTTGCTGCACCGCTTGCGCGGCGAGGCTCCACAGTTGGCGTTGCAGCGCGGATCCTTCGGCGACCGTTTGGTTGGCGGCGCCGCTGCCGGGCACGGCATGAGACAGATGAAGCTCGACGTCGGTGTAACGCATGATCAGCGACAGTGACCGACTGCGCATTGGTTCGGGCAGGGTCTGCGCGCGCAAGTACGCGGTCCCGATGGCGTTGGCGTCGTTGACCACTTCCGCTCGGCGGGTGTCGTACCGGCCGACTGCCAGGGAAAGGGCGAAGGCCAGGATCAGAGCCATGAAGCCGAGTAGTGCGGCTTGAAGAACGCCGAAGGACTCGCTGACGCTCTCCCGGCTCTCACGCAGCGAACGGCCCACCAGCAGACCGCCGCCGGCTGCACCGACGATCACCGTCAGCAGCACCACGGCCAGCAGCACGCTGGAAAGCGCGAAGAAGAACAAGCCAGCCTCCCAACACGTGACATCAGCGGTCGCCCGACAACCCCCGAGCTGCGCGCCTATGACGCCGCGGAATCCTGATCATGTACACGAGGCACGTTCACGATCTCTACGCCGGATGCCTCAAGCCTGGCGAGTAGCCCGGACAATGCCGCCTGATCCTGGAACGGGGCCATGCACGATAGTTTCGGCCGACTGCACGGCGACGGTGGGCGACTCGAAGTCAAAATAACGCCTCGGGCGGGAGGATCCGAGCCACGCGGACCTCGTAGTAGATCGGTGTCACCGCAGGCTCCCAGCAGGTCGATTCTGCAGACCTGTCTCGACGATGCCCCTACGCAGCTTTCCGCGGGCCACCCGTAGCGGGTGACCTTCATCGCCGCGAACAGCAATGCCCTCATTCCCAAGCTGATAGTCCCCAGCGGTCCCGCACGTTGACACTTAAGCGTCAAGGTTGCGAAGGTGCACCACGACTGTGCAGCAACCGGGCCGACATCCGATGGCTGCGACCGCCATCGACCAAGCTGCCGTTAGTTCGCATCGAGAGGCAGATTCAACGCGTTGCCGTGGCCTGTTCCCTGCGGAAGAAGGTGAGCAGGTTGCCGTCCAGGTCGACGGCGGCGAACTCGCGGGTACCGAAGTCCGTCACGCACGGTCCGCTTTGTGAGACATCGTGGAGCACACCCCGGGTCTGCAACTCACGGAACAACGCATCAACGTCCGCAGTCTCTATGCGGCAGCTGGCCGTTCCGGCCAGGAACGACTCAGCGCCCGAGCAGATCGGTCGCGCTGTCAGGTCCTCTCGCGAGCGCCACTCCTCGTCGGTCGCGCCCCACAGGTGAAGCACCACGTCGTCGCGAGTGAGGATCGCGAAGTCATCAGCCACGTGTGGTGCTTCGAACCCGAACCTGTCGCGGTAGTGCGTCACCGCAGCGCCCACGTCGCGGACCGGGAGGGCAGGGATCGTCTTGTACATGCCAGCCGCCGCACGGCTAGTTAGGGACGGCACAGGCCCAGTCTCGGGGACGCCAAGGGCGCACGCAAGAGGCCGCTGGGTGCCTGCGGTTCGGCACACGATTGGCTCCGAGGCGTCGCGCCCCGGATTTGGCGAATGGGAAGGGCCGGCTCCCCGCCACCTGGCCGGGAGCCGGCCCTGCAAAATGCCCTAGTTCCGTTAGTCCCTGGGGCGGAACAGCGGCGTCATCGGCTTCACGCCGTGCACGGCGTCGCACGCGCCCGCCAGGCACGGCAGCCGGAAAGCATCCTCGAAGCTGAGCAGCAGCGAGTAGTGGTTGTACGGGGTGCTGTCCTGGATCGGGTGCTCGGTCTTGTTCGTGATCACGATGGTGGCCACGTGACCGCCGCCCACGGTAGAGCCGCAGCAGCCGGTCCCCGGCTGGCCCGCGTCGGAGAAGTCGTCCTCGTCCCAGGTAACCACGATGGCGTTGCGGCCCTCGCGCCACATCTTCGAGGCCATGATCTCGTTCACGACGTTGCCCACGTAGGTGTCACCCGCCGAGATCAGCCCGTTGGTGTCCGGGCACGAGCCGGTGCCGTGCATGTCGTGGCACTGGTCGGGCACAACGAGGCTGAAGTTCGGCAGCTTGCCGTGGGCCAAGTCCGTGGCCAGCTGCGTGTCCGGAACCATGTTGGACAGCGCGCCCTGCGTTCCCGTGAAGTTTACGAACGGGTTGTGCTTGGAGGCGTACAGGGCGTTGCTGTTGCTCGGGTACTTGAACGTGTACGGCCCGTTCGCGTTCGGGCCGCTCGTGATCAGACCCGTGGACGGAACCGGCGGAAGGCTCTGGAAGTAGCCCTTCCACGTCTTGTCGGCGGCGGTGAGCTGGTCCGCCAGGGTCAGCGCCGACACGGTGTGGTTGACCGTGGTCCCACCGCAGTACGGGTCGGTGCTGGCGAGGGCCGGCGTGCAGTAGAACTGGTTGTCATCCTGGACACCGAAGTAGCTTCCGGCAATGTTCGCCATGTAGTTCGGCTCGCTCGGGTGGGTTACGCCGTAGTAGCTCGTGGCCAGGCCGTACTTGCCTGCCAGCGTGTTGATGTTCGGGGCGAGAGTGTTGCCGATGATCGTCGAGTAACTGCTGTTCTCCATCATGATCTCGACGATGTGCCGGTAGCCCGGAACGGCGGAGTGCCCGGTGTGCTCGGCGGCCGCCGAGCTGGCGATCGGCGCGAGCATCCATGCGGCCCCCGCGAGCGCCATCGCGCCCACGGCAATCCGGTTAAGCCTCATAAGGTTCGTCCTTCGTTCGTTCCGAACGGCGTCCGCAAGCAGGGGACTTGCCCGGAAACCACGTGCTGACGGAGTGACCGTATTGGCCCGCGTTGGCCAGCGGGTGCAACGCAGATGACCTTTCGCTGAACCGCACATTACAGGACGGTGACGTACGAGTCACCCGCCATCGGTCTCGGGCGAAGAGGCCAGGCAGGCTGGCGGCTTAGACACGTTGAATGGCCAATGTCATGGCCGAGAGTCGCCCAGGAAATATCTAAATTCGATCAACAGATGGTGCCCTCAGCGGTAGATCCGGACGTTTCTCAGGAGTGGTCATCGTGGAGTGGCGGTTCCCGCTGGAGGGACTGGGAGGGGTCTGCAGCGTGGATCTCGCGGAGCTGGCTGGCGATCGCCTGGGTTTGCGCTGACGCGTAGGGGTCAGGGTGGTGGATCCACCAGCCTGGCCTCCAGCGGAGCACCTTTCCGTACCGGGTGAGGATCAGCCCGGCCTCGAATTCGCTGGCCGAAGCCCGGACACAGCGGATCAGGGGGTCGGTGTCGGTGGCCGTCTCGTAGGCGCCACGTTCAGGTTGGTAGACCCTAGTGCGCTCGGCCCAGCAGTCAAGGAACACCCATCCGGCGGAAGGGTCCCCGGCGGCGTAACACAAAACCCTGCTGTTCACGACCAGGCTGGCAGGCCCGAGGAAGGCCTCCGCCTCGCTGCGCCGTACATCGCGGCCTTCGAACCGGCTCCGCAGCCCCGCCGTCAGCTCCCGCCATGGTGCGGGGCCGATTAGGTGGTCCACGGCGAGGTAACCGAGCCGGTGGAACACTTCCGCGTACACCGAGGCGACCTCGGCCGAGCAGGAGCGCACGGAGCCGAACATCGATGTGAACGGCCCGTGCACCCCCAGCTGGCCGTAACCGCGCAGCCGTTCCCGGGCCTGCTCGTAGTCGCTGTCCCGCTCCTCAAGGAAGCACAGATCCCGCAGCAATTGGTCGGCGACGGTCTCCATCTCCCGGCCATCACGGGCGTACATGCCCGTCCGCTTCATGATCACCGGAATGGAATCCAGCCACCGCTGACGCAGATCCTCCGCTGACCGCACCCGGCGAGACTACCGCCCGTCCGGCCGCCAGCCGGCCAGCACAGCGCACAAGCCCGGAGCGGCAATCCGCTGCGTTACCCGAGCATCCGCGCAGGCCGTCCCGGGCAGAAGTGGCCGTTGTCCCGCCCACTCCGGAATTTGCCGCGGATTGTCCGCGAACCCTCCCCGCCAGCTTCACCAGGAAGGACCTGATGAGTCGCCGTCCATGGCTACCTACTGGCGCTCGAACAGGAGATCATCTGATGCCGGACATCGACACCAAGGACCTCGCCAGCTCCCCGCTCAAGATCGGGGGCAGCGGATCTGGCTCCGCCCGATCAGCAAGCCAAGGAGACGCCTTATGTTCGCCCTGTCCGTCGTCCTCACCATCCTGCTGCTGCTTGAGGCCCTGCCTTCAGTGGTCGTCTCCGTGACCCGCGCGAAGGTAGGCCTCACCCGGCTGGACCAGGTCACCCGGCTGGGCGTGCTTGAGGGGCGGAACATGGGGGTCGTCTCATTGCTCGGCGTACTCCACTCCCTCGGCTGCATCGGCGTGATCGTCGGCCTGGCGGTGCCGCCAGCCGGCGTGGCCGGTGCGGCGATCGAGGCCGGCATCTTCGGCTGGGTGCTCTATCGGCAGCTACGGGCAGGCGACCGAGGCCGGGCACTCGGCGCGTACGCCCTCTTCACCTCCATGGCCTTCGCCGTGCTCATCGTGAACGCCCTGCGCTGACCTCACCGTCGCTGAAGCCGATCCCGTGGAGGTGGCAAGTAAGGTGGCGCTGTGGACGGCACGGTAATTGTTGAGCTGCTTGAGCCGGTGATCGGCAAGCAAGGGCAGGTCAGGCTCGTGTTCCGGGGCCTGAGCGCGCGGTGGACTCTTAATGACGAAAAGCGCCCGCTGCTCAGTGTGCGACTCCGCCCTGACGGGCTCGTGGAGACCACGCGCGATGACGGGTGGGACGTCATGGACCCGGCGGACGTGCTGGCCGTCGAGTGGGTGGCCAGGGCTGGCGAGGGCGGCGGGCCCTACCTCTGATCACAGCACAGGCCCCCTCCCACGTGGCCCGGCTGCCGTTTTGGTCGGTGCTGGCCCTACCTGCCGCCGCACCAGGCTGCGCCGCCCATTATTTCCTCACGCACCGGCAGTACACGCTGCCCCCCGGCGCATGACGGGGCAGGGGATAGATGCCGGCCGGGACAACCCCGCCGGGACAACCCCGCCGGGACAACAGAGCGCAGCGGTTAAGCTTGGGCGGTGGCCCAGGCTGCCCCGTCGAGGACCGCGCTGGTACGCCGAGCGCGCCGGATCAACCGTGAGCTGGCCCGGCTGTACCCCGATGCGCATATCGAGCTGAACTTCACGTCCCCGCTCGAGCTGCTGGTCGCGACGATTCTGTCCGCCCAGACCACGGACCGCCGGGTCAACGCGGTGACGCGGGAACTGTTCGCCCGGTACCGCACCGCCGCCGACTACGCCGCCGCGGACCGGGCGGAACTGGAGAAGTTGATCCAGCCTACGGGGTATTTCCGGGCCAAGGCGAAGAGCCTTATCGCTCTCGGCCAGGCTCTGTGCGACCGCTTTGGCGGGGAGGTTCCTGACACCCTGGACGAGCTTGTGCCGGGTGTTGGCCGCAAGACCGCCAATGTGGTGCTAGGCGATGCCTTCGGCAAGCCAAGCCTCACGGTGGACACCCATTTTGCCCGGCTGGCGCGGCGCTTTGGCTGGACGGCGCAGACCGACCCGAACAAGATCGAGCGAGACGTCGGCGCGCTCCTGCCACGGCGGGAGTGGACCGCGGCCTCCCACCGGGTGATCTGGCACGGTCGTCGTGTCTGTCATGCTCGCAGGCCCGCGTGCGGCGCTTGCGGAGTCGCCAAGCTGTGCCCGTCGTTCGGCGAGGGCCCGACCGATGTGGAGACCGCGCGCAAGCTGGTCAAGACTGGGCCGTTCTCGTGACCGGAGTGGGCTTCGACACAGACCAGCGATGCGCCCGGGCCGCGCCTTCGCCAGGGCTCGGCTAGCACAGTAGTACCCGCCCTCAGAGGTGCTGTAGCCTCCTCCGGCCGGGGTGGGAGTGGCGCCCGACGAGCCGGACGATGAGCCGGAGATCTTCACCACGTGCCATGCGCCGCCCATGCCGTTGCCATTGACCTGGCCGGGAGAGTGATCGCCGGAGTAAATGTAGATCGGGTAGCCCTTGATCGTGACCTGCTTTGTCCCGTCCGCCCGGGTGATCATCCCGAGCGGTCCGGGTAGCGACACGCCGGCTGGTGCCTGCACCGCCCCGGTCAGCGGCGGCCACGTCGAGGCGCAGCTGCCGGTGCATGTCGAGGCGCCGCTGCCCGGCTTGTCCTGGGTGAAGAAGTACAGGGTGTATCCCCCGGCGCTGGCCAGGATCGTGCCGGCGCTGGTCTGCGTGGTCTTCAGCGCCACCATGACCGCGCTGGATGAGGGCGCGGCCGCCTGGCTGCCCGGCGAGGTCCCGTAGGCCGAGCCTGCCCCGGACGTGCCGGGCGAGCTGGTTCCGCAGGCGGCTGCCGCGAAGGCGACAGCGGTGAGCCCGCCAGCCGCCCACCATCGGTTACGCATACTCGCTCTCCTCCGTGTCCGTGAAATCGGGTTCACGCATAATCACACTGATCCGCGGCGAGCCACGCGGTTCGCCCGTCGGCGGTCGTGTAATCAGCCGGTAAGAATCTCCGGGACCCGGCAACGACGATGATCGTGCCGCTGATACCACACCAACTGCGGCAGCCGCATCCGTCCCAGCGGCTACGGTGACGATGATCACCGAGTCGGGTTGGGGGGTGATGGTCAGCGGGACGGGAAGCCAGTGGCCGGAGTCGCTGCCGCGGTAATCGTTCGCGCGGATTCCACCGCACTGGCGACCGCAGCGTCGGGGGACAACCCGCACAGATCGGTGAGAATGAAAAGAGCTTCCGCGCTCATGACCAGGGCGAGGCCTCGTTTGAGTTGCTCCAGCGCCTCGGGGTTGGTCCTGGCGAGCGGGCCGGCAAGTGGGGCAAGTGCGTAGTCGATGAGCCCGAACCGGTGTCCGGGCCGCATGGCGGCCGAGCCGGGCTTCGTGATCGTGGCCGAAACCATCGGCGGCTGGATCACGGCCGAGATGGTCCTGCTCGGCTCCACCCGAATCAGCCGCATCGTGCTGGTCGACGCGATGGGTATCGATGTCGCGGATCACCCCGTCGTCGACTTCTTCGCTCTCACGCTGGACCAAGTCACCAAACTGAGCTCTCACGACCCGGATTCGTTCCGTATCGATCCGTCCGCGATGCCCGCCGAGCAGCAGGCCGTCATGGCGGGCAACCGCGCCACCCTCGCCGTCTACGGCGGCGCCTCCATGAGCGACCCCGGCCTGGCGCCCCGCTTGGCCGGCATCACCGTTCCCGCCCTCGTTCTCTGGGGTGACAGCGACCAGATCGCCGACCCCAGCTACGGTCGCGCCTACGCCGCGGCCATCCCGGGGGCGCGGTTTCAGCTGCTCCCCGCCACCGGGCACGTCCCGCAGATCGAAACCCCTGGCCAGCTGCTGCGAGCTATCTGGGACTTCGCCGACGCTCACGCCCGCCATCCGATCGACTGACACGTCGCCCAGCAACGACGACGCCGACCAGGACCAGTTGTGGAACGCGGGAGGGCTGAACGCACGAACACTTAGGCACGTATCTATGAGTGGTGCACCGGCACCGCCATCGTTCCGTATGAGGGTTCTCAGTACCGTGCAGCGGTTCAACCCGGACGGCAGCCCCGCGTCAACCAGCCCGGAATTCGACTACTCGGGAGCCAGCGGCCTCGACCAGGCGCGAGACGGCGGGTTAGGCAGCACGGCACGCTAACTCCGCTTGCCCACCACGAGCGGGGAGCGTGCCGGGCTGCTGCCGGATGGAGCCGAGCCGCACCTGGAATGGCCGCCGCGAGGCTCAGGTTGCCGCTGGGCTGGCCGTATGGTCGGGTCGGCCGTCTTGGTGGCTGCCAATGGGTGTGACCGCCGCTTTCATCTGGTGCTCGAAGATGAGCGAGGTGTGGAGGTGGGCGATCTCGTCGCGTTCGCCGAGCCGGTCGAGCACGAAGGCTCGCAGGTGTTGCATGTCGGGGACGGCGACGTGCAGCAGGTAGTCGTCCGGGCCGGTGAGATTGAACAGTGCCAGCGTTCCCCCGGGCCGTGAAGCGGTCCTATCCGAGGGACATGCCCTGCTGCTCAAGCGCTTCCTGTAGCAGCTTCAGTGCCTTCGGCCCCATGCCGTGCAGCTTCTTAAGTTCGGAGGCTGGCACATTCGCAAGCTGCCGGAGTTCGGTGTATCCAGCCGCGATCAACGCCCGGGTTGCCGGTGCTCCGATGTTCCGGGGAAGACCCGTATCCGGCGGTGTCATGCGCCGGATCGTACCGCGCAGAGGCTGGGGCTCACAGACGGCGGATGGTGGCCAGCCAGGCTTCTGCGGTCGTGGTACCGAGTCCGGGGTTGATTTCGAAGGTGCCCGCCGCGATGTCGGTGATGGTCCAGCCATCGCTGAAGGCAGTGGTGAGCTCGTCCTGGCGCACCCGCCGAGGGCCGAAGTTGCCGGGCTGGCGGTCGCTGAAGCACATGAGGTAGCACGTGCCGCCAGACTGCAGCACCGACGCCAGGCTGGTGACGTACTGGACGCGCCCCTGGTCGTCGAAGACGTGGAACAACCCGCTGTCGATGACCGTGTCGAAGGCCATGCCGAGCTGCCCAAGGTTCAGCGCGTCGGCGACCTCGAAGCGGACCGCCAGGCCACGTCCGGCTGCTTTCTCGCGCGCTTGCGCGATCGCCCGCGGCGAGATGTCGACGCCTGCGGCGTCCGCACCGTGCGCGGCGGCCAGCAGCGTGTGTTCCCCAGTGCCGCAGCCCGCATCGAGCACCCTCCCGCAGAGCAGGCCGCTATCCGCCAGACGAACGAAGGCCGGTTGAGGCCGACCGATGTCCCAGGGCGCAGGCGCGCTCGAGGCGTACACCTCGTCCCAGCTCGGCATCGTCATGAAATGAGGACACGCTCCCTTACCGCTAGGTGAGCACGGCATCGAGTCTTCCGTGCCAATCCCATCGTCCTACATCATTGCGCGGAGCATTCGGCTTGTGACAGGACCCTTCACGAACAGGCGTACATCTGCTGCGGGTGCGGGTGCCGGGTGCGAAGCACCCGCACTGGGGCGGTTACCGGGAAGACCCTGTCCGTCGACGAATATCGAACTCATGTACGGTAGTGGTGTGGCTGGAGGGATAGCCGATGCCCGGCCTGGCGAACCGGGCCCTAGCTGGCGTGAGCACCGGGTGCGTCCCCGTCATGCGCCGGTGTGGGTCCGGGCACACGGTGCGTGGCGCAAAGGCCGCATTAGCGCATGGGTAGCGGCCCCGGGGAGCCGCACGGGATGGGAGTGCGTGATCGAGGCGGAGCCTTCCCGCGGCGACCCGCCCTGGCAGGGCCGCTACGTGTACGACCCGAAGACGATACGCCCGCGGTACAGCACCCGGCCGCCCGCGGAGTTAATGCCACAGCGGGCGGCATCTGCCGGCCACCTTCTGCCGCTGCGCGCAGTGAGCACTTGCGGACTCACGCTGCGTAATCGGTCTCCAAACCGCCGCGACGCTGATCGCCCGGGTCATTACCACGCTGGCCGTGCACGGGGCAGGCTGACTTGCGGGACTGGGCCGGCGAGCTTGCCGCTGATCCGGGTGACCTGGCGCCCGCCGGTGGGTGCGGCTGGCTATCCTCGCCCCATGCGGACATTGGCGGTGGTCGGTGCCGGGCCCAAGGGAATCGCGATCGCCGCCAAAGCGCGAGCGCTCGCCGCGGTCGGGCTCGAACCGCCGCGGGTTGTGCTGGTTGAGCGTGGCGGCGTCGCCGGGAGCTGGACCGGGCGGGAGGGTTACACCAGCGGCGCGCTGCCGCTTGGGACGCCGCCGGAAAAGGACATCGGCTACCCATACGCGCAGAGCTGGGATGTGGCGTCGGGCAGCGTCACCGCCGCCATGGCCGCCTTCAGCTGGCAGCGGTACCTGATCGAGCGTGGCCACTACGCCGACTGGGTGGATCGCGGCCGGCTGCGCCCGACGCATCGCCAGTGGAGCGCGTACCTGCGTGAGGTCGCCGTGAGGTGCGAGGCCGAAATCGTCGCTGGCGAGCTCGTCGGGCTCGACGCTGACGGCGAACACTGGCGGCTGCGGCTCGCCAGCGGCCATGTGATCGAGGCCGAGGGAGTCGTTCTCACTGGCGCCGGGCCGCCAGTTGAGATCGCCGGCCAGCCGCGTGATCATCCGCGGGTTCTCGACGGCCGCTCGTACTGGCTGCACGAGGGCAGGCTGAACAAGCAACTGGCGCAGAACATCTGCGTCATCGGCAGCGGCGAGACGGCTGCCTCGATCGTGATCAGCCTCGTCCAGGGGGGCCACCGGCGTTCGACGATCGACGTGGTGACCAGCAAAGGCGTGCTGTACTCACGCGGCGAGAGCTACGACGAGAATCGCTTCTACTCCGATCCAGGTGACTGGCCGCAGCTGGCTGAGTCGCACCGGCGCGAGTTCCTGGAGCGCACCGACCGTGGCGTTGTCTCCCCGCAGGCCGAGGCGGCGCTCAACCAGTCACGTGGCTATCGCACGCTCGCGGGGCGCGCGACCGCAATCGAGGCCGGCGCGGGGCACGTCGTGGTCACGATCGAGTACGAGCGCGAACGCGAGCGGGTCGCCTACGACTGGGTAATTGTGGCGATAGGTTTCGACGCACGCTGGTTTGAGCGGCGGCTTGGCGACGAGGCGCAACGGCGTCTCACGCAGGCCCTCGCCGGGGACGAGCTGCGACCGCCGTTGCATCTGCCTGTCTTGGCCGGGCTGGCGCAAGGGCCGGGCTTTCCCAACCTGAGCTGCCTCGGCCTCTTGAGCGACCGCGTCCTGCGCCGCTACGTTGCCCTGACACAGCGGGGGCCGCGGCTAAATCAGCCGCGCCTACATAAGGGGAGGCAGTTTGTCTGAGGCGCGCGAGGAAGCCTGGGAGAGCGACGACTATGTTCGGCGCAGCCTCGTCATTCCGGTCGAACTGGCCGAGCGGCTCGCGGTCGAGGCCGACCGACGTGGTGTCACCGTTAGCGATCTGCTGATCGAGTACGCCGACGAGGGCCTGCGGCGGCCGGAGTAATTCGCCAGGCTCGGTGCCGCGGCTCAGGCGACGGGAATGGCCTGCTGGCGGTTTTCGCGGTACCCTCGCAGGCGCCGCATCCGGAACCCGGCTCAGCGGCTCGCCGCCGCGGCCCGGGCCTACGTCCGGTTCGCTTCCGATCAGCGGCCGCTGTTCCAGGCCCTGGCCGGGTCCGGGCTGGACAAGAGCCGTCACCCGGAAGTCGAGCGCGCCGCACAGGCGGTCGGGATGGCCTTCCTGTCCCCGGCGGCCAGGCTGGTCAACGGCGACGAAAGGGCCGCTGCGCGGCTCACCTCCGTCATCGTCGCGACCGCCCACGGCCACGCCATGCTGATGCTTGATGGCACCTTCGGCTCTGGCCACCACGCCGCCGAGGCCGCCGCCGAACAGGCAGCGGCCGCAACGCTCGCCCTGATCGCCGGCCAGGAATCCCTGACCGGCCGAGCAGGACAGGTAGCAGCTGGAGACTCGGTCATAGATCCATCGTGAGCCTTCAGGAGCCAGGGGGCGGCTGGACGTGTGCGCTCCTGTAACATTGCGCCTCACGGGGCTTCTGAAGACTTCTACACGGGGGGATTTCTGTCATGAGCGTACTGATCACCGCGAAGTTCCAGGGCGACACGGCCAAGTTCCGCCAGGCCCTGGCTGAGCGGGCCGGCGAGCTGACGAAGTTCGCGGACCTTTCCCGCTCGGCCGGCGCCATCCACCATCGCTTCGGCGTCGGCGACGGCTTCGTCCTGGTCGTCGATGAGTGGGCGACGGCCGAGCAGTTTCAGCAGTTCATGGCCAATCCCGACCTGCAGGCGTTCATCGGGGAGATGGGCGCCGTCCCAGCCCCACCCGAGGTCACCATCACTGATGCGGTCGCCTCACCGGATCAGTTCTGACTTACCGGGTTCTCCGCCACCCATACCGGCCGTCGCTATATCGGCCAGCCAGAACCGGATAACAACGACCGGCGGAGGGCCCGACGGTGGCGCCAGCCCCAGCCGCTTATGCGCCGCGGATCGACGCTGCGCCGGCCCCCAGCCGCCTATGGCTGCGCCGGGGGCCGGCGCCACCGTCTCGTCGCTCGGTATGCGCGGGCTCAATCCTCGCTGACCGGACGAGTGCCGCGGTTCAGCTCCATGATCACGCCGACCTCGATGCCCGCGCCCATTTCCAGGGCCGGGCATCCCTTGGCCACGGTGAGCGCAGCCTCGAGGTCGTCGGCGATGACCAGCGAGTAACCCCCGAGGCGAGTGTCCGCTCCGCAGTTCCCGAGCGAGCTGGACTCGATAACCGGGAGGCCCTGGTCCGCCAGGTTGGCGCCCATGCTGTCGAACCAGGCAGTCCAGGCGGCCACAGTCTCAGGGCGGCCCGGTGTGTAGTCCTTCGGCACGCGGTACGAGAGCAAGAACTTTGCCATCGATCTCCTCCTCTGCTCGGCGGCTCGGCCGGCGTGGCGCCGGCGTTACCTGTCGATGGTCACTACCTGTCGATGGTGTAGACACCCGCGAACCGGGAAATTGGGCGGCGGCGGGCGCCCACTTTGGCGCGCGGCCGGTGTCAGTACGGATGACAGGGTCGGAAGGAGCCGGAAGAGTGATGGGAGGATGGCGCGATGGCCGCAGACCTGATCGCCCGGGCCCGCGGCGGGGACGAGGAGGCGTTTCGCCAGCTCGTCGACCCCTATCGGAGCGCGCTGCACGTGCACTGCTACCGGATCCTCGGTTCGCCGCAGGACGCCGAGGACGCGCTGCAGGAGACCCTGCTGGCGGCCTGGCGGGGACTTGGCGGCTTCGAGGGACGCGCCTCGGTCCGGACCTGGCTATATCGGATCGCCACCAGCCGCTGCCTGAACGCGCTGCGATCAGCCAGCCGCCGCCCGCCGATGAGCTGGCGCACGCCCGAGGTTGACCCGCCGGAGCCCACCCGGCTCGGCGAGGTGGTCTGGCTCGAGCCCTACCCGGACGTCCTCCTCGAAGGGCTCGCCGATAGCGCGCCCGGCCCGGAGACCCGGTATGAGGCCACAGAAGCCATCTCGCTGGCCTTCGTGACCGCGCTGCAGTTGCTGCCGCCGCGGCAGCGTGCCGTCCTCATCCTGCGCGACGTCCTCGGGTTCCGGGCCGGCGAGGCGGCACACATCCTCGACTCCACCGAGGCGTCGGTGACCAGCGCTCTCAAACGCGCCCGCGCCACCCTGCAGCACCGGCTGGCACCTTCGGCGGACCAGGAACCGCCACCGCCGCCGGACTCCGCGGTCGAGCAGGAACTCGTCGCCCGGCTCACCCGGGCCTACGACAGCGGCGACGTCGACGGCGTGATCGCCCTGCTCACCGATGACGTCTGGCTGGCCATGCCGCCGGTCCCGCTGGAATACCAGGGCCGCGAGCTGGCGGCCCGGTTCCTCACTGCGACCGCTTTCCGGCCGGGCCGCACCTCCCGGCTCGTAGCGACCCGGGCCAACGGCCAGCCCGCATTCGGGATATACGTCCGGGACCCGCGGGCCAAAGTCGCCCACGCGAACGGGCTGCTGGTGCTGACCCTCGCCGGCAACCGGATCTGCGCCATGACCCGCTTCGACAACAGCGTGCTGCCCCGTTTCGGGTTTCCCCGGACTTTGCCTGACTGAGCCTGGCTACGGGCGATCGGCGCGGCGATAAAGACTCGCCCGCTGGGCAGCCCATGGGGTAGGTGTAGCAGCATGACCGAGCGTTATCCTCTGCGGCCCATCACGCCCGATGAGTTCGACGCCTTCAGCGAGGTGCCCACCCGGGCATTCAATGACAGCGCGTGGCCGGCTGAGGCCA
>WNFJ01087512.1_pt1 | contig 16533 bp, 9 predicted proteins | sample 5400461 | NCBI WGS metagenome assembly WNFJ01 (sample SAMN13153349, study PRJNA577476) | soil metagenome | isolation source: 115 cm saprolite on Douglas fir-dominated hillslope | place: USA:California | collected 2013-09-17 | reverse complement strand
AGTAATCGCGTCTATGCATACACGAGGAGTGGAAAATGTTTGTGGACGTACGAAACACGCGACGATATTCGAACAATTTGCGTCAAAGATATTAATGGAGATGGAAACATCGAGATTCTAGTTGGCTCGGAAGATCGCAACATCCATGTCCTAGATAGTACTGGCAAGCTACTATGGCGCTACTACCTGCCTGACACCGCCCTTGCGATCGATGTAGCAGACACAGACCATGATGGTAAGGTTGAGGTTTTTGTAGGATGTGCCGACGGATGTATGTATGTTTTCAATAGAGAGGGTGAGTTGCTATGGCAATATCAATCAAGTGATCGGATTCTTACTGTGCGGGTCGAAGATATTGATGATGACGGCAATGTGGAGATTGCCATTGGGTCAGAGCAAGAACTCGAACTAGTGAGAGTAGTGAACCAGCGCCAGATTAACACGCTGGTCAACCAATGCTGGTCTGCATTGCACCGGAAACAACATACTGAACAAGTCACTAGGAAACTCCTGGATGATAGCACTGATCCTCTTCTACAAGCCTTCGCACTGAGCAAGTTTGCAGAGCAAAACGATTTCTCAACCAAAGACTTTGATTTCTTGGACAAGTTTATTAAAGAGAGTGCCACAGAAGTACGCAAAATGCTCATTCGTATTGCAGTAGTTCACTATACAGTATCCCCAGCCATGGCACGCCAGATTCTTAATCAGTTATCAAAAGACACTGACCAGGAAGTTAAAGATGCTCTCATTGAACATACACCCACATTAATGAAAAATAATTGGGAACTTGGTTTTTACTATTTAGAGCGTTTTTCTGAAAATGCAGATCGTTTCATTCGTCGTAATATTATACATAAATTACGCCAATTAATAGATACACCGATAGAGAGAACGATGGATAGACACCGCAAGATCTTTAACCTGTTACTCATTGCTGCCCGAGATAAAGAATCGGAGTGGATACGCCAAGAAGCCGCAGACTCACTGGCCCTTTTTTTGAATCAGTATCATGGTAACCTGATGGTTTATCTCCACTTGTTCATCGTGAAAGGGCTCCAACCCTCCATTTTGCAGCGCATTGCCCACGTTACTACCACACCCGTTGTCAAGCACCTGATCAACGCTATTACACCACTCCTCCCCAACAAAAAAAATGAGAACATGCTGGAAATTTTAAAAAATGAAGATATACAAGATATACTGAAAAAACTGAAAAACATTATTAAAGCATTAGAAGAAGCTTCATATCTTATTTATGGCAAAGAAAACCAATTGATCCATGCTGAATTATACCATCTTTTTACCATCAAGAGAATTGATGATATTGCATCCTATCAATGTTCCTTGAATTCAAACCAGTTCACGACCAATAATCAACTCGCTCAGATTATCCTCAGTGTTTTCGATAAGTTGAATTCAATCAGTCGGCCCCTTCGAATTTATCTAAAGCGTGAGAGTGTTCAGGATCGGCTGTCGAGTTTAGACGACACCATTGAAGTTATCGACAAGATGAACAATTACCTAGAACGCCAGTATTCTCTATTGTTGTTGGGAGAACCGATCGCCAAACTGCCTAACTATACTCTTTTTCAGCTGCTACTTGAAAAATGGCGAAAGATAGTGATGGCACAACAGAGCGAATTGCGTGGAAAAGCTGAAATTAAAGCGGAACTTCAGACAAAATGGGCGTATAATGAGGACCGGGTAGGCATTTGGCTTAATGTGAGAAATATTGGTCGCAGTTCAGCAGATGACGTGAAGATAACCCTTCTGCATAATAACAACATGGATGTCATAGGAAGTAACTCCTTTAAAACTAAAACCATTTCTCCTCAGGAAGAGACTACTGTCGAGTTCGTCATTCGGCCACACACCACAACAGTAGATCTAGTTTTCGAGGTTGTCTACGAAGATGCCGACAAGACCGAGAAAATTGACAAATTTCCCGATCGTCTAGAACTGAGGGAGTCACATCAGGAATTTCGCTACATCCCCAACCCATACTCGACAGGAGCCCCGACCCAAGACAGCAAGATGTTCTACGGTCGAGAAGAGGATATGACATTTTTGAGAAATAATCTAATACGTGATGCCAAAACGGTACTTGTTCTCTATGGCCAGCGGCGTTCTGGTAAAACGACCTTACTGCTCCAGTTAATAAATGGCTCTGCTCTGGATGAGCATATTCCTGTGCTGATCGACATGCAACGCCTATCCTTAAATATTAATATCACCAACTTTCTGTATAAAGTGGCCTATTCCATTGCTCAAGCAATGAAGAAAAGGCATCTCCTTGTGCGCCAGCCAGAGTTGGATGACTTTCAGGCCGATCCCACTCACACGTTCGATGTCTTCCTGGACAATGTGGAGGAGCAACTAACGGGACAAAGGCTCATTCTTTTGATTGACGAATTTGAAGTTCTGGAGGAGCAAGTTGTAAAAGGAAAGTTGCCACCGGAAATATTCGAGTACCTACGCGACATTATACAGCACCGTCAGAGTGTGAATTGTCTGTTCTCAGGTACTCATAAGATCACAGAGTACACCAAATGGTACAGGTCTATCTTCTTCCATATCGCTTGTCATCATCGACTCTCCAGACTAAGCCCTCAAGGTGCTGAAGATCTGATACAAAAGCCAGTGACAGGCTACCTTGAGTATGAACCATTTACCGTTACAAAGATTCGGCGGTTAATGGGTGATCAACCCTATTTGCTTCATTTGATGTGTCGGTTTATCATAGATTATTGCAATGACAACCGCAAAGCGTACGTGACGATCAACGATATAAACATTGAATTGAATAAGGTTATGCAGATAGGTCAGCTCCACTTCGATTGGCTCTGGGAGGAAATTTCACCAGAGGAACGAGTCGTTCTATCCGCTATAGCTGAGGGTGTGAAAGAAGAGGAATGCTGGCTTTCGCTCGTTGAGATCGAAGAGATTTTCAGACGTTGGCGCATCCCTTGCAAACGTGAGTCTTTACAGGCCTCTTTGAAAACACTGATAGAGGTCGATATCATAGAAAGTATGTCAAGTGATGGCAAAGATAATACATTTGATAGAAATAAGTTTAGAATACCTGTAGGTCTCATACGAAGATGGTTACTGAAAGAGAGGCCTTTGGAGGAAGTGTTCAAAAATATGAGCAGCTAGACTGCGCCACTCTAGCGCCTCTACTGTTAGGTTTAGTGACACTACCACGAGATGCAAGGGAAGGGAAGGGAAGGGATAGATAAATTTCTGCACGGCCCATTCCTCTTCTTTTGGGAAGTGCTTGACATGCTCTAAGTACTCTTTGGCCTTAGCAAGTACTCTTTGGCTGCCATGAAAGTCTCTGCAAATGGCTCGTTCGTATAGAGAGTCAGCGTATCTAAAGGTAAGTGTTTGAAATACTGCAAATAGTCGGCTGTGGCTTCCGGATCAACCGCGATATTCGTAACTACTGGCTATGGCTTTTTCCGCAACTGTTCATTGCGCTGGTCCCGGTCGGTAATGCAGAGAATAACTTTGATTTGTGCATTAGCAACATCAAAGGCTGGCAGGGCCAAAGTCAAATCAAGTTTTCCATTAAAAAATCCGCTTTGCTCAGCTTTGCTCAGAGTAGCTGTGGTTGCTCCATAGAGATACCTATTATATAGTAAGAGACCCCTATTATTATATTAGACTAAAAAGCGGAGACAAATATAGTGAGGGCGTTTCGTAACTCCCAAAAAGCTCTTCAGTAAATGGGAAAGCACGCTCGGATAAGGTCAACAAAGACCAGAAAAAAGTCGCTTTTTGATGAGCTTGAAAAAGAGGCTCTTTGCTTATTTCAGCTCAGAAATGCTCTGTTTATCTGAGTTACGAAACGCCCTCATATAGTGTGAAAATAACCATAATTTTGAGAGACTCTAAGAAAAATCTCACATTGAAACTACTGATAGCTGAAGGAGAAAGCTGCATCAGTTATGTACATTTATGTTCGTATTTTGGGGATTTTCGGACTTAGCTTGAGCAATCAAGCCTAACTGAGAAAACAGTCAAAAGCTATGTAGATAACATCGACTTTTTTACTGAATATCTCGGTTATTACGAACTGTTGAAAGAACTCGATGAGGTCGATAAGTGTCCTACACGACGGCAGGTCTTGCTTTTCCTGATTTTTCAGGGTGTCACTCCACATACCATTTTTGCAGCTTTGAAGTGAGACTTTGAGCTCGCATATCTCATTTCAAAGCTGTAATTAGCCAACTGGAGCGAGACCCTGTTTTTCCAGATTTTCTAGATGAGATGTTATAATTTTACATTGCCAGCGTTCATCACTATTGTCAAATTGCATGCGCACGATAGCCCCATCGACCAACGCGTTCTCGTTCAGAAAATCTCTAAATTCCCGCATTGTCTCCTGAGATAGATCTACCGGATCTCGCTGCGATAGCCATAAGAGAGCACAAATGAACTGCCTATGGCTGAACATAGCAATGGTATTATATTCTGTACATTTGAGACGCGTTATCACTCGGCGTGCGCTCTCTATGAACTGTTCAAACGACTCAGACCCTGGTCCGTCAATATAGGATAGATTGCAGGCCTTCCAGTAGGCTTCCACTAGCGGTCGCCTATCATTGATGGTTGAATTCTTACCCTGTACTGAAGAGAGAAAGGTAAATTCCTTCACAGGCCATTCTTCTTCAGGGACAGATGGAAAAAACGATCTCGTAGGTGCTGCTGTTTGCTTTGCGCGTTGATAAGATGAGGTTACGATCAGATCTAGAGAAAACTGAGATTTTAGATATTCAGCGATACATTCAGCTTGTTTGATACCTAGTTTTGTAAGCGATATAGTTTCAGGGCATGGGGTTGGCAATCCTACATTTGAGAAAGTTTCCCCATGTCGAATTAACAGGATGGTTGACATATCGCCACAATAGCCTCCGTTCAGGAAATCAACAGTGTTTCGATTATAGCATACTGCTAAATACAAATTACTGCCTTAATTAACAAGCTATAGTTCCTTCGGTTTTTTCAATTCCTTCGGTTCTTCCAGATGAGATGTTATAATCTTATATTGCCATTGTTCATCACCATCATCAAATTGCACATGTACAACAGCCCCATTGGGTAGCGAGTCCTCGTACAAAAAAAATCTAAAATCCAGCATTGTATCCTGGCACAGGTTTATCATATTTCGCAGTGATAGCCATAAGAGAGCACGAATAAATTGTTCATGGCTAAAAATAGCAATAGTATTATATTCCTTTGTAGATTTGAGATATACCAGTACTTGATGTACACGCTCTATAAACTGTTCAAATGACTCAGACCCTGGTCCATCAAAATAGAATGGATCACACATCTTCCAATAGGTCTCCACTAGCGGTCGCCTATCGTGGACAGTTGAATTCTCACCATGCATCGAAGAGAGATAGGTAAATTCATGCACAGGCCATTCTTTTTCGGAGACAGATCGAAAAAGGTCCTTTGTGGGTTCTGCTGTTTGCTTTGCACGTTGATAGGATGAGGTCACGATCAGATCTAGAGAGAACTGAGATTTTAGATATTCGGTAATACATTTAGCTTGTTTGATGCCTAGTTCTGTAAGAACTACATCCTTAGGGAGTGAGGTTGGCAATCCTGCATTTGACAGGCTTTCTCCGTGTCGAATTAATAAGACAGTTCGCATGTCTCTACAACAGCCTCCCGCTCAAGTATAATTGATGTCTAGACTAAATTCTCAGGAGGCCAGGGAAAAGGTACAGCCATATTAAGTGGTGGAGATACCCTCATTTGTGCTCAATTTTGTCGAATTTTTGAGCACATCCACCAGATAGTGATATTGTTGGCGAAATCCGAAAATGCGCTCGCATGGAGCGTGAACATTTGCAGATCCCAAGCTTGAACAACCAATTCGCCAACAATATCATAGTGCAGTTCTACCCCTCCAAGCTCTCACTAGTCCTTTAGGTCTTTACGCTGGGATCAACAAAAAGATGCAATATCTTTTTATATAATAAAAGCGATTGAAAATTGAAAATATTAGTATTTTTGTTTTTACAGAATTACTTCTCAATTCAACATAATAATCCTTATTATAGTAAAACTAGATAAAACTAAACTGAAATTACTCGTATTCTTCTCTATTAGCAGAAGTCTCCATCTGTACAAGAACAGTAGATAGCTCTTCAAGAGCCTGATTACGATAGCGGTAGTACTGTCGTGGGCTGAACCCCAAACGGCTGGCTACCTGGGTATTTTCCATATGATACTTGAAAAAGCGATAATACAAAATGTTGTAAGACCTCCAACTAGTATCCAAGTCATTACGCGTACCAGAACCATGCAAGCATTCAAAAGCTTTTTGGAGAATTTGGTAAACAGCCTTACCTTTTTCTACTATTGATAATACAGTATCTTTCTTATAATTTTGTGAAACTATTTTCAGATCTGCTAACCTACTTTCTCCTAAAAATTTCGAGTTGTCAATTTTACCTAGCACTTTCTGCAACTCTGCTGTAGTCATATCAAAAGGTTGGACATGAAATGTCTCAAGCACAAATTTTCTAAAAAGAGCACTTTTAGCTAACTCCGGAATTTCCTTTTTTGTATCGTATTTTAATAACCTTTGTTGTTCCTCGCTCAATTTCCTCCATATATAGGAAAAACTAGAAAGCAAGTCCCCATATGCCTGATCCCTGACACGATCTCGATTTATTCGAGTGATCCCATGCAAAAATTTTTCTTCATAGAGGTAGTAACATACACGTTGTATAAAATAAGGATGGTATCCTGCAAGCTCAAGAATCCACTCAACCTCTTCTTCTGAAAAGAGGCAAGCTTCCTGATTCGAAGACATCAGCATCAATTCTTGTGCATCATCATGGAATAGAGGGCCAAGGGGACAACTACCAAAAATATTGAAGAACGGTGAGCCTTGAGTAAAACGCTGAGAGATTTTGTCAAGAGATGCTATCGACGCAGTAACATAAGTAATACTCCTCGTATTTACTTGAGCACGCAGGAATCCAAGAAAATATTCATCGAACTGTGCATTCTTTACAATTTCATCAAACATATCTATCTCTAATATAAGATGAAAATTTCGCTCGGCGACTTGTTCCAGAACATCAGTAAACCCATCTTCTCCCCTTCTGGCATTGTATACTAGTTCCAGTAATCCTCGACTTTGGGTAACAATGGACCGACAGAGCGTCTCAAAAAATTCCTTGGAAGTTTTCTGAACGTGCTCTTCTAAGTCTATATAGACAAATATACAATTACCTATCTTTTGCTCAAAGTGTTGCTGCATTTCCGGGAGAGGGAGACATTTGAGGATAGACGTTTTGCCAATACGTGGCAGACCAAAAAGTGAAATGCACTGCTTATTCGCAACAGCTGAGTATATCCTTCTTAATTCATGTCGACGACCAAACAGCTTCTGTGGATCATTAATAGCCACTGTATTGTTAAAAGGGTTCATAAGACTCTCCTCAAGAGAATGATTGTATACGCCTACGAATCAGACTTGGCAAGCCACGACTCTGGGAGATGATTTCCTCGTGCATAGAGCGAATACCCTTCCAACTAATTATATCCCCAATAACTCTTCAAGAGCATGCCAAATTTGTGCCAAATATTTGTATCTATCAATCTAATCATTGTACATTTTTTTTAATCGCTACACAATGTCAGATTCTTGGCATAATCTGGCCGATCTGTCCGCATATAATAATATATGAGGATAGCTAGAAATATGAGTCAAGTAAAGGATTCAGAATATGACAGCCACTACTATAAATGATCTTCGAGATGCACTTGGACTTGGACTCGGTATAGTTACCAGTATATGGGAGTACAAGATAAAAGATGGCGGCTGGGTAACAAGCGTCTTCGCAGCAGATATTGACAACGACGGAGATGTCGAAGTAGTTGCCTGCTCACGTCTGGGCCGAGTGATTATGCTATCTAAAGAAGGGGATTGCCGATGGGTACGCGTGCTGGAAGCGAATTCCTGGGTAGGAACCGCTATAGCTAGCGATTTCTTGACTCAAGGAGAAAATACACACGCTCGTATCATTGTTGGAACGCGAAATGGCAAAGTCTATACGCTTGCTAAGGATGGCAAGACCGTCGATAAAGATGGCCAAGCATTTCCATTCAACGAAGAGGATGGCAGGACCATTGAGTGGGAGAAGGCAAAACAGGCCTGTTGGTATGATACCAAGCGCGTCATTTGGCAGGTCTATGTTGATCCTGAGACCTCCGATATAATTATTGGCTCTGAAGACCGTTGTGCCTATGCCCTTGATTATAAGACCGGAGAACAGCGCTGGAAGTTTCCAACACAGGGATCGGTACAAGCAGTCCATTCATATGATATCAACAGAGATGGGAAAGCTGAGATACTGATAGGCTCAGCTGATGAACATCTTTACGTACTCGATCACCAAGGCCAACTGCTTACGAAGTACAATATGAAATATCCAGTACACACGATCTTCGCAACGGATGTAGATTACGATGGGCAAATCGAGATACTCGTTGGGACAGATGGAAAAGATCTCGTAGCTTTAATATACCTCGAGAACAAGACTACTTCAACCAGTTACTTTGCTGAAAAATGGCGGCAGCATTTTGACAAGTATCTTCTTTCTTTATGCGTTACTGATATTGATGGAGATGGACATAATGAGATTATTGCAAGCTCGCAAGACAAACACATCTACATTCTCGATGCTGAGGGAAAAATCATTTGGCGGCATAATCACAAGCATCGCGTTTTTAGTATCTATCCATATGATATTGATAATGATGGCGTGTCTGAACTGCTTATAGGCTCAGAGGACAAACGAGTTAGTGCTATGCGCATCCGACTGCGCCAAGGTCTAGAAAGAAAAATTCGCAAATGCTACCGACAACTAGGGGAGCCCGAGCCCAACACTATGACTGAGTTAACTGTAAATGAACGTGATCTTCTTCAGGATATCCTTAGAAAGAAAGTAAAAGAATATGCCACGTTAAAACAAGTAGAGAACCTGATAGAAGTGAGAGAGTATAAATATGCGCTCTCAACACTACTCAAGTTACAGGAACAAAAAGTGCAGCAGCTCTGGCATAAAGATACTACCGGACGCGTCTGTGCAGTCTGTATCAGGCATACTGCCAGCCGCCCCAGCCAGGAAGTAATCGTTGGAACCATCAAAGGCAATATTCAAGCCCTTAACGCAAATGGCCGCTATCTCTGGTCTACTCATCTAGATAGTCATGTCGTGGACGTACAAACAGGATTTATTGGTCACTACAAGCAAGAAGAAATCGTGATCTATTCATCGGATCACCATGTGTATATCTTAGGCGGGATGAAGAAACGAGAACGACGAGATATTCATATTGATGCACGGACGTCAAGTATTTGCGTCACAGCCCCAAACAGGCAAAGCCCAGCTGAAATTATTATCGGATCGGAAGATCGCAAACTCTATATCTACGGCGATGACCTGACAGCTCCCATTGAAACAATTTCCACACTTGAAGGAATGAGAATTGTGCGGACACACACTCCAAATGATGAGGACACGCCGGAAATCATTGCTGGAGGTCTAAGCAACTGCGTCCATGCATATACAAGGAGCGGAAAACGCTTATGGGCATACGAAACACGTGATGATATTCAAGCCATTTGCGTCAAAGATATCGATGGAGACGGGAATATTGAAGTCCTTGTTGGCTCAGAAGATCGCAATATCCATGTCCTGGATAGCACTGGCAACCTGTTGTGGCGCTACTATTTGCCTGATAGTGTCTTTGCGATCGATGTGGCAGACGTAGATCAAGATGGTAAGGTTGAGGTTTTTGTGGGATGTGCTGACGGATGCATGTATATCTTCAATAGAGAGGGTGAGTTGCTATGGCGATATCAAACAAGTGATCGCATCTTTGCTGTACGTGTCGAAGACATCGATGATGACGGTAATGCAGAGATTGTAATTGGATCAGAGCAAGAACTTGAACTGGTGAGGGTCATGAACCAGAGACAGCTTAGCATGCTGATTAACCAATGCTGGTCTGCATTATGCCAGGAACAGTACACTGAACAGGTCATTAACGAACTGCTAGATGATAGCGACCCTTCTCTGCAAGCCTTTGCACTGAACAAGTTTGCTGAGCGAGATGATTTCTCAGCCGAAGATTTTGACTTCTGTGAAAAATTCATGAAAGATAGTGCTATAGAGGTACGTAAAACACTTATTCATATCATGATAGTTCACTACTCAATATATCCATCAATGGCGCGTCAAATTCTTCATCAGCTATCAATAGATACTGACCAGGAAGTTAAAAATGTTCTTGTTGAACATATACCTACATTAATGAAAAATGATTGGGAGCTTGTTTTTCAATATATTAAGCATTTTCAGAAAAACGCTGATCGCCTTGTACGCCGCGCTGTTGTACGCAAATTACATCAAATGATAGATGCACCTGTAGAAAGAACCATGGACAGGCACAGCGAGATCTTTGACCTGCTGCTCACTGCTGCTAAGGATAAAGAGTCGGAGTGGATACGCCAAGAAGCTGCACGCTCACTAGCGTATTTTCTGAATCAGTATAACGGGAACCTGATGGTTTATCTCCACCTGTTTATCGTAAAAGGGATTCAGCCTGCTATCTTGCGCCAGATTGCACACGCCACTACTGCACCCGTTGTCAAACATGTGATTAACGCCGCAGTACCACTTCTCTATGATCTAAACAATGACAATGTACTGGAAAGACTGCAACAGTTTGTTAAAGCATTAGAGGGCGCTTCAGCTCTCATTTATGGAAAAGAAAACCGATCGATCTATACTGAATTATACCGTCTCTTTACTATCGATAGGATTGATGATATTGCACGCTATCAATGTTCCTTGAGTGCAAATCAGTTTGTCGCCGATAATCAACTTGCTCAGATTATCCTTGGTGTTTTCGAGAAATTGGGTTCGATCAGTCGCACCCTTCGAATTTATCTAAAGCGCGAGAGCATCCAGGATCGGCTGTCTAGCTTATTCGAAACCATCGAAGCTATTGACAATATGAATAAATACTTGGAACGACAGTATTCTATATTATTGTTGGGAGAACCAATTGCAAAACTGCCTAACAACACTCTTTTTAAACTGCTACTTGAAAAATGGCGCGAGATGGTGACGGCACAGCTTAACGAATTACGTGGAAAGGCAGAAATCCAAGCGGAACTCCAAACAAAGTATATGCAGAATGAGGACCAGGTAGGCATTTGGCTTAGTGTCAGAAACATCGGTCGCATTTCAGTAGATGAAGTGAAAGTAACACTTTTACATAATAAGAACATCGATGTTATAGGAAGTAACTCGTTTGAAACTGAAACCATTCCTCCTCAGGAAGAGACCACCATCGAGTTCATCATTCAGCCGCATGCCACAGCTGTAGACCTAGTTTTCGAGATCGTCTACGAAGATGCCGAAAGAACCTTGAAAATCGACAAATTCGGCGACCGTTTAGAGTTGAGGGAATCACACCAAGAGTTTCGCTACATACCCAACCCTTACTCCACAGGAGCACCGACACAAGACAGAAAGATGTTCTACGGCCGTGAAGAGGATATAGATTTTTTGAGGAATAATCTTGTTCGCGATGCTAAAACGGTGATTGTTCTCTATGGCCAGCGGCGCTCCGGTAAAACGACCTTGCTGCTCCAGTTGATGCATGGTTCTGCCTTGGATGAACATACACCTGTACTGATAGATATGCAGCGTGTATCCTATAATATTACTATCAATAACTTTCTGTATAGAGTGTCCTATTCTATTGCGCAGGCTATGAAGAAAAAGCATCTCCTTATTCGTCAGCCAGAGTTAGATGACTTTCAGATTGATCCCACTCATTCGTTCGATGTTTTTCTAGACAACGTAGAGGAACAACTGGCAGGGCAAAGGCTCATTTTTTTGATCGACGAGTTTGAAGTTCTGGAAGAGCAAGTTGTTAAAGGAAAGTTGCAGCCAGAGATATTTGAGTATCTACGCGATATTATACAATACCGTCAGAGCGTGAACTGCTTGTTCTCAGGTACCCACAAGATCACAAAGTTCACCAAATGGTATCGGTCTGTCTTCTTTAATATTGCTCGTCATTATCAACTCTCCAGGCTTAGCTCGCAAGGTGCTGAAGATCTGATCCAGAAACCCGTAGCAGGCTACCTTGAATATGAGCCACTCACCGTCAAAAAGATCCGGCAATTGACGGCGGATCAACCCTATTTGATTCACTTGATGTGCCGAGCTCTTGTAGATTACTGCAACGATAGACGTAAAACGTATGCGACGATCAATGATGTAAATACTGTGCTGCACGAGGTCATGCAGACAGGTCAGTTCCACTTCGATTGGCTCTGGGATCAAATCGCACCAGAGGAGCGTGTAGCTCTTTCCGCTATAGCTGAGGCCGCGAAAGAAGAGGGACGCTGGCTTTCGCTCGTTGAAATTGAAGAGATTTTCAGACGTTGGGACATCCCTTGCAAACGCGAGTACCTGCAGACTTCCCTCAAAACATTAATGGATGCCGATATCATCGAGAGCATAGCAAGCGGTAGTAAAGATAATTCGCTTGACGGGATCAAATTTAGAATACCTGTAGGTCTCACACGCGGATGGCTGCTGAAAGAGAGGCCTTTGGAGCTAGTACTCAAAGAGATGAGTAGCTAGATAGGAAATTAATGCAAAGCTCAAATCTATTTCAAATTCCTGAACTTGCATACACACCTCTTCCGGCAGGTGCTTATGATGCTGCTCTTGAGGGTATCACAAAATGTGGCTTTTCTCAAGACGCTATCTTAGAACAGTATAGCTTTTCTTCTGCCAATGTAAAGTCTCCTGTCAAGCTTAATGCTCTTGCTTTTGCTCATCCCATCCATCGTAACCCAGGTGAATACGCTAGCTTCACAGTCTATAATGCAGTAAATGGGCTGTATGATGAGGCAATAGTGCCAATTCTGGCACAATCAGCCGCCCCTTTCCACATCATTCATCGCGATGAACGGTTTTCTTTCTGGGGAAGTACAATTGTAGACAGACAACCAAAGCCAATTTCTCTCCTATTCAGGCGTTGAATGAGTATGCACCTGATCTCGAACCGCAACGCATTGTTGATGTGAAACTTGGTCGTGACAGCTTTACTTTACCGATGCTTCGTGAGATACAGCCCATGCCGTTGTCTTTCTGGGTTGCCAATGTCACACGACCATTACTAGTAGATCACTTTGCTCAGGCAGTTAATGCACTTCGCCAATATTCAAAGCAACAAAGAAACGAAATACCTGATGAAACGCTTACATCTCTTGCAATACAACTTCTTGGAGCTATTGTTTTAGCGGACACAGGTGTGTTGGATGATGATATTCGCCTCGGTGACGTGTCGATGCGGCAACTTTTTGAGAGAGCAGCTTCGCGGTTTGCACGTTATTTTCAGCCAAACATGCTCTTTACCTACGAAGAGGCTGCGGAGCATGCATACCACCTACTCCGACAAATAAGATACTCTGGCTTCGTGCCGGAGATGCTTGCAAGCATCTATACGGCTGCTTTCAGTAAAGAGCAGCGAAAAAAGTTGGGACGCTATGATACGCCATTATACCTTACAAGACGCATATGGGAAAATATTCCGGTAGAGTACCTTCCACCACAGCAACGCCATGTCGTAGATATGACTTGTGGTTGGGGAAGTTTCTTGATAGCAGGACACGAGCGTCTCGCTCAACTCAGCGATACGCCATCTTCTCTGAGAAGTTTTCTGCATGGAAATGATATTGATCCATTTACATCTCAACTAGCGGGTTTAGGCTTACTACTTTCTACATCAGAAGATAACTGGCATGTTGATCACAGTGATGCTTTAGAGTGGCAATGGTTGGAAACAAGTCAGCCAGGTATTATTGTTGGCAATCCACCATTTGGCTCTATACAAGATTCATCCATAACAGGTACAGACAGTTGGTATGAAGAAGCTAATAAGTATCTCACTTATGCTATTGATCGATTGGCTCCAAATGGTTACCTAGCGATACTTATGCCGCGTTCCTTTACATCGTCACTCGCATCACAGGATTGTCGTAAGCAATTACTTGAACGCTGTGATGTTCTTGAACTATGGGAGTTACCGGTAGGAGTTTTTTCAGGAGCAACAGCAAGAACTCTAGTCATATTTGCACAGAAGAACAGTAACAACGAGAATCCTACAAGGCTACGTACTGTACAACCATTATCCTTGAAATCCATAGTAGACTCAGGAACTTTTACTTTTACAGCTTCGAGCCTTTTCATTAATCAATCAACCTGGGAAAAACATTCAAACGCCCAAATTATGGACTATCAGATTATTTTGCCAGAATATACATGGAAAGCTCTACGCTCCCATAGCACAAACTTACAAGAAATTGCAGAAGTTATTAAGGGAGCAAGTCGAGGAAAATCAAAAAATAGAAAAACAGACTATCTATTTCCTCCTAAAAGGGTTCCCTGGCTCACTGGCGTCAAAAATGTAATGCCGCGCCCATTTGCCATCAACTATATGCAAGAAGAAACAATTATGTATCCCCATGATTTGGAAAGGCCACGTCTGAACAAAGAATACGTTCTTGCGGATACAAAAGTATTAGTAGTATATGACCCAGATACAACCTGGGGAAAACGCAACAAGCTCGCTATTGAGCGCAATCACCATTATCCTTCTGATAGCTTTTGGGTAGTGACTCCCAATATCTTTGCCAAAATACAAGGAATTACTTGTGAAGTACTAGCAGCGGTACTAAACTGGGATGTTAGTAACGCATGGATTGTTGAACACCTCAGAAGCCCTGCAATACCCAAACGAGTCATGAGTAGCATTCCCTTCCCTAAGCATTTAAGCTCGCATGATTGTCAAGTCCTTACTGAAGCGATAGTGGAAATAGAGGAGGCTGCTTCACATAATCAAGAAGCACCAAGAGATGCAATGCAGATGATAGATACTGTTCTCAAAAGAGCTTATCATCTTGATGACACAACTTTTGAGCGTTTACGCAAGGTATCTGAATGGGATAGTAAACCACAGATTACATTTGATAGTCAACCGAATCTGGCTAATGCGACCTGGACGCTTGGTGGAGTGGTGAAAAGCATTCAAGCCGAAGAAGGAATAATCACACTGTGGATGGAAGGGTTCCAGGAAATGCAAACAGTGCAGATTGTTCCAACCATGCCGGGATGGATGTTGCGGAGCGGAGCAGCTTTTCGCACGAAGATTCCAGCTAGATATCTTGACCAAGATCGAATTGATCTTGGAGCCATCGACTGGGGAACATTTCGTCCCCAGCCTTACACATATATGAGGGAAGAAGCTATATATCAAGATTCGCATTCTTCGCATGGCTCTCGATAAAGCGCTTGCGCGGCATAACCTCGCTGCCCATCAGCATGCTGAAAATCTTATCGGCCTCGATCGCCTCATCAATATTCACTTGCAGGATAGTACGTCTTGCCGGGTCCATTGTGGTATCCCAGAGGGTATCAGGGTTCATCTCTCCCAGACCTTTGTAACGACCAACCTCCGGCTCTTTACCGTTATGCGCTGCACTATATTCAGCCACTAGAGTATCACGCTCTTCATCTGTATAGACGTAGTGTACCTGCTTGCCCATTTTGATATGGAAGAGCGGTGGTTGTGCAATATAGAGATGCCCATTGGTGATAAGTGGTTGCATGTGCCGGAAGAAGAAGGTAAGCAGCAGCGTACGAATGTGTGCGCCGTCAACATCAGCGTCGCACATAATTACGATACGGCCATAGCGTAGTTTGGTCATATTGAAGTGCTCGTCAATACCTACACCAATCGCCGTAATAATATTTTTAACTTCCTCGTTGTGCAGGACCTTGTCGAGTCCTACGCGTTCCACATTGAGGATCTTACCACGCAGGGGGAGAATGGCTTGGAAGTGACGATCTCTACCCTGCTTAGCGCTTCCGCCTGCGGAGTCTCCCTCCACCAAGTAAAGTTCGCAACGATCAGGCTTGCGCTCGCTACAGTCGGCCAGCTTGCCTGGTAGTGTTGTGTCGAGCGCATTCTTGCGTTGGATAAGATCTTTTGCAGCACGTGCCGCTTCACGAGCCTTGGCTGAGGTCAGACATTTCTCGATGATTGCTTTTGCTTCGCTTGGTGTCTGCTCAAGGTACTGGGTAAGCATATCGGCTGTCACGGCCTCAACAATCGGGCGTACATCGGCGTTGTTAAGCTTCGATTTAGTCTGAGCTTCAAACTGAGGATTGGGAATCTTGACACTTACCACAGCCGTCAGGCCCTGGCGCACATCTTCTCCAGTCAGATTACCATCCTTCTCTTTGAGCAGGTTGACTTTGCGAGCATAGTCATTAAGGGTACGCGTGAGTGCGCTACGGAAGCCGGTGATATGCATGCCTCCATCAACTGTGTTGATGCCATTGGCAAAAGAAAACTCAGTACAGGTCCAGCTATCGTTGTACTGTAATGCCAGTTCAACTTTGA
>WNFJ01643545.1_pt1 | contig 16534 bp, 10 predicted proteins | sample 5400461 | NCBI WGS metagenome assembly WNFJ01 (sample SAMN13153349, study PRJNA577476) | soil metagenome | isolation source: 115 cm saprolite on Douglas fir-dominated hillslope | place: USA:California | collected 2013-09-17 | reverse complement strand
TACTCTGACGCTTTGAGAGCAAGGACATACGTCTTGATGGAGTCCTGGAAAAGATTGGCGGACTGGCGCAAGTACCAGTCCCGAAAGATGCCGCTATACATATGAGGGAAGATGTTGCATGTAATGCATATTTCGCTGGTTTGGAAGTGATGGAGAGAATGCTGGATGAATTACTTAACCAGGCCCAAAAGACGAGTGAAAAAGGGAACCGAAGGGGGGACTCCTGCTCATCCATTGCCCGGCTGTGCCTTCGCATCGGCTTCTCTCCTCGCCTGAACGCTTGTCCATATCTACCCAATAGACTGATTGACAGTTCTTCTGACAGTTTATCTGTTCCATCGGGGTTGAGATTTCTAGTAACATCTCTGACTTCTTATCACTAGCGGGGCTGCAGTACCAGAATCAGCGCAGCACACCAGAGGAGCACAAAAATCGCTCAGGTCTGAGTGTTCTACCGCCGTGACCTCTCATCGCAACTGGCGGACGGCACGAACGCTCAGGCCGAGAGTGTAGAGTCCTGTGTTCACTATCCCGGCGCCAATGAACACCCAGCTGGGACTGATGTAATCCGTAATCACTCCAGCCAGAGCAAACCCCACAGGCCAGAGACCGTATCCTCCCAGTTGATCAATGCTGCTGACCCGGCCCAACCTGTCATCTGGCACGATTTCTTGCATCACCGTGAGCCAGAGAATCTGGTAGACAGCCAGGCCAAAGTTGACGACCACCATCGCCAGGCAAGCTACCACTGGCTCGAGGCTGTGAGGCAAGGGCAGGCCAAACAAGATGAAGGCCATGCTTATGCCAATCATCATGAGGTACATGGTGATCCCGCGCCTGCGCAAACGATTCAGATGCCCCGCGAGGAGAATAGCGATCAGTGAGCCAATGCCACCGGCGGCATGGACGGCACCCAGCAGCCAGACGCCTTGACCATAGACATCGTGGATGAGCTTGGGTAGCGCGACCACCAGCGATCCTGCTCCACCAACGGTGCAAAGCGCTGCCAGCGTGATGGTGACCCAGAGGAAGGTCGAGCCTGTTACGTAACGCAGTCCCTCGCGCATCTCCCCTGCTGCTGTGCGTATCCCTCGCCCCCGGAGATGTGCTGAAGCTATGGTTGCAGGAGAGAGTGTTACCGGGAGGCGAAGCACGAACAGGCACAGTGCCGAAACGATGAAGGTGAGGCCGTCGAAGGCAAAAGCTGCTGCCGGACCTGCAAAGGCAACACAGCTCGCACCCAGCATGGGACCCAGGGAACAGTATAACTGGTAGCTAAGCTCCGTGAGCGAGTTCGCGGATGGTAAATCTCCCTTGCTCACCAGTTGTGGAATAATGGACTGGTATGCAGGAGAGAAGAAGCCGCGCACCGTGCCAAAGAAGAGCGCCAGCAGGACAAGATGCCAGAGCTGGAGCAGGTGCATCATGCCGAGCGCGGCAATCAACAAGACGGCAACAGCGCGACTGGCATCTGACCAGAGCATCACCTGTTGCCGTGGAAAACGGTCGGCAACCACTCCCCCAAGCAGCAGCAGGAGGATCATGGGAAGCGTCTGAGCAAGAACAACCATGCCCATGGCCATGGCAGAGCCTGTGAGTTGGAGAGCTTGCCAGGACAGGGCGGTGACAAAGGCGCCATCGCCGAGGGCCGAGATGGTTTGACCCGTCCATAGCAGGGCAAAGGGACGCGAATGAAGGGCTCGAGCAAAGTGCGGTCGGTGCGTAAAGGCAATACTCATAAGCATAGCTCCTTCTTTAACGTGTTTTAAGCAGAATTGTTCAGGTATATATCAGCGTGGTTCTCGGTGGGTGAGTGTGAGCGTTTCCCCGCCTCAAGCGAAACGGCGCTCAATCTACTCATCAGAGTGATCTTCATTCCCCAAGTGTAGCTGCCTGTGCGTCTCGGCGCATCTGTTGAAGAACTCATTGTGGCTACTTATTTGTGGGCAGGCGCACCTGGCCACAGAGGAGTTGCATAGAGGAGGTGTTGAGTAGAATCACTTAGAGGCCCCGACCTGAAGGTCTGTGGATAGTAGTAGCTGCGATGCTCTTTGGAGGAGAACTGCAGCGCGCCTAACACTTCCCCTTGTCGCACCACCACTCCCAGATGTTGATGGTCTCTCCTTGGAAGTCGCTAATCTGGTAGTTGTGCGTGCCCTTGTGCGCGATAGCCAAGGATGGCGAGCCGTAGAGCACGATGAAAGGGAGATCTGTCAGGTAGGTCTGATGGATCTGCTCGAAGATCTGCTGCCGCACACCCTGATCGGCTGTCGCCTGTTCCTGTGTGTAGAGGACATCCAGTTCATGGTTGCAGTAGAAGTTAAGGTTGCCAGAGCCCATGGGTGGGATCTGGTCGCACGCAAACTGGACCGAATCGTCGGGGTCATAGCCCCAGGTTGTCCCCCACTCGGCGATGTCATACCTGCCCGCCACCGCTCCCGTGGGCGGTGACGCCTTCCCCCCGGTCAAGAACGGGCCAAAGAAGAACGTGGCGGCGTCATAGTTATGGATGTCGAGCCTGATGCCGATATCTCTCAAGTTGCGCTGAATGATCGCTTCAGTAGCGGTGCGCCATGCAAACCCTGCTGTCGTCGAGTACTCGAACTCCAGGCGCTGCCCGCCCTTAGCACGCACCCCATCAGGGCCTTTCACCCAGCCGTTGTCCTCTAGCTGTTGATTGGCCACCGCCGGGTCAAACGACGGACAGAAGTAACTTCCAGGCTGATAGCCCGGATGATAGAATGAGCCATGGTCGGTGCATAGCAGCGTGGCGAAGCCGTGGCGAGCCACCTGGATCAAGGCTTGTTGGTCAATGGCCCTCGCCATGGCCTGGCGCACTTCCGGGTGGCTGGCCAGCACCGTGTTGTGGAAGTTGAAGTACAGCGCCTCGAAGCCGGCAATGGTGGGGGGCGTGACGAGTGTATAGCCGCTGAGGCGCTGGTACGCTTGCACCTTGCTCACATCCAGGAACCAGGCCGAATCGATGGAACCCGCCTGCAGGTCCTTGAGGATGGCGTCCTCCTCCCCGACGATGCGTAAGACGACCTTGTCCAGATAGGGCAGCCCCTGGCTGGTACGGTAGTACCTGGGGTTGCGCACCAGCGTATAGTGATCCCCCGGCGCACTCTCGGCCATCAGGAAGGGGCCGCTGGTGACCCGTGGGTTCAGGTTGTCAGGCGACTTCACGATGGCCTGGGGTGCCATCGAATTGAAATGATGCGCGGGCAGCGGTGCCATCCCGCCATCCACCCACAGGTCTGCGAGAAATGGCGCGAAGGGGCGCTTAAGGTGGAAGGTAATCGAGAGGTGGTCCGCCGAGACCTCTGCCGAGGTGATCAGGTTGGGGCCCTGGGTAATGTAGGCACCGAACTTGGGATTGGCCCAGAGCTTCCAGGTGTAGTCCACGTCACGCGCATCGTAGGGCCGGCCATCCGACCACACCAGGCCCGGTCGCAGATGGAACGTCCAGGTTTTGGCGTCAGCACCGATGCCCCCATTCTGCAGGGTGGGGATTTCACTTGCCGCCCCGGCATGAATCACCCCTTGCGCATCACCATAGAAGAGCGGCAGGTACAGCGCCTGGTCGACCATCATAGACCACGTCCTCGACGAAGCATTTGGAATTAAGGAATCTGGGTCTATAACAAAGTCGTCCGTCCAGGTGCCTCCGCGTACCGGCGTAGTGGCAGCGCTTTGTCCGCCGAGCACCCCAAAATGCGCGAGCAGGCTGAGGCTGCCCAGGATGCCTCCTGCGACGACCACAACTACCAGCCCAATCAGCAGTGCGGCGCTGGTTCTCGGGAGACGTTTGGCCTTCTGCTTGACCGGTATCGTTGGCTCCAGGGGGTAGGTACGACAGCAGCCGTGGGCACAACCACTTGCCCCGGTAACGACACCTCGGAGGCAGTTCCACTCTGGGGTGTGTTGAGGCCGTTTGGTGCTGAGGAGTCCGGGTACACGGTCCGCTCGAGAGCACCCAAGGGCAGCGAGGCCTCGGGGGTCGTCTCCGTTGGAAGAACGGGTTGACTGGGCGCAACCGCCACCGTCTCATAACTCGTTGCAGCACTGAGGGCGGGCTGTTCGCTGGCAAGCTGCGCGGTCGGGGTGAGGGCATGCTGGCCGGCCTGCTCCAGGGCTGAGGCAAAGGCTGCTACCGAAGCAAAACGCGCTTTCGGATCTTTCGCCAGCGCCCGCAGCACCATCTGCTCCACCTCGGCTGGGATCGCCGGCACGCGCTCGCGTAATGGGAGCGGTGGCATGCTCAAGTGTTGGGCGATCAGCTCGCTCACCGAGCCCTCAAAGGGCCGCTCGCCACACAGCCATTCGTAGACGACCACGCCTAAAGCATACTGATCACTGGCCAGGCGTGGATGTCCCTCGATCTGCTCGGGAGCCATGTAGGCCAGCGTGCCGGACGTCCCCCCTGCACTCGCACTGAGTGAAGAGGTGTTATGGGCGATGGTGGCAATGCCAAAATCCGAGAGCAGCACCTCCTGTCGTCGTCCTACTAGCATATTCTCCGGCTTGACATCGCGGTGGATGAATTTCTGCTCGTGGGCATGGTGCAAAGCATCAGCCACCTGCTTGACCGTAGAGACGATCACCGGAAGAGGGACCAGGTTACCTTTGGGGTAGCGGCGCCGCAGCGTGCCATTGGGGGCATACTCCATGACAAGAAAAGGCACGCCCTCCTGCACATCGTAATCGAAGACGCGCACGATCCCGGGATGCACGAGCGTGGCAATGGTCTGGGCTTCCTGCTGGAAGTGCTCCGTCTCCTGGTCGGTCAGATGCGTATGCAGCACCTTGATGGCCGCTTGCTGGTTGAGTCGCACGTGCTGGCCCAGGTAGACCTCGGCATAGCCACCCTGCCCCAATACGCTCACCAGGCGGTAGTTGCCAAATTGCTGTCCGGTGCGATCCGCCATCTTCGGCCTCCTGAACACCTGGTTACAGGCAGAGACACGTTCTCAAGTTGATCGATCATTTGAGGAAACCCATGTGTATTGTAAAGGAAACAGATCTACATGTCAAGCAAGCGTTCGATTGAATAATGACGTCAATGTTGAAGTTCTGCATACAGTAGCGTATAGTATGTGTGGCAAATTCATACGAGCAGCAAAGGACACTTTGCAAGTGATAAGCCTTCTTATTGCTCGGAGCGTTCGAGAATGCATGTGACACCTGATGCCCTGAGGAGGTGCGAGGATGAGCGACCGTGTCGGACAGCAGCTTGGCAACTATCGCCTGCTCCGTCTCATCGGGCGGGGGAGCTGGGCTTCCGTCTACCTGGGAGAACACCTGCACCTGGGCACGCAGGCAGCCATCAAAGTACTGCATACCCACCTCACCAGCGAGGGCAGCGAGCAACTCCGCAGCGAGGCCCGCACGATGGCTCGTCTCATGCATCCGCATATCGTGCGTGTCCTCGATTTTGAGGTAGAAGATGGTCTCCCTTTTCTCGTCATGGAGTATGCTCCTAATGGCTCGTTGCGAAAGCTGCACCCGAAAGGGACAAGGGTGCCGTTAGACCTCGTTGTCTCTTATGTCAAGCAGGTGGCCGAAGCCTTGCACTATATCCACCTACAAAAACTGATCCATCGCGATGTCAAACCGGAGAATATGTTGCTCAGCCTCCAGAACGAGGTCCTGCTCACCGAATTTGACATTGCCACCATTGTCCAAAGCTCACATTCTCAGCAGACCCAGGAGGCGGTTGGGTCCGTCACTTACATGGCCCCTGAGCAACTCAAAGGAAAACCACGCCCGGCCAGCGATCAGTATGCCTTGGGCGTAGTGGTCTACGAGTGGCTGAGCGGCGATCCTCCTTTCACGGGGTCGATTCCCGAAATAGCAAACCAGCACCTGTCAGCGCCTCCACCATCCCTGCGTGCAAAGGTGCCGGCAATCTCGCCTGCCGTTGAGCATGTCGTACTGAAGGCCCTGGCCAAGGACTCGCAGCAGCGTTTTGCGCATGTACAGGACTTTGCCATAGCACTGGAAGAGGCCTTTCATGCGGAATTGCCCGGACGAACACGCTCTGCTCCTGCTTCTGAACATCCGGCCGAGAGCGGGTATAGTACATCTGCCATGCGTGACCTTCCGTCGGGAACGATCACCCTGCTCTTCACCGACATCGAGGGATCCACGCAACTCCTCCAGCAGTTGGGTGACCGCTACGCCAGCGTGCTGGCAGAGTGGCGGCGCCTGCTGCGCGCGTCGTTCCAGGAGTGGAATGGCCACGAGGTCGATACGCAGGGAGATGCCTTCTCTGTGGCTTTTGCTCGCGCCACGGATGCTGTACTGGCAGCAGTGGAGATGCAGCGCGCCCTTGCCAATCATCCCTGGCCGGAAGGCACGGCGGTGCGTGTGCGCATGGGCCTGCACACAGGCGAACCAACGCTGACATCAGAGGGCTACGTTGGCCTGGATGTGCATCGCGCCGCGCGCATCATGAGCGCCGGGCATGGTGGACAGGTGCTGCTCTCCCAGGCAACCTGTAACCTGGTGGAACAGGACCTGCCGGATGAGGTGAGCCTGTGCGACCTGGGAGAGTACCGCCTCAAGGATCTGGGACGCCCCAGGCATCTCTTCCAGCTTGCTATCCCGGGCCTCCCTGCCGACTTCCCACGCCTGAGAACGCTCGACACGTACCCCAACAACCTGCCCGTCCAGCTCACACCGTTCATCGGGCGCGAGCAGGAACTGGCAGCCGTCTGCGACCGCCTGCGCCGCGATGACGTGCGCCTGCTCACCCTGACGGGACCTGGCGGCACGGGCAAGACACGCCTGGGCTTGCAAGTAGCAGCAGAGTTGAGTGACTTCTTCGAAGATGGGGTGTTTTTCGTGAACCTGGCTCCCACGAGCGATCCTGAGTTAGTGGCACCCACTATTGCCGAGACGCTCGGCATCCGGGAGGGAGCTGACCAATCCCTCTTCGAACGCCTAAAGGAAGACCTGCGGCACAAGCAGATGCTGCTCCTGCTGGACAACTTTGAACAGGTGGTGAGCGCAGCAGTACAGGTGGTGGACCTGCTTGTTGCCTGCCCACGACTCAAGGTAATAGTAACAAGCCGGGAGGTGTTGCACGTCCGAGTCGAGCACGAGTTCGCCGTGCCTCCGTTACCATTACCTGATCTCAAACACCTGCCAGATCTCGCGGCTCTCTCGCATTACGCGGCGGTCGCGCTCTTTATCTCGCGAGCCCAGGGGGTCCTGCCCGATTTCCAGATGACCACAGCCAACGCCCGCGCTATCGCTGAGATCTGTGCTCGCCTGGACGGACTACCACTGGCGATTGAGTTGGCCGCTGCCCGCATCAAGCTGCTGCCACCGCAGGCGCTGCTCGCACGACTGGGCCAGCGGTTGGCTGTGTTGACGAGTGGGACACGAGACGTGCCAGAGCGGCAGCAAACCCTACGCAATACCATCGCATGGAGCTACAACCAGTTAGATGCAGCAGAGCAGCGACTCTTCCGGCGGCTCTCGGTCTTTGCCGGTGGCTGTACATTGGGGGCAATCGAGTCAGTTTGCGCCGCGCTTAACGATGGTGACGGTGCAGGACAGGTAGTGGATAGAATAGCTTCGCTCATCGACAAAAGCTTGTTGCAACAAACAGAGCACGAGGGGGATGAGCCGCGCCTGGTGATGCTGGAGACGATCCGCGAATACGGGCTGGAGCGCCTGACCGTGAATGGGGAGATGGAGGCCACTCAGCAGGCTCATGCCGCCTATTACCTGGCACTGGCAGAGGAAGCCGAGCCGCATCTCAAGGGGGCAGAGCAAGGCCGGTGGTTCGCCCTCCTGGAGCAGGAGCGCGACAACCTGCGCGCGGCGCTCACCTGGTTGTTGGAGGTAGCCGTCAAGGGGAGGGGGGAAGAGAAGGGAAAGCGGCAGGCCGAGCGTGTCTTGCGTCTGGGTGTCGCCTTGTATTATTTCTGGGACAGTATTGGGCGTTGGAGGGAGGGAAGGACTTTCTTGGAGCAAGGCCTGACAGTAGGTGAGGGTGTGGCTGCATCAGTGCGGGCCTGGGCGCTCTGCGCGGCTGCAATACTGATTTCGGACCCGGGAGACGCGGATCGAGCACAGGCGCTGACCGAGGAGGGGCTGGCGCTCTTCCGGGAGCTGGGAGACACCGCTGGCATGGCGCACGCGCTCGAGGCGCTGGCATTTGTCCCCTGGGCGAGGAGTCAATATGCCGTGGCCCGTGCCTATCTCGAAGAGGCCAAAGCGCTCTTCCAGGAGGTGGGCGACACCTGGAACAGAGGACTCTGCCTCACGCAATTGGCTCGGGTCGCCACCGCGTAGGGCGAGTACGACCGGGCACACACACTCCTGGAGGAGGGTCGCCAGCTCTATAGCGCCCTGGGCGATCAGTACCGCGTTGGCTGGGTCCTCTATCTGCTGGCGCGTGTGCTCTTTCTATCGGGAAGCGATCTCACCGAAGTTCAGGTCCTGGCCGAGCAGAGCCTGACGCTCCTGCGGACAGCGGGCGATGAAGCGTTCGCACCCTACGTGCTCAACCTCCTGGGGCAGATGCGCCTGCAGCAGGGAGAACGAGTCCTAGCCCGCGAACTGTTCGAGGCGAGCGTAGCGACCGTGAAGGAGACGTCGAGAGATCCGTTCGTCAGAGCGGAGGCGCTGATCGGCCTGGCGCGTGTGGCGGCTTTGCAGGGCGAGGTGGCAGCGGCACATGCTCTGTACCAGGAGAGCCTGGTGCACTTGCACGAAATGGACAACAAGGAGTTCATCCCTGCCTGCCTGGAAGGATTGGCTGACATGGTTGCGGCACAGGGAGAGCCTGCGTGGGCAGCACGGCTCTGGGGAGCAGCAGAAAGCCTGCGTGAAACCATCGGAACACCTCTACCACCTGTCTATCGTGCTGAGTATGAGCACTCAGTCGCTGCCGCACGTACCCAACTCGATGAGCGCGTCTTTGCCGCTGCATGGGCCGAAGGTCGCAGCATGACGCCAGTGCAAGCGCTCGACGCGAAAGGACCGGTAACGATACCTCAACCACTCTCAACAGCATTATCACCGGCTGCACCCGTGAAACCAGCAGTTGCCTATCCCGACGGACTGACCGCCCGTGAGGTTGAAGTGCTGCGTCTCCTGGCACAAGGATTGACTGATGCACAGATTGCCGAGCAGTTAGTCATCAGCCCCCGTACTGTTAACAACCACCTGACCTCGATCTATAGCAAAATCCAGGTTTCCTCGCGCAGTGCAGCCACCCGCTATGCAATGGAGCACCAGCTCGAGTAGCTGCCTTCTCTTCTTCCTGCATCATAGTGTTCTTTCCGTTCTCTGGTGTCTTTCCAATCAGGTTTGTATCAATTGTATCAATTGTATCGTTGTATCACTTGTGTCGGTTGTAGCGCTTTGTTTCCCGCTGCATCAAAGGGAGAAGTTTTTAAAGGATAGCTCTCATTCCCGAACTGGTCTCTTGAGTATGCACTGGGAACTCCTGCTTTCCCTCATCTCCCTGCGTGTCCGGCCTACTCATTTAGGTGATTCTACTCAGAACCTCCTCGCGATGCTTCCTTTCCATCCACATGTGTATGTCCACAAATAGGTAGTCACAATGAGTTCTTCAACAGATGTGTGCGGACGTGCGTGCAGCTACACTTTGGGCAGGAAAACCACTCGGGTGAACGGAGTCGCAAGTAGAGAACGTAGGCCCCCTCGACAAGCGGGGTGCCAGAAGGAGCATGATCATGATGCCGAACCATTACGACCGCGAGCGGTTCGCTCAAGCCCACTTCCAGGAGTTGCTGCGCGAGGCAGAGCACGAGCGACTCCTGGCGCAACTGCCCCAGCCCAATCGCAACGTACTACTGCTGCCTGCGCGACTGCTGCTGTCCTTGCGTGCCCTCCGCATGAGGCTACGAAAAGGATTCCAGCGGCGCATCGCTTGAGGAAGGAGCGTGGGCTGTTTCACAGGATGAGGACCACCTGGACCAAGCCAGGGAGAATGGAGAAGACGATGTTGCCAATTCTTTTGACGCTCATTGTGGTGAGCACACTGATATATGGAGGGATTCGCGTCAATTTGTACCTATACGCGACGGGGGTACTGGGAGCAAGCCGCGCCGGATGTCCACAATGCATGAGTGCTGTTGCTCCTGAGCCCGATGCAATTGCCGGAGAGTCGTTCTCTCTGCCCCTTGCTAAGACGGATAACGTATCAGCACGGTATGCGCGCAGGAGCATGCTGCTCGTGGTGGGCATCCTGGTGGTGATCGGCATCGGCACGCTCTCCATGCTCAGCGCTGCTTTCTAGTAGTGTGGATGCTGGGAGGGCTCTCCCAGCATCCCTCCTCTGCTTCCCTTTTCCAAGCAGACAGAAGGAGAACGCTCGAATATCGCCCCCACTACAAGAAGGTTGTCTATAGTGTGATTTGCTTCTATCGAAAGGACCAAGTAACCGAAAGGAGAATACCACGGTGAGCGAAAGTATTCTGAGTACCACGCGCTTCCTTGATTGCTGGGCAACGCAACTGCAAGTAGACAAGGACATAGCGGCAACGATGGCGAGTATTTTCTCGGAACTCAACGAGATTCGCCTATCCGTCTCAACAGAATCCTGGAAACAGTTTGCGGTAACGACTTTCCGGGCGCATCCCCTGATGGATTTGCTCCTGCAAGACCCCTTTACCCGCAGAGCCTTCACGAAACCTCGGGGCTATCCAGGAGATGCCGTCACCTTTGATTTCATCTATACACAGGAGGATGGAGCACCGGCACCGTCTTGTGAAGAGGCAACTGAACTGGGAAAACAAGTGCATGACTACATCATGCAGGTCGAAGGCTGCCAGGCGGTTCGAGCTCGACGAGGAGTGATTCGTCAAAAATTGCACGACCTGGCGGCACAACGCTTGCGGCCACATGTCTTATCAGTCGGCTGCGGCCATTTACGCGAAGCCGTCCAGTGTGCTGCCTTCTTGGAAGGACGCTTTGGCAGATATGTTGGGCTTGATCAGGATACGGCGAGCCTGGCTGTCGTTGCACGCAACTTTGGGGACTTTGGCGTGGAGACCATCGCTGCTTCCGTGAGAGATCTGGTGAAAGGCGACATTGCTTTGACCGGCTTTGATTTTGTCTACGCGACTGGCTTATATGATTATCTCCCCACTGCGGTGGCCCAAAAACTGTCAGCTGTCCTCTTTGAGATGCTCAATCCGGGTGGATGCCTGTTGTTTGCCAACTTCTTGCCGCACATGAGTGGCAGAGGCTACCTGGAAGCCTGCCTAGATTGGTGGCTCATCTACCGCAGCACATCAGAAATGCTGCAAATCAGCGAGGCCCTGCCAGAGCGAGATATCGAATCCCTGTCCCTCTTCGCGGAAGCGTATCAGAACTTTCTGTTTTTAGAGGTGCAGCGGAAAGGATAACGAGCACATCATCATGCTCCGCTTGGGTGGCCAGTTCATTCTGGCCACTGGTTATGTAGACTGGCCATCACCTATTTCATCCTCTCGATGCAGACCCGTAACCTCACAGGTGGACTGAGCCCAGGCCCATCCCCTTCTACCTATCACATCATCTGCGTGCTATGGGTCCTCCCACCTTGCTGTCAGCCAACACCACTTCGCCTCTTTTCCGCGTCAAGCTTTTGCTCTCCTGCTTCAAAAGAGCTTGCCCCTGCAATCCCGCATCGAGCACGCTTGACAGGTGTTGCTTCACCCCCTACAATAGAGAGGCGCCAGGCTTTGCATGTCCTCCAAGCACCTCCAAGGAGCCAAAGACGATGGCAGACCGCGTTGGACAACAGTTTAGCAACTATCGGCTGGTCAGCCTGTTGGGACAGGGCGGCTATGCGGAAGTGTACCTTGGTCAGCATATGCGGCTCGAGCTGCAAGCGGCCATCAAGGTGCTGCATACTCATCTAAGCGACGCGGAAGCCGAGCACTTCCAGCAGGAAGCCCAGACCATCGCGAAGCTGGCTCACCCCTCGATTGTGCGTGTGTTCGATTTCGATGTGCAAGAGGGTGTGCCCTTTCTGGTGATGGACTACGCGCCCAATGGCTCCTTGCGCAAGCGCTATCCCAGGGGGAGCCTGGTGCCGCTCGCCCTCATCGTCTCCTACGTCAAGCAGGTAGCTACCGCATTGCAGTATGCGCATGAACGCAAGTTCATCCACCGCGATGTCAAGCCCGAGAATATACTGCTAGGCCGACAGGAGGAGGTGCTGCTCAGTGACTTTGGCCTGGCCGCTCTGGCGCACAGCAGTGCTTCGCTTAGTGCGCAGACGGCGGTGGGCACCCTACCCTATATGGCTCCTGAGCAGATCGAGGGACATGCACGTCCCGCCAGTGACCAGTATGCGCTGGGGGTGGTGGTCTACGAATGGCTGTGCGGAGCGCGCCCGTTTGAAGGCTCGCTGAGCGAGGTGATGGTTCAGCACTTGAGCATGCCACCCCCACCGCTACGCGAGCGTATGCCAGCGATCTCTGCAGAGCTGGAGCAGGTGGTGCTGCGCGCGCTGGCGAAAGACCCCAAAGAGCGCTTTGCCTCGGTGGCTGCCTTTGCCGAAGCCTTCGAGCAGGCCGGCCAGCGCGCACTCAGCCACACAGTGCTGCTTCCCGCTGAGCCGATGCTCCCATCTCCGCCTGCTCCGTCCCCCTACGCCACGGAGGCAGTCGCGCCCGCGAGCCAGGCAGCCATGGCAACGGAGCTAGCCATATTAGCAGCCTCGCCGCCGTTGCCCACGGAACTCGTCACGCCACCAGGCTCGCCTGCATCCCCCAAGCATGTTTCGCCTGAATCGACGAGCAGCAGCCAGAATCGGCAACGGTTTCTGGCGAAAGTGCGCGCCTTTTGGATCACCGGTGTACTTGAAAAGTCACTGCATGGAGCAGCCCTCATTGCCCTCGGCTTGGAGGAGCAAGTCGACACGCTTGCCAATCCCTGGAGCCTGGTCTTCCAGCAACCGGACCAGGCCGCACATCCACTCCCACGTGGGACCCGTATCACCCAGGTGTACGACCATGCCGGTGGTGAACTCCTCATCCTGGGTGAGCCAGGTTCGGGCAAAACGACACTGCTGCTGGAATTAGCGCGTGACCTCTTGCAGCGTGCCGAGCAGGACCAGATGCATCCCATGCCGGTCATCTTGAATCTGTCGTCCTGGGCCGTCAAGCGACAGTCCCTTGCCGATTGGCTCGTCGAGGAGCTGAACACCAAGTACCAGGTGCCGCGTCGCATCGGTCGGGCCTGGGTGAAGGCCGACCAGCTCTTACCGCTGCTGGACTGGTTGGATGAGGTCGCTCCTGCCTACCAGGCAGCATGTGTCGAGGCGATCAATACCTACCGGCGCGAGCATGGGTTGGTGCCCCTGGTCGTGTGCAGTCGCAGGAGCGAGTACCTGGCACAGACCGCGCGACTACTCTTACGCAGCGCCGTCGTCGTGGAACCACTCATAGCAGAGCAGATCGATGACTATCTCTCGAGCGCAGGTGAGAATTTGGCAGCGATGCGTGTTGCACTGCGCAATGATCCAGTCTTGCACAAGCTCACGACCACACCCCTGATGCTCAGCGTCCTGGCACTGGCCTATTTTGGAAAGCCTGTGGAAGATTTACCCGCATCTGGCTCGCTTAAGGAGCGCCGCCAACAGATCTTTGCGACCTATATGCAAAGGATGCTGCAGCGCAGAGGAACGAACAAACGGTATACGCCACAGCAGACTAACCACTGGTTAACCTGGCTGGCAAGACAACTCGTGCGGCACAGACAGACGGAATTTTACATCGAGCAGATGCAACTGGATTGGCTGCCAGCACAGCGATGGCAAGGGCTCGCACTGTGCAGTGGTATAGGATTCTTCTATGGCCTGTTTATTTTCCTTATCTTGGAACTGGGGTTGGTGGGACCTTTCACGTTTCGGAAACTCATTGATGGATTACTCTTTGGAGCGCTTAACGCGCTCCTCTACACCATGCTCAATGGACTCATCTTTGGGCTGGATGACAAGCAGGACATCACCAGGAAAGCGGCGAAAGCTGCTCGGTGGATGAGTCTGCGGCGAAAACTTGCCAGTATGCTTGGAAACAGAGTGCTCTATGGCTTCCTCTACGTAGTACCCAACCTCCTCTTTTCCCTCTGGTTCACACACATAATCGACTTCGAGCTCTTTCTCAATGGAATAGCTGTTTGGATAGCTTATGCAGCGCTGGGCAAGCTCGAGGCTGAAATACGGCCAGTCGAGGTCGTGAGTTGGTCATGGAGGAAAGTGAGACAGAACTCCCTCAACATTCTCTTCGTTGGATTGATGGGTGGAGTCGTTTTGGGAATCATCTTTGATTTCTTTCCTTTCCTGGGCCACAGGATACCGGGTGGTCTGGTTCCTCTTTTGCTCCCTGTCCTTGTCTTTACCATTGCCATTGGACTGAGTTTTGGATTGGTGCTGGGCTTATCCCATGAAGTGCTTGCTACTCACAATCGTATCGTGCCCAATCAAGGGATACGCAATTCGCTGCGCAACGCTGTTTTACTCGGGTTGGTCTATGGGCTGATCGTCGGCATCCTTTCAGGAATCATCTTTGCATGGGTACGAGCAGTTGTCTTTCCGCACTATACAGCTGGACAGCTGATCTTAGGTGGCTTGAGCGACGGTATAGGATTTGGATTGGTAGCAGCGGGAGTGGTCTGGCTCCGCAGTGGCGGGCTTGCAAGTCTGCAGCACCTTTTGTTGCGCATTCTCCTCTGGCGTGCTGGATGTATGCCCTGGCAATATCCACGCTTTCTCGATTACGCCTTTGAGTGCATTTTGCTCCGCAAAGTGGGTGGTGGATACATCTTCATGCATCGCTTGCTGCTTGACTACTTCGCCTCGCTGGATATGGTAGAGTCAGCACATCTTAGCTCGTGAGTGAGCTTGCCCGCGCCTTCCATTGCCCTATGGGTTCCTCTGCTATTATGTGTTCCAGGCGTTCGCCTAGGTGATTCTACTCACTACCTCCTCGCGATGCTTTCTTTTCGGCCGCCCACAAATAGGTGGTCACAATGAGTTCTTCAACAGATGTGTGAGGACGTGCGTGCAGCTACACTTGGGGCAGGAAAACCACTCCGGTGGACGGAGTCGCAAGTAGAGAACGCAGGCACCCACGACAAGCGGGGTGCTGAAAGGAGCATGATCATGATGCCGAACCATTACGATCGCGAGCGGTTAGCTCAAGCTCACTTCCAGGAGTTGCTGCGCGAGGCAGAGCACGAGCGGCTGCTGGCCCAGCTGCCCCAGCCCAGGCGCAGCGTGCCGCTGCTCCCGGCCCGACTGATGCTGTCCTTGCGCGCCCTCCGCACGAGGCTGCGACAAGGATTCCAGCGGCGTATCGCTTGAGGAAGGAGCACGTGCATGCGTACTCGTACCGCCGCTGGGCTCTTTGCCTGCGGCTGGCTCGTCTTGTTATTGGCGGCCTGCTCTGCTCCTCCCGCCAGTGCGCTCCGACTGGGAAGCACGTTGTGGACCTATCAAGGGGCTTCCAGTGTGTTTACCGCCGCCTGGTCGCCCGGTGGGAAATACCTGGCGCTGGGCGAGGCAGATGGGACGGTGCAGGTCCGCGACGTGGTGACGGGAACGCTCACCTTCAGCCTGTACGGCCATACCGGTGCCGTGTGGGCATTGGCCTGGTCGCCCGATGGGAGGCGCATCGCCTCGGCCTCATGGGATGCAACCGTGCGGGTCTGGGACACGGCCACCGGTCACTTGCTCCTGACCTATCGCGGCCATACAGGTGAGGTGCTTGCTGTAGCCCGGTCGAACGACGGCACGCTCCTCGCTTCTGCTGGCAGTGATGACACGGTACAGGTCTGGAATGCGATGAACGGTGAGCCGAGGTTCGCCTATCGCGGCCAGCGCGGGACGGTAGCGGCGTTGGCCTGGTCACCTGACGGCACGCGCCTCGCCTCAGCCAGCTTTGATCACACCGTGCAAGTCTGGGATGCCTTGACAGGTGAGCATGCTTTCACGTATCGCGGTCACACCAGCTACGTGTGGACCCTGGCCTGGTCACCGGATGGCACGCGCATCGCCTCGGCCTCCTGGGATACGACGGTACAAGTGTGGGAGGCAACTACCGGGCGCCAGGTCTTCACCTATCGCGGTCATAGCAGTATCGTCGGTGCACTCGCCTGGTCGCCAAATGGGGAACGTATCGTTTCGGTGGCCGATGATGTCCGGGTGTGGCAGGCAAGCTAGCCAGGTGCGGCACTGCCCGTTCCCCTATGCTCTCCCGGTAAGGTATTCGCCTTACCGGGATGAAATGGGTTGCCTCTCTTGCTCACCAGTCCTCGGTACATCTTCCTCCTTGGAGTGGGATGCGCTCCACATTTGTTTCGCTGGAAAATCCCTACCTTTGGGATACCGCTCGATGGACAGTCCCGCTTAGAAGCCTCGGTCATGTTAAACAAAGGACATAGCTCCACACGCTGAGCTAGGCGCCCAAAGTGTGACAAGCGGATCAGAACATACTCTTCCAGCTCATCAATTCTCGAAACTATATGTTCTTCGGCTTGCAAACCAGCTTGATTGGGT
>WNFJ01741452.1_pt4 | contig 16536 bp, 16 predicted proteins | sample 5400461 | NCBI WGS metagenome assembly WNFJ01 (sample SAMN13153349, study PRJNA577476) | soil metagenome | isolation source: 115 cm saprolite on Douglas fir-dominated hillslope | place: USA:California | collected 2013-09-17 | reverse complement strand
CAGCGCGCGCGAGGCGCTGAGCCCGACCGCGGTGAGCGCGGCGGTCAGGGTGACCTCGACCAGGCCGAACCCACCGGGCGTGACACCCGTGCTGCCCACCGCGGCGCCCGCGCCGTAGGCGAGCACGAGCCCGTGCCACGGCACCCGCGAGCCCGTGGCGAGGATCGCGCAGGCCAGGCATCCGCAGTCCGCGACCCAGTTGATCACGGCCAGCGTGAACACCTCGGCGTACCGTGGCCACGGGAGCTTGATGCTGGCGACGCGGTCCAGAAAGTCTTCCACGGCGTTCGGGTCGAACCGCGGCCGGTTGAAGAAGCGCTGCGAGACGCGGACCGCGCTGGCGATGATCTGCCGCAGCGCGGTGCGTACCCGCTGGTAACGCAGGGCGAGCAGCACCGCGAGGGCAGGCAGCACGAACAGCGCGGCGAGGGCGAAGCTTGCCGCGGTGGCGGCCGACGCGCCGCCCGCGAGCGCGCCGGCGACGAGGAGCAGGGCGAGCGCGGACGACGAAAGGATCGCCGACACCGCGAGCGCCCAGCCGGTGACCGCGGATCCGACGCCGTGCCGCCTGAACTGCTGGTACGTGAACACGGCCGCGAGCTGCGTACCCGCGAACGGCAGTGACATCGACAGGGCGTTACCCGCATAGGTGACGGCCATGACCGAGCCGAACGTCGCCTGGTGACCGTCGACGCGGAGCAGGCGCCTGCGGCTGAGCCCGAAGGCGGTGAGCGAGACCGCCTCGAAGGCGACCGCGGCGACGAACCACACCCAGTCGAGATGCCCGAGCGAGGTCACCGACTCCATGAGCGTGTGCCTGGAGACGATGACGATGACGGCCAGGACGGCGACGGCGAGCGCTATCAGCACCACCCGGCGCCAGGGCGGCCGCCGCCGCGCGCCGCTAGCCCTCGCCTCGCCGCCCTGGCTGCTTGGCACGCGGTTCGCTCTCCTGTCTCATAGGGGTGCACCTACCCCTTCGGTACGGACGAATGCCGCCGTATTACCTCTCAGGCGGCCCAGGCCCGGCTTCGCGGCGGCACCGGAGACGGTGGCCTTACTACCGGATGTCAGCCGGCCAGGCCTCCCCAGGTCAAATCCGGGGAACCGCGGCCCGCGGCCGCTGACCTTTCCGCGGCGTCAGCCGCCCTGACCGCCGTATCACCCCCGCGCGTCTGGACGCGGGTGCCGCAACCGGGAATCATGGACACAGGCCCGCGGCTGCGGGACAAGGGGCTGCGGGCCAGCGCGTGCGGCTGAAGTGTAACGGGCCAGCGCGTGCGGCTGAGTGTAACGGGCCAGCGCGGGCGGGCCAGCGCGTACGGGCAGGGGGAGGAGGACCGATGGGAATCGTGTCACCTGGATTCCGCGGCCGGCGGCGGGATGCGGGCGTAAAGCTGCCACCCGGGCAATACCTGGTCAGGGACTTTCCCGTGCTCTCGGCCGGGCCGACCCCACGGGTGCCGCTCGACCGCTGGGAGTTCGTCATCACCACCGAGGACGGCCAGCAGCGCCGCTGGTCATGGAGCGACCTGCTCGCCCTGCCCAGCGAGACGCCGACGGTGGACCTGCACTGCGTCACGAAGTGGTCGAAGCTCGCCACCAACTGGCAGGGCGTGTCCCTGGACCTGCTGCTCGCCGGCGTCGAGACCGCGGCCGGCTTCACGCTCGTCCGCTCCTACGGCGGGTACACCACCAATCTGCCGATCGGGGACCTGCGCAACGGCCAGGCGTGGATCGCCTACCGGTACGACGGAGGTGATCTTCCGCCCGAGCACGGCGGCCCGGCCCGGCTGCTCGTGCCCCACCTGTACTTCTGGAAGTCGGCCAAGTGGGTGCGGGGCATCCAGCTGCGGCTCGATGACGAGCCGGGGTTCTGGGAAAGCGCCGGATACCACAACTACGGTGACCCATGGCGCGAGCAGCGGTACCAGGGCGACTAGGCGACCGCCGGCTGACCTGGCAGCCCGCCCGGTTGCTCGAATCCCGCGCCGAGAACGCCGGGGCGCGCTCCCTGGTCTTCGCCGTACCCGGCTGGCCGGGGCACCTGCCCGGGCAGCACACCGACGTGCGGCTCACGGCCCCCGACGGGTACAGCACCGAACGCAGCTACTCCCTGGCCGCGCCCGCGGCCGGTGACCGCATCGAGCTGACCGTGCAGCGGCTGCCCGACGGCGAGGTCTCGCCCTACCTCACCGACGTGCTCGGCGTCGGCGAGGAAGTGGAGATCCGCGGCCCGGTCGGCGGGTGGTTCGTGTGGCGGCCCGCCGACAACGGCCCGGTCCTGCTGGCCGCGGGCGGCTCGGGCATCGTCCCGCTGATGGCGATGATCCGGGCGCGCCGCCTCGCGGCGAACCGGTCGCCGTTCCGCCTGGTGTACTCGCTGCGCACGCCAGCGGACCAGTACTACGCCGGCGAGCTGCGCGAGCCGGCACCCGGTGACAACGGAGTGAAGGTCACCTACATCTACAGCCGTGCCGCGCCGCCCGGCTGGGCGCGCCCGCCTGGCCGCCTGATGGCGGCCGACCTCGCCGCGGCGGGCTGGCCCGCGCAAGCGGCCCCGGCCTGCTTCGTCTGCGGGCCGACCGGATTCGTCGAGGCGGCCGCGGACATCCTCGTCGGTCTCGGCCACGACCCCGGCCGCATCAAGACCGAGCGATTCGGCCCGAGTGGAGGCTGACATGACCGAGCAGTACCTGGACGGCAACGCGCTGGCCGGCCCGCTGAGCGAGATCTTCGCGATGGACGTCACCGTGGCGGTCGGCCGCTGCGCCAACTGCAGGCTCACCGGGCCGGTCGCCGGGCTGCGGCTCTACTACCGCGCGCCCGGCCTGGTGGCCCGCTGTCCCGGCTGCGACAGCGTGATGCTGCGCCTGGTCCGCGGCCCGGCCGCCGCCTGGCTCGACATGAGCGGCACCGCGGCCCTGCGGATCCCGGTCCCGCCCGAGCCCTGAGCCGCCCCACTCCAGGCGGAGCCCGGCCCACTCCAGGCCCCTGGGAACCCGGCCCCACCCCGGTTGACCGATAATGAACATTATGTTAAGTAAAGCGGCGGATTCGGCGGCTGTCCTTGTCGCGCTGCACCGGGCCGCCTACCTCCTCTATACATACCGAAAGCGATTGGCGCGGCGCGGAATTCTGGTAATCGGCCCGAGCACCACATTTCTGCGCTATGTCGTCTCATCGAATCTGGTCGCCGCAGGTCAGCGCGTCGCTCATGGACACGAGCTGGTTCCCGGTTCAGGGAGGCTGGCGGGCAGGTCGAAGCCGCGGAAGGCGTCTGGGGTGAGGAAGGCGGTGATCTCCTGGATCTGCTCGCCGCGCAGGGTGAGCACGTCGACGGCGCGCGGCGTGAAGGTCTGTGTCGTGTCATCCCAGGCGTAGGCGCCGAAGGCGAGCTGCCCGTTCGCGCGCGCGGGGATGAGGCGCCAGCGCATCGCCTTGGCCAGCGGCCCGCCGCCGAGGAACCTGCCCACCTGTTCGCGCCCGCGGTACCAGGCTGGCAGGGGCGGCATCGCCAGCTTCGCGTCTTCGGCGAGCATGGCGACGACCGCGCCGACGTCGTTGCGCTCCCAGGCGGTGACGTAGCGCTGCACGACCTGTCTGAGCGTGGCGTCGCTCAGTGAGCGCAGCGTCGCCTGCTGGCTTTGTTCCGGCAGTCGTTGGCCCACTGTCTGGTGGGCGCGCTGCAGGGCGCTGTCGACCGAGACGGGCGTCGTTTCGAGCGCCGTGGCGGTTTCACGGGCCGAGAAGCCGAGCACGTCGCGGAGTATCAGCACGGCGCGCTGTCGCGCGGGCAGGTGCTGTAGTGCCGCGATGAAGGCGAGCTCGACGCCCTCGCGCTGCTCATAACGGGCCTCCGGGCTGGCCAGGCCGCTGCCGGGCCCCAGCCGCTCATCCGGGTAGGGTTCGAGCCACACCGCCTCGGTCACGGGCTCGCCGGGGTCGTCGTGGGGGTCGGCGGCGGGCCCGTAGTCGACCGGAAGCACACGTCTGGGCCGCCGCTCGATCGCCCTGAGGCAGGCGTTTGTCGCGATCTTGTAGAGCCAGGAGCGGACCGAGCTCCGGCCCTCGAACCGCGGCAGGCCGCGCCAGGCGCGCAGCAGCGTCTCCTGCAGCGCATCTTCCGCGTCCGCGGCCGAGCCGAGCATCCGGTAGCAGAGGGCGTGCAGCTCGCCGCGGTACGGCCCGGCGAGCCGGCCGAAGGCATCGTCGTCGCCCCGCCGGGCGGCCTCGAGCAGCTCGCGCTCGCTCGCGGTCACCACCGCGTGAGCCGCTCTCGTCCCGCGTTCAGGTCCGGTCGTCATCGTTTTGGCTGCCAGATAGCGAGCTCGCCGCACTGTGGCGCCGAAATGATACTGCGCCATCCGGCCGGCCCCTCGCGCGGCGCCAGCAGCACCGAGGCGCCGAGCCGGCGCGCGTGTTCGGTGGACTCTTCGATCTGGCCGACCTCGACGTAGGGCAGCCACAGCGGGCGCGCGGCGGCACATTCGACGATGCCGCCGCCGAAACCCCCGCCCAGGTCGAGGGCGAGGTACGAGCCGGACCCGGCCTCGATCAGCCGCGGGCGCCAGCGCAAGAGTTTCGCGTAGAACGCGCTCGCCCGTGCCTGATCACCGGTGTGGAGCTCCAGGTGAACGACGGGCCTGGGACTGAACATACGCATGGTCACTTTCATTGTGACCCGCGCGCTGGCCGGAATCCATCGCCACCGGAGCAGAAGGCGCAGTTTTCGTGGCGGGCGATGGATTGCGGCCTTTCACCGGATCACCACCCCCAGAAGCGGCGGCCGGGCTCGCCGGACACCACCCAGGCAGATGCGGGAAGGGCAAAGATGACGTCGAAGATGCGTCCCGCTGGGCGGCACCCAGCTCACCACTGACCGAGCGCATGCGCTTGGACCTGAACCGGAAGGTGGAGATCTCGCCATGAAGACCCCCCGATCGTGTCACCACAGGAGTGGGAGGCTGCGCGCCAGCAACTGCTCGTGAAGGAGAAGGCCCTGACCCGCGCCTGTGACGCGCTGGCCGCCGAGCGGCGCCGGATGCCGTGGCTGGCCGTGGAGAAGGAGTACGCGTTCGACGGACCCGAGGGCGAAGCGAGCCTGCTCGGCCTGTTCGAGGGCCGCCGTCAGCTGATCGTCTACCGCGCCTTCTTCGAACCCGGCGTGTTCGGCTGGCCCGGCCATGCCTGCCGGGGCTGCTCCCTGGTAGCCGACCAGGTCGCCCACGTCGCCCATCTGAACGCCCGCGACACCACTGTCGCCTTCGCCTCGCGCGCGCCGCAGCCCGACATCGAGCGCGTGAAGGCGCGGATGGGGTGGAAGATGCCCTGGTACACCATGACCGACGGCTTCGACACCGACTTCGGCGTGGACGAATGGCACGGCACGAACGCGTTCATCCGCGACGGCGACCGCGTGTTCCGCACCTACTTCATCAACAGCCGCGGCGACGAAGTAATGGGTGGCACCTGGAGCTACCTCGACATGACCGCGCTCGGACGCCAGGAGGACTGGGAGGACTCGCCCGAGGGCTACCCCCAGACCCCGCCGTACGCGTGGTGGAACTGGCACGACGAATACGGCGACGACAAGCCGTCCCCGTGGTGGAGCGACCCCGGCCAAGACAACCTCGACCCCGCCGACCCCCGGCCGCGGCCCGCCGACCCCGCGAAAGACGGCGACGCCAAGTGAACGCCCACGCCGGCTTGGAGGAGAAAATAAGGCCACCCCCAGGATCAAAGTCGAGGTGGGTACCCAGACGTTCACGGTAGTGGCGGAGGAGCTTGACGACACCGCCCGCGCCGAGCTGTGGCCGAAGCTGGTCGCCGGGTCTCCTGCCGTCGGCGAATTCCAGACCAAGACCACGCGGCAGATTCCGGTGTTCATGCTGACCCGCCCGGACTGACCCGCGACGAGAGCCGCCGGCTGGCCACGCTGGGCAGTGCTGTGAGTGACCGTGCTTGACGGTTTCGGCGCCACGCGATGGGATGACTTGCGCCCCTTGCCCGGTTGCTTGACGCGTTCCGGGCCGAGCAGAAGCGAGCAGGCCCAGATGACACACGCGCAGGCGGCGGCCACACCACCGGCCTCGCCACCACCGGCCCCGGCACCACACGCCGCGGCACCACAGCCAGCCGCACCACCGGCATCGGCCCCATCGGTCTCTTACCGGCAGCCAGGTACGGTGCTGACCGACCACACGTTCACGGTCCCGCTTGACCACGGCAACCCCGGCGGCGAGCAGATCACCATCTACGCCCGCGAGGTCACCGCCGCCGGGAAAAGCGCCGCTGGCCTGCCGTGGCTGCTGTACCTGCAGGGCGGCCCCGGGTACCGCGCGCCGCGCCCGTCCGGGCGGGACAAGTGGCTCGACCGTGCGCTCGAGGACTACCGGGTGCTGCTCATGGATCAGCGCGGGACCGGCCGCTCGGCCCCGGCGAACCGGCAGACGCTCGCCCGCCTTCCCGACGCGCACGCACAGGCCGCCTACCTCACACACTTCCGCGCCGACTCGATCGTGCGGGACGCGGAACTCGTGCGGTCCGCGCTGACCGGTGGCGAGCCGTGGGCGGTCCTGGGCCAGAGCTTCGGCGGTTTCTGCACGGTCAGTTACCTGTCGCTGGCACCAGAAGGCATGCGTGAGGCATTCATCACCGGCGGCCTTCCTGGTCTGGACGTCACCGCCGACGATGTCTACCGCGCCGCCTACCGGCGGGTCGAGGCGAAGAACACCGCGCACTACGAGCGGTATCCGGGCGACGTCGAACGGGCCCGCCAGGTGGCCGCTGTCCTGCGGGAAAACCCGGTACGGCGGCCGGACGGCGGGCTGCTGACCGTCGAATCGTTCCAGGCGCTCGGGATCATGCTCGGCGCCAGCACCGGCAGCGACAAGCTGCACTATCTGCTCGAGGACGCGTTCGTGGCCGGAGCCGGCGGGGCGGAGCTTTCCGACGAGTTCCTCTACCAGGCGCAGGCGGAACTGATGTTCGCGGCCAACCCCCTCTACGCGGTGCTGCACGAGGCGTGCTACGCGCAGTGCTCGACCGGCGCGGCCACCCGCTGGTCCGCGCAGCGGATACGCGGGGAGTTCCCGCAGTTCGACGCGGCCGCGGCGGTCGACAGCCACTCCCCCGTGCTTTTCACCGGCGAGATGATCTACCCGTGGATGTTCCGTAACGACCCCGTGCTGCGGCCGCTCTGGGATGCCGCCGACCTGCTCGCCGAGTGCGGCACCTGGCCGGACCTGTACGACACCGCGCGGCTGCGGGCCAATGGGGTACCGGTCGCGGCCCTCGTCTACCACGACGACATGTACGTGGACCGCGAGCATTCGCTGCGGACGGCGGACGTGATCGGCGGCCTGCACCCGTGGGTAACCAACGAGTACGAGCACGACGGCCTCCGGGCCGAGGGCGGCCGGGTCCTCGACCGGCTGATCGCGCGAACCCGCGGTATGCGCCCGTGACCCTCGCACGACAGGTGGCGCCGCACAATCCATAACGGCTGCCGCGGATGCGGGGCGCAACGGGCGCGCACCACGCCGCGCGTCCCGGTAGCCTTGCTGACGTGCCGCGTTATGAGTACCGATGCCGAACCTGCGGTGACACGTTCGAGCGCAGCCGCCCGATGAGCGAGTCGTCCGAGCCGTGCCCGTGCCCGCTGGGCCACGACGACACGGTGAAGCTGCTGTCCGCGGTGTCCGTCGGCGGCACCGCGTCCCCGTCAGCGGCCAGGCCCGCGTCGGGCGGCGGATGCTGCGGCGGTGCCTGCGGCTGCGGCTGAGCGGCGATGAAGCACCGGCCGACAGCGACAAGGCCGCGCCGCGCCGCCGTACGTGCCGGCGCCGCCGTCGCGGCGCTCGCCGCGCCTGTCATCGCCGCCGCGCCCGCGCTCGCCGCCCGCGCGCACGCGCCTGCCCTCCCGGCCGCGCCCACCCGGGCGCAGGCGCCCATGGCGGCCGGCCAGCCGCCTGTCGTGCTCGTGGGCATCGCCGGACTGCGCTGGACCGACGTGTCGGCGCGGGCCACGCCCAGCCTGTGGCGGCTGGCCGGCCAGGGGTCCGTGGGCGCCCTCGTGATCCGTGCGGTCCTGCCGCACACCTGCGCGGCTGACGACTGGCTGACGCTGAACGCGGGTGCGCGGGCCAAGACGCCGCACCCGAACCACGGCCGGTGCCCGGCCATTCCCGCCCCGTCCGCGCTGCCCGCACTCGCCGCCGACAACAGGCAGTTCCACTACAACGCGCACTGGGGGCTCCTCGCCGCCGCGGCCGGGCCCGGCGGATGCGTCACCGCGGCGGGCCCGGGCGCCGCGCTGGCCCTGGCCGGCCGGGTGGGCGGGACGCTGACGCAGGTGCCGGTGTCACGCGTCAGCCGTTCGGTATCAGCGGGCTGCCCACTCACCGTGGTGGATCTCGGGACCGTCCCGGCCGGCCAGGGCCGGGCGGCGGCCGTACGCGGCGAGGACGCGGCCGTTGGCCGGATCGCCGCGGCGATGCCCGCGGGTGGGCTGCTCGTGGTGGCGGGGCTCGTCGTGGTGAGCGGCCCCGGTTACCGGTCCGGCCTGCTCGCCACCGCCTCCACCCGCCAGCCTGGCCTGGTGCAGCTCACCGACCTGACCTCGGCGATCCTGGCGTGGCGCCACCAGCCCGCGCCCGCCGATCTGGTCGGCTCACCGCTGACCAGCGCGAGCCGCGGCCGCCTGGCCGGCGCCGTGGCCGGGCTGACCGGCCAGGACACCGCCGCCCAGGTGTACGCGTCGTCATCGGGCTGGTTTTTCGCCGTATACGCCGTCGGCGACGCCGTGGTGTTCGGCGCGATCATGCTGGCCTGCCCGGGCGCGCCGCGCCGCAGGCGCCGCCGCGCAGGCGCGAGGATCGCCGGGGCGTTCGCCGGAGCGGTGCTGCCCGCCTCGTTCCTGGCCAGCGTGGTGCCGTGGTGGCTGCTCCCCCACCCGGCGGTCACGCTGTACGCCATGACCGCGGCCTGGGCGGCCGTGATCGGCGCTGCGGCCCTGGCCGGGCCGTGGCGGCGCGATCCGTTCGGCCCGCCCGGCGTGGTCGGCGCGGTCACGGTCCTGGCCATCGGGCTGGACGTGATGACAGGCTCGCGCCTGCAGATCGGCACGCCGTTCGGGCTGTCCACGCTGGAGGCGGGCCGCTTCTACGGCGTCGGCAACAACGCGCTCGGGCCGTACGCGGCGGCGGGCATGCTCGCCGCCGCATGGCTGGCCGGTGCCGCCGCGCGGCGGAGCTTCCGCTGGCGGCCAGGCTCCGGTGCCGCGGCGGGCTTCGCGTCGGCCAGCCCGCGCGAGCGCAGGGACGCGACCCTGGCGGTGGCCGCGGTGGCCGTGTTCACGGTGATCGCGTCGGGCTGGCCGGGATTCGGCAGCAAGTTCGGTGGCACGGTCGCCATGGTCCCCGGGTTCGTCCTGCTCGGCCTGTGCACCGCGGGCGTACGCGTCAGCACAAGCCGCGGCGTCGCGATCGCGGTCAGCGGTGTTGCCGCCGTCGCGCTGTTCGCGGTGGCCAACTACGTCGTGCCGATCACCGGGCACTCGCACATCAGCGCCTTCGTCGGCGACGTGCTGCACGGAGGCGCGGGCGGCGTGCTGCAAAGGAAGATCAGTTCCAACGTCGGCTCGCTCACCCTCACCCCCTACAGCCCGCTCGTGCCGGTCGTGGTCGTCGCACTCGGGCTGCTGCTGGCGCGGCCGCGGTGGTTCGGCGCCCGGTGGCTGCCCGGCATCTGGGCACGTGCGCCGCTGCTTCGCCCCACGATGGCCGCGATCTGGGTGGTCGCGGTCCTCGGCTGGCTCGCCGACGACTCCGGTGTCACCGTGGCGGCGGCGGCGCTGCCCTTCGCGCTGCCGCTCGCGATCGCCATCCACGCCGCCGTCCCCGGCGAGCCGCCGAGCGGTGAAGCGCCGCCAGCCGGGGACGCGCCGCGCGGTGCGACGTTGCCGCCCGGGCACGCGGCGCCGCGCGCGGGCGGCGCCGCGCTGCGCCGCCACTACCGATCCTGACGGCCGTGGGGCCACCGCCCAGGTGACCAGGCGCGGCGGGTGCCGCCTCTGCCCGGTACGACAAGCTGAGCCATCGCCGTTGCGGCACGACCCAGGCGGGCTCTCGGCAATCTGACGATGCGTGCATGGCCCGCGGCTGTGGGGGTACGCAGCCATTTTCCGCGTTCCGCGATGAGAGGAGCGGGTCATGGAAATCCCCGTCGCGCTGATGCTGTTCGCTTTCGGCGCCATCCTGACCTTCGCCGTCAAGGTCAACGCACCAGCGCTCAACCTGCACATTGTGGGCGTTATCCTCATGGCCGTCGCCGCCGCGGGTATCTACTTCTCCAGGCGCGGGAATGCGTGGGTGCGTAAGGTCGTCGTCTTGCCCAGACGCCGCCGCAGGTCGTCGCGCGGCGATGAGATCTTGGAGGCGATCTACCCGCCCTACGTGCAGGAGAATCCCCACGCTGTCGAGCGCACCGTGATCGAACCGGTGGTGGAACCCGGTGATACGACGGTCGCGAGAGTAGTCGCGGAACGGCTTGCCAAGGAAAAGTAGCCCGTCGCGTGGAATCATGGCGGGGATGAACGAAGTCAAGATCCGCGGTGCCGTCCCCGGCGACGACCGGGCCCTGGCCGAGCTTGACCACCGGGCCTGGTCGCCGGACAGTGCCGTCACCGAACGGCCACCGGCGGAGAGCGCGTTCTTCGGCCCGGGAACCACTCCGGACCAGTTTCTCGTCGCCGTGCCCGGCGGGCCGGCGTCCAGCGGGCCGGCGTCCGGCGGGCCGGGGTCCAGAGAGCCGGGGTCCGGTGGCGGGCAGCCGGCCGGCTACGTGCGCGTGATCCCGCCCACGACGCTGCCGAGCAACGCGCACGTCAGGCAGATCTGTGGGCTCGCGGTCGAACCCAGCCTGCGCGGCGGCGGGATCGGCCGTGCGCTGGTCGACGCCGCCTGCGACTGGGCCAGCCGCGCGGGCGCACGCCGTATCACCTTGCGGGTCCTGTCCTCCAACGCACCGGCGCGCCGGCTGTACGAGGCGGCGGGGTTCACCGTCGAAGGCGTGCTGCCGGGTGAGTTCCACATCGCCGGCCGCCACGTGGACGACATCATGATGGGCCGGCCGCTGAGCTGAGCCCGCCGCGCACCTGGCCGGATGGAACCCGGCCCCGGGCCCTGCTCCCCCACGCACCTGGCCGGAGCAGCTTCGCCCAGCCCGCTCCCCCACGCCATCGCGCATCCGGTGGCCGCCGTCTCGCGTGGCGGCTTCCGCAACCGCACCCGTGGCATCACCATATGTATGTGTAGGGCCGGACGTAGTTAGTTGCTTTAACCAAACTAACTACAATGGCTGGCACACGGCACGGTGGCACCGGCGCTCGGCGGCGGGAGCACACCGCCCCGCCGATAGCGTGCGGACCGCGCAGGGAGCTTGTCATGACCGGGACACCAGGCGGCGGCCAGGGCCGGGGTGAACAGGTAACCCATCCGATTCTGGCCGGCTATGACGGCTCGGCGTCCAGCCGGCACGCGCTGGCGTACGCGGCCGGGATGGCACGCCGCCACGACGGTTACCTGATCGTCGTGCACGTCACCACGTCCCAGATCGCGGCGGTCGCCGGGTACAGCCTGATGCCGATCGCAGCGGGCTGCGCCAACCGCGATGATCAGCTGTACTGGCTCTTCCGCGAGCTCGCCGATGCCGCGGACATCACCGGGCTCAGTGTCGAGGTGGTCGAACGCGAGGGCGACCCGGCCAGGGAACTCGCGAACATGGCGGTCGAGAAGATCGCGGACGCCATCGTCATCGGTGCGCCGGAGCAGCTGATGCACCGCTTCGCGGGCTCGGTTCCCGCCTGGCTGGTCCGCCACGCCTGCTGTCCCGTTGTGATCGTTCCATAGCGGCGCCGCGATGGTCACGCTGAGTCTCCACGAACCGCCAAGTTCCGTAATGTTGTGCGGCAACTTGCGGCCTGATCGTACATTTGTCACCCAGCAGCGTCCTCGGCGCGGCCGCGCGTCAGGCGCGCTGTGATACCGGGAACTGCCGAGGGGGGCACGTGAGTCGCAGGCTGATACGGCTGGAGGTTCCCGTCTTCCCGGACCGGAGGACGATCAAGATTGTGGATTCGGCGATCGAGCCAGACGCTGGTTCGCCGCTTCCTGCGGTCGGCGCGTTGATCAGCGTCAGTCGCGAGCAGCTGTGGATCGGCAGCCTCCAGGACCATGTCGATGCGCACCTCACGCTCGAGGAATGGGATGGGGCACCGCCGAACGGTAGCGACGGCTGGGACGAGGAAGCCAAGGCGGAGCTGTACCTTCGCGGCCACCTGACGGTCGACATGGGCTCCGCCGGCCGGGCGGTCCACGCGCTGCGCCTGGCGAGCGGGGTCGGCAGGTACGCTGCACGGGTGTACGCGCGAAACCGCGACCAGGTGGCCCAGCTTTACCACCAGCTGTTCGACCGCCATGGCGATCCGCTTGGCGACGAATTCGCGCGGGCCAAGCGGGAACTCGAAGGGATCGAGAAGTACCTGGTACAGCTGTGGCGCGACTTATGAGGGCATTTCGGGGAATGGCGGCATGACGGGGAATACCCCAGAAGGCACACCGGCAGAAGGCGGCGCGGGCAGCCAGGGCAATGCGCGCCCCATCGGCAGCGCGTGGACCCTCGACGGCCCGCCGATCGCGCCCGGCGCGAACGGCCGCGGCGCTACCCGGGCGAAACGGCCGCGTGGGGTCATCGCCTTCGTGCTCGTCGTCGCCTTACTCGCCGTCGCGGTCATCGCCGCGGGCAGCTATCTCGTGCTGCGCACCAAGGGCAGCCCCGGCGAGACGGCCGCCGGCTACCTGTCGGCCTGGCAGGGCGGCAACGCCGCCGCCATGCGGGAGCTTTCCGTCGGCGTGCCGGCCGGTGGCCTGGCCGGCCCACTCGCCCAGGTCGACCGCGACCTCGGCGTACGCGGCAGGCACCTGCGGCTCGGCGCGGTCGAACCAGGCCCGTCGGGGACCGCGTCCGCCAGCTTCACCGCCACGTTGACGCTCGCGGACGGCGTTCGCTGGACCTACCAGGGCAAGCTGCGGTTGCTGCGGCGCAGCCGTCACTGGTGGGTGAACTGGAGTCCCGCGGCGATCTATCCGCGGCTGACCCAGGGTGAACGGTTCCGTACCGCTTCGGCCTGGCTGGCCCGGGCGCCGGTGCTCGCGGCCGACGGCTCCCGGCTGGATTCGGCGCAGGCCATCGCGGAATCCGGCTCGGTACAGATGCTGACAGGTACCACCGGACCGGTGACCGCGGCACAGCTCAAGCGGCTGGGCCCGCCGTACCATGCGGGCGACCTGGCCGGCCAGGGCGGCATTGAGCAGGTGTACGAGCGGCGCCTGGCCGGCACGCCGCGCACGTCCATCGAGCTGGTGAACGGCCCGCACATCGTCGCGACCGTCGCGAACTTCGGCGGGCACCAGGGAACACCCGTGCAGACCAGCATCGACATGCGGGTGCAGCAGGCCGCCTCGCGCGCGGTCGCCGCCGTGACCGGGTACAACGTGGCGATGGTGGCGATCCGCCCGTCGACGGGTGACGTGCTTGCCGTGGTCAACAAGCCGGGCGGCTTCAACCGGGCGCTGCTCGGCACCTACCCGCCTGGCTCCACCTTCAAAATGATCACCGCGTCGGCGCTCGCGGTAACGGGGATGCGCCCGGCCGACACGGTTCAGTGCCCGGCCAGGATCGACATCGGCGGCCGCACCTTCCACAACTTCGACTTCGAGCAGCTGGGCGCGACAAATCTGCTCAACGCCTTCGCTGTCTCGTGCAACACCACGTTCGCCGGCCTCGCCGCGCAGCGCCTCGGCGGCGGGCAGCTCGGTGCCATGGCCGCGAACTACGGCTTCGGCGCCACGCCGCACCTGGGGATCCCGGCCGTGCTCGGCACGTACGCGGCACCTTCGGACAGCACAGAACTCGCCGCGGACGGTTTCGGCCAGGGCACCGACCTCGTCAACCCGCTCGAGATGGCCACGGTGGCGGGCGCCATCGACGACGGCGCGTGGCGCGCGCCGCGGCTGGTCACCAATCCGGCGCAGCCCGGCACGGCACCCCGCCCGCTGAGCCCGGTGATCACCGCGGCCTTGCGGCCGATGATGGCCGCGGTCGTCAGTATCGGGACCGCCGCCCACGTCGGCTTCCTGCCGGGCGTGTACGGAAAGACAGGCACCGCGGAGTTCGGCAGCGGGCCGAACCCGCCTACGCACGCCTGGTTCGCCGGGTACCGCGGCGACCTGGCGTTCGCGGTCATCGTCGAGGGTGGCGGCACGGGCGCCGACAAGGCAGGCCCGGTGGCCGACGCGTTCCTGCGCGGGCTGTGACCCGGCCGGCCCGCGGCCGCCCGCCAGAGGCCTGAGACGCCTTAGGGCTGGTTCTGGACAGACGCGGCCGGGCGGCTGACGCTCGGGCTCGCCGGATTATGCTGCGCCACGTTGGGTGACGGGCCGGACGCTGCCTGGCTGCTGGGCCCCGTTCGCGCGGTGGTCGCTGGCTGGCTGGTCGTCGGCACCGGGTGCGGCCGGGCGTGCCGCATGGCCAGCGGCACGATGGCGTACGCCGTCACCGAGATGACGGCGAGCGTCACGAGCGCGATCAGCGACGCGAGCATTCGACCGCGCCGCGAGCGCAGCGTGATACCAAGGCCCGGTGGGCCGAAGGCGGTCAGCCGTGCGGCCAGCACGGGGTCTTCGTCGGCGAGGCGATGCTCAATTTCATCGAGCATGCGCTGCTCGTCCATCGACAGCGCCATTCCGCGACCTCCGCTTAGGCGCGTGGTGAGGAGATGCATCTACTATCCCCCGCCAGGTGATCGTTATCCATCCCTCTGCCCAAGAGCCTGCACGGAACCATGCCCGGCCGCGCGCCGCCGGCCACGCCGGCGGAGTCCGGACGCCCCGGCCGGGCACCCTGCCCGGTTATGTCGTGCCTCCGGCGGCACAGGCGATCTTGTCCCGGTGCGCCCAGCCGGCCCGCGGCGGTGGCTGTGGTGCACGCAGCCACCGCCGAAGGCGCTGCGGCACGGGCGGATACGCGGCTGACGCGAACTCGCCGGCCAGGCGCACGCCAAGCGCGCCGGTGGCCAGGGATCTGGCGTGGAAGAACAGCTCGCCCGTGACCGCGGGCTCGCTGCGGTCGAACGCCACGTGCCTGGGTATCTCGCCCGGATCGGGCCACGCCGCGGCCAGGTAGGCGGCCTGGCCGGCGTACAGCTGCGCGGGCGTGCCCGTGACCGCCCGCGACCACCAGCGCACCAGTTCCTGGTACGGCGCGCGCGGGTTCGTCATCTCCCAGTACAGCTGCGGGGCGACGTAATCGAGCAGGCCGGCCCGGATCCAGCCGAGGGTGTCGGCGAACAGGTCGTCGTAGGCCTGCAGGCCCGTTGTGCGCGAACCGGCCGGGTCGGCCGATGCGTTGCGCCAGATGCCGAACGGGCTCACCCCGAAAACGGCCCAGGGCCTGATGTTCCTTACTGTGGCGGAGACGGCCGCGACGAGCAGGTCGACGTTGTGCCTGCGCCAGTCGCCCCGCGAGGCGAAACCGCCGCCGTAGCGGCGGAACGTGGCGTCGTCGGCGAACGCGAGGCCGCCGGCCGGATACGGGTAGAAGTAGTCGTCGAGGTGCACGCCGTCGATGTCGTATCCGCGGGTGACCTCGGCGATCACGTCGACGGCGAGGGCCCGCACCGCCGGGTGGCCTGGGTCGTACCAGAGCTGGCCCGCGTACGGGACCACCCAGTCCGGATGCTGCCGCGCCGGGTGGGCGGCGGTGAGCCGCGAGCGGCCGGGTTGCTCGCTCACCCGGAACGGGTTGAACCACGCGTGCAGTTCGAGCCCGCGGTCGTGCGCCGCGTTGACCGCGAATTCGAGCGGATCGTAGCCGGGTGAGGTGCCCTGAGTCCCGGTGAGCCATTTCGACCATGGCTCGTATCTCGACGGATACAGCGCGTCCGCGGTGGGCCGGACCTGCAGCAGCACCGCGTTGAGCCGCAGCCGTGCGGCCAGGTCGAGCAGGCCGGCCAGCTCACGCTGCGCCGCCGCCGCGGGCAGGCCCGGCCGTGACGGCCAGTCGAGGTGCTTGAAGCTCGCGACCCAGGCGCCGCGCAGCTGCCGTGACGCGCCAGCCACCGGGCCGCATCCGCCGGGCCGGGCGCTGGCCCCGGCCGGGCCAGCGCCCGGCCCGGCGGACCGCTGGCCGCCGGCCAGCTGGCAGCCGGCGGCAGCGCCGGCGGCCAGCGCCACTCCCCCGGCGCTCAGCTCCACCCCGAGGAAGGCCCGCCGCCCCATGGCGTGCGTGCCTGCCGCTCCCCTGGCCGTCCCGGCCGGCGCCTGTGGATTCACTGCCCGGATCGTAACGCGGCCCGGATCGTGACGCCCGGCGACCGCCGGCCCGGCGCACGGCTTTGTGATTTAGAATATGTGTTCTATTGTAGGCCCGGCTGTGCCCATGGTGCTCGCTCGCCTTGAGCACTCGTCCGGAGGT
>WNFJ01659158.1_pt1 | contig 16541 bp, 18 predicted proteins | sample 5400461 | NCBI WGS metagenome assembly WNFJ01 (sample SAMN13153349, study PRJNA577476) | soil metagenome | isolation source: 115 cm saprolite on Douglas fir-dominated hillslope | place: USA:California | collected 2013-09-17 | reverse complement strand
GCACGCCCTCGTCCAGCTGCGGCGCGGCCAGGGTCTCGTAGAGCCGGGTCCAGCCACGATCCCACGGCTCGAGCTCAGCCCGGGGCAGGCGCGCCTTCACCTCCACCATGCGCTCGCGGAAATAGTCGAAGGCGTCCTGGTTGGCATCGGGCCGGCCTTCGAAATGGAGCCCGATCTCCAGCCGGCCGTCGCCGGTGTGGTGCCAGGCCTCGAAATGAAACTCGGGGCGGCCGAAATGGATCTTGAGGAGGCGGCTGTGACCTCGGCTGGTCTCGAACGCCCTGAGGTCGTGGGGGAGCTTCGACTTGACGCCTTTGCGCAGCCCGGAGAAGAAGTCGACCGGTGTGAGCGCGGCCGCGCGTGCCAACGCCTCCGAATATATCTCGTAAAGTTGGGCGCAGTGGCATACATCCCCACCGTCACCGAGAACGAGGGCGGCAACCGCGAGCGCTCGTTCGACATCTACTCGCGCCTGCTCAAAGACCGAATCATTCTCATCGGCCGGCCCATCGACGACGTGGTCGCCAACCTGGACGACCCCGAGAAGGAGATCCAGATCTACGTCAACTCGCCCGGCGGCGCCGTCAGCGCCGGCTTCGCGATCTACGACACCATGCAGTACGTGCAGGCGCCGATCTCCACCGTCTGCATCGGGCGCGCCGCGAGCTTCGGCACCGTAGTTCTCATGGCCGGCGCCAAGGGCCGCCGGTTCTCGCTGCCGAGCGCGACTATCCATATGCACCAGCCTCTGATCGGCGGCAAGGGTTTGCAGGGCCAGGCCAGCGACCTCGACATCCACGCGCGAGAGATCGTGCGCATCCGCGGCGTGCTCAACGAGCTCATCGCCAAGCACACCGGCCAGGCACTGGAGCGAGTCGAGCGTGACACCGACCGCGACTTCTTCCTCACGCCCGAGGAGGCTGTCGACTACGGATTGATCGACGGGCTCATCCAGCAGACGCCGGTGCCGGTGCTGGCAGCCACCCGCTGAAAATCGCGGGGGGGACAGATGTCCCCCGCCGCGGAACCCACCCCTCTACTTGACCACGCTGGGAGGCGCTTGGAAGTTGCACGCTTAGGTGACGGCCGGAGTAAATCCGGCCTGATGCTCCACCTGGCATTTACCAAAGGGTCATCTGCGGCATAACGCGAGGACGGCTCGCGACGCCGGACATTCGGTACAGCACCCAGGCGACCAGCAGCACCCCGACGATCGCCGGCAGCGGAGCCGGTGCGAGGGCGGCAATGAGTGCGCCTGCCGAGAGTAGGAGCCAGTCATGCCAGCGGGCCTTGCCCCAGATCGCCAGCCCCAGGCCGGCGAGCACCAGGTCGGCCGGCAGCGCATGTGGCGCGGCGAGGACCCCGCCCGCGACCAGGATGGCAGCCTGCCCTTCGAAACCGTTTCTGCATCGCCGTGCCAAAAGCACGACGCCGACGACCGTGAGCAGGGTGAGCGTAGCGACCGCATAGAGCTGCCACGCGGCCGGCAGGAGCGTGCCGAGGTGTGGAAGGTCGACCTCGCGGCTGCCCGGCGTGATCGTGGTCCCGGTCGGCGTGAGCCAGTCGAGAACCCAGCGCGGGTTCAGAACCGCAGCGGAAGCCCACATCAGCACGCCGGCAGACGCCCATCCCGCGAGCACGCGCCACCGCTGTGCCAGGAGGAGCGCGGCGCCCAGCGGAAGCACCAGCTGCGGTTTCATGAGAGTCAGCCCCAGTGCGAGACCGGCGAGGTAAGGACGCGAGCGAAGCGCGATCGCCGCGCCGATCCCGAGCGCGCCGATGCCGTCCAGCTGCGCGTTGAGCAGCATCAGGGCGGTCGCGACCGAGGCAAAGGCGGGTAGGAGGGCGGAGGGCGGTCGCGGCCCATTCGAGCTGTTGGGAACAGGATCCACAGCCTCCCGCCGAGATCGGTTCCCAACAGCTCGAATGGGACCGCGAAGATGGCCACCCAGGCCGGTGCGAGGAAGGGGAGGATGCCTTTGATCCCGAGCGTCACCAGCGTTTTGCCGCCCGTGACCTGCGACTCGACCCTCTTCTGCTGGTCCAGGTCGTACAGGTGTCTCGGGTTCTCGACGATGAGTCGCGCGCCGGTCGCAAACGCGGGCCAGTCCGAATTGATGATGTCGCCCGGGCCCTCAGCCAGCGGATAGATCACGAAGGCTACGGCCACACCAAGGAGCGCCACCGACCCGCGCCACCTCCAGCGGGGGTTCACTCGGCCCTTTCGAGTCGCAGCGCCCCGGCCACCGGCGCTATGAGCCCTCCCTGGACGAGAAGCGACAGCAGCACGACTCCGTAGGCGACGATCGAAACACGCTTATCGACCTGCGCGATATCCGCAACGGAAAGCGCGAGCGCGACCGAGAGCGCGCCTCGCAGCCCCGCCCAGAAGGTGAGGTGCCGCCACCGCCATGGGATCGCGCGCGCACGCCAATCGAGGGCGCCGAGCAGGCCGTAAACCGGGACGGCGCGAGTGACGAGCATGATCACGAACGCGACCACGACCAGCCCGGCAACCGGGAGCAGCTTCGATGCGGGGAGCGCGGCGCCGACCAGGATGAACAGGACAGCGTTGAGGACGAAGGCGAGCAAGTTCCAGAACCCCAACAGCTGCGTGCCATGGAGCTTGCCGGTCGTCGAGCCATAGCGCGCGATGACGACGCCGGCCGCGACAACGGCGACGATGCCGGACGCGTGGATGACGTCGGCCGCCAGGTAGCTGCCGTAGGTGATGACGAGGGTGGCGAGGATCTCGAGCGGGGCATCCTCGGCCGCGCGCATGAGGGCGACCCCGAGGAATCCCACCACGACGCCGATGACCGCGCCGCCGGCGGCGATCTCGACGAAGCGGACCACGGCGCCGCCAAACGAAGGTTGCCCGGCGATGATGGTCGCCAGCACCGCGCTGAACACTGCCACGCCGGTGCCGTCGTTGAACAGGCTCTCGCCCTCGAGGATCGCGGCCAGCCCCGCGGGGGCTTTTAGCTGGCGCAGCAGCGTGACCACGGCGATGGGATCGGTTGCGGCCAGGATCGCGCCCAGCAGCATGCCGGTGGCCCAGCTGAACCCCAGCGCGAGATGAGTGAGCGTTCCAATCAAAAGCACGGTCAGTGCGACGCCCGCGGTCGCCAGCAGGCCCACCGTAGTGAGCCGGCGCCGCAGCTCGGGCAGATCGAGCGTCAGCGCAGCCTCGAACACCAGGCCGGGCACGAACGCGAGCAGGATCACGTCCGCGCCGACGTGGGGCAGCTGCTCGCCTGGGAGCAAGCCGACCACGATGCCCGCGCCGGCCAGCACCACTGGATACGGGAGGACGCGTGCGCGCCTGGAGACCAGTCCGAGGACTGTCGCCAATGCGCCAACGAGGATGAGGAGCAGCAGGAACCGCTGCTGAGGCGTCACGCGTAGTGTCCGGGGCTGGACACTATATCTCGAGGACCATGCCGTCCCGCGCCGCCTTGACATCGGTGCCGAGCCGCTGCGTGAGGTCCGCCGCCAGCTCCCACGGGTGCGCGCGCCACACGGTCATGCCGAAGTGCGTGAGGACGGTAAGCCGCGGCTTGGCGTCACGGATGATCCGCTCGGCGTCATCGAGGCACAGATGCGGGAGCCCCGCGCGGCATTGCATCAAGACGAGGTGGATGATCATGACCTCGGCTTTGTGCTGTTCTGCGATGCCGTCGTAGTAGGCGGAGTCGGTGACCCAGCCAAGCCTGTCGCCGAATCGAAAGCCGAACGTCTCGACCTGGTGCACGTGGCGCGGGGTGGTCGTGAACGAGAGGCCGTTGACGCTGTATGTCGTCTCCGGCTGGAGGCGCACGACCTCTTCTGGGAATTGCCGCAGGTAACGCAGCACCACAGGATCGTCGTCGAGCGCGTCCGACGGGCAGAAGAGCCGCCCGCGATGACGGAAGCCGCCGTCGGTCATGGCTTCCACCATCACGGTGACGTCGCCGCAGTGGTCGAGGTGGCGGTGGCTCACGACAATGGCGTCGAGCTTGGTGAGGTCGACCCTGCGCTTGGCGTACTGGACGACTGCGCCCGGCCCTGGGTCGAGGCTGACCCGCGCGCCTCCTTCCTCTATGTAGAGGCCTCCCGAAGCCGCCAGCTGCTTGGCGACCATGAACCGCGCGCCCGCCGTGCCCATGAACGTGACCTTCACGTGTTGCCTCCCCGCTCGCGGGGAGGTCGGCGCGGCCCGCCGCCGCGCCGGGTGGGGGTGTTGGCCTCGGCAACTTCGTTCAGAGATGTCTCGGTCTTCTTGCCGAAATAGCGCTCGTACAGCTCGGCCACGCGGTCGAGCGTGTCGATCTCGTCCACCGGCTTGTCGTCGCGGATGCGGACGATGCGAGGAAAGCGGAGCGCGTAGCCGCTGGCGTGACGGCCCGAGTGCTTTCGAGTCGAACGCCACCTCGAGTAGGACCTCCGGCTTCACGATTCGCGCCCAGCCACGATCCTCGATCGTGATGGCGAGAAACCTCTTCGTCATCTCGGCGATCTCGGCATCGGTGAGCCCCGTGTATGCCTTGCCCACGTTGACGAGCTTGTCGCCGGCCGTGTCTTTGACCGCGAACGTGTAGTCGGACAGCACGCCCTTCCGCTTGCCGTGCCCCCACTCGACAGCGGTCACGACGACGTCCAGGGTGGCGAGCGGTCGCTTGAGCTTCAACCACGCCAGCCCGCGCCGGCCGGGCGTGTACGGGCTCGCCGGATCCTTGACCATGAGGCCTTCGTTGCCGCGCTCGCGCGTATCGGCGAAGATGCGGTCGAGCTCGGCCGGGCTCGTGGCACCTTCGAGCCGGGCGAGCAGGAACGGGTGCTCGAGGCCGAGCCCCTCGAGCAGCCGGCGCCGCACTTCGAGCGGCTCGTCGAGCAGGGCGCGGCCGTCGAGCTGGAGCAGGTCGAAGATGACCAGGACCACCGGCACGTCGCGGCGAAGCTCACTGCTCACCACCTTGCGCCCGAGCCGGCGCTGAAGCTCGAAGAACCGCAGCACGCGGCCCTCTCGATGCGCCAGGACCTCGCCGTCGAACAGGACGGCGTGGCCGATTCGCGGAGCATTTTCGGCCAGCTCCGGAAACGCGCTCGTCGTTTCCTTCAGGTCGCGCGAGAAGAGCTCCACGCGTCCATCCGCGTGGTGAAGCTGGCAGCGGACGCCGTCGTACTTCTCCTCGGTCCACACCTTCTCCGCGCCCATGCGCTCGAAGACTTCGGCTGCGGTCTCGACCGGGCTCGCGAGCATGAAGCGGACGGGTTGAAAAAGGGTCACCGTGCTCGTCTCGATTTGGCCGTGCTTGACTCGTATAGCCGTTTCGCCGATGTCGCCCGTGATGAGGTGGACGCGCTTCACCTGAGTGACCGGCACCCCGAACGCTTCCGCGATGGCCGCCTCCACCAGGCCTTCCGACAGGCCGATGCGCATCTCGGTCGAGATGATCTTGACCACGAAGCGCGCGGCATCGGGGTGCAGGCGCCGCAGCAGCGCTTCCAGCGGGGCCGACTTGGCCGCGCCGCGCGCGACGCGGATCGCGTCGAGCGTTTTCTCCACCTCCTCCAGCGACACGTCCTGGTTCTCGGTTCCGCCTGCCAGCGCCTCGCCTGCCCAGTCGCCGAGGTCGGAGTGCTTGCGAAAGATGCCCTGGAGCTCATCGTCGTCACGGCGTGAGATGGCTCCGATCGTCTTGCTCAAGGCGGCCCAGCCAAGGCCCAGCGTGCGCCGCTGCGAGGGTCCGAACGGGCGGCCGCTCATGAAAATCGCAGCCCTGCGCAGGTCGTCGTCGCCCAGCGTGCGAAAGTACGCCGCCAGCAGGCGTGTTTTCTCGAGGGTTGCGGATGTTCCGCCGACAGCCGTTCCAGTGCGTGCGAAATCGAGCATGTCTGGGTACGGTGGCCTATCGTAAGTCGCGTGCGTCGGTGCCCTTATCTAGAGGAGCTGGTCAAAGAGCGGCGCATGCTGCTGCGCGTCTACCGGTTCGACTGCCACGTCGATCACCTGTCCAAGCGCAAGTACGCGCTGCGTGACAGCCCGCCGATCTGCGTCCGCAACTTCGAGGACTGTCCCCTCTATCAGTCCGAGAAGAGGCGCGAGGATTCCACCATCACCAGGTACACGGATTGAGCGCCGTGGATGCCCGGCAGCGTGGCGGGGGATTGAGCTGCGCCATCTGCGAGGCTCCCGCCCTGCCGCTGGACGGGATTTGCGTGTTCTGCCATGCGCCGCTTGACAAGGAGGACGAGCCGTTCGAGCTGCTGGACTACCTGGTCGAAAGGATTCCGACAGCCAAGGTCCGGCGAGGGCACCTGAATCGCGGCCCCATCAGCGAGCTGACCGTCGAAGTCGGCGGGCGCACGTTCCGCGCCCGGTGGGACAAGGAGAAGCTGGAGTTTCAGCCTCCGGTGCTGCTTACCGCATGGCTGGATCTGCTCCTCAGCCGGCTCAGCGACGCCGCCGCCGCGGACGCCGACCTGCGTCGAGCGGTGCTTCGCTCAGGCTGGGCCCTGCGCTAAAGCGCCAGAGCCAGTTGTTCAGTCGCCTCGAGGGCTGAAGCTCGCACGCCGCGTTTTCGCAGATGCCGTGCGAAATCCTCGGTGTAGCCGTGCACCGTGTACACCTGGTCGGCGCCTGAAAGCTCGACGACCTCCATGAGCTCGTCGAAGTCGCAGTGGTCGGACAGGTCAAAAGTGGCGTCGGCGCCGAACAGGCGCGCGAACTCGGCATCCTTGGCCCAGCCGGAGACGAGCGCGGTCCGGTAGCGACCGAGACGGCGAACCTCGTCTTTTCCCGCCGGCGGCGCGATGGCGACGCGACCGACCGGCATATCGGCGTCGAGCTCGATCCACTCCGGCAGCCGGGTGCCGGCGCTCTCGTAGGCGCGCGCGCACGGGACGCAGCGGCTCTCGAGCGCGAACTCGAAGCCGTAGGGCGCCAGCGCGAGCATCACCTCTTCGGTCTTGCCCAGCGCATGGCAGAGCAGCACAGGTGTGACGCGGCTGTCGAGCGCACGCCTGCACCAGCGGGCGATCGATTCCACCGTCGAGTCCGGGTCCCCAAAGCGGAAATGTGGCCGCCCGTAGGTGCTCTCCATGACCAGTACATGGGAGCGAGGGATGGGGGTAATGCTGCGGCCTCCGGGCTGGCGCAATTTGATATCGCCCGTGTACAGGAGGCTCGTGCCGTCGTGCACGAACCTGAGTTGGGCGGAGCCGAGCATGTGGCCTGCCGAGTGAAGCGTCAGGGTCGCCGTTCCGCGCCGCATGGGCTCGTCGTAGCCGAGCATCCGCCATCCGCGCGGGCGCCGCGCTTCAGGGATGAGCGCCAGCGTTTGCGGCGTGAGCAGCGCCTCCTTGTGCCTTCGCGCGTGGTCGGTGTGGGCGTGGGAGATGAATGCGAATGTGCGCACCACGAGGGGGTCCAGCCATAAGCTGTGCTCGGGAAGCGACACGCCGTGGTCCCAGACGACCTCGCGAGTCACGGATGAGGGAAGCCCAGGCGGAAGCGGTCTTGCGCCGCAAAAAGAGTCGCCGGCACTTCCATACCGAGCGCCGCGTACACCTCGAGCGGCATGCCGATGTCGGCCACCCACACCTCGCCCGCGAGGCCCGGGCCGTCGTTTTTCATCAGGCCGGCTTTGGGGAGGCCGAGTGTCACCGTCGTGTGCGCCCGCACGCAAGGAGCGTAGGCGACGCCGGTGTCGGCGTCGAGGCCCGACGGAACGTCCACCGACACGACTTGCGCGCCCGACTCGTTGATGGCATCGATCCACAATGCGAAGTTGCCTTCTGGGGCTCTCGAGATCCCCGTGCCGAAGATGGCGTCGAGCACCATTTCCGCGCCTTCGAACAGCAGTGTCTCGGTGACGTCCACACCAACCTTGCGAAGCGCGTGGAGCTCCTTCTCGGCCGGACCGTGCAGCCGGCCCTCGTCGACACAGGCCACTGAGGCGAGTCGCCCCCAACGGTAGAGGTGCCTGGCCGCCGCGAGCCCGTCGCCGGCGTTGTTGCCCACGCCGCACGCGATGACCGTCCGGCCCGTGCAAAACCGCGCGAGCTGCCAGCCCGCGGCCTCCATCAACCAGTCGACCGCGATGCCGAAGCGCTCGTGCGCGAGAGCGTCGGCTTCTTTGACCAGCGCGCTACTGATTACTGGAAGGGCGCTGGACGACAAAGGAGCAATAGGGGTCGCGGCGGTGGATGGAGTCCGACTGGGAGACGGCGGTGCCCAGGAGCTGCGAGAAGAGGTGAGGAGTGATCGTGCACACCTGCGGGAACTTGAGCGCGGTGTTGCGGAAGGGGCAGTTGTGGATGGTCACCTTGACGCCCTCGGAGGTCTCGGTCTGCTCGGCCAGCGTGCCCGCGCGCCCGATCCAGGCGACCACGCGGTGGAGCTTGTCGTCGAAGTCGAGGCCCTCCAGCGTGGGAGCGATCGCCTTGGCGTGGCGGGTGGCCATGCGCGCGAACACCTCGTCCAGCGCGCTCGGGCCGCCCATGTCCTGGACCTCCTGCAGCACCATGGATGCGAGCTGGCCGTAGCGCTTGGGAAAGACGGAGTCGGCGCGTTCCGTGAGCGAGAAGAGGAGCGACGGGCGGCCTCGGCGCCGGCGCTCCGGGTGGCTGACCACGAAGCCGTCGCGCTCGAGGTTGGTGAGGTGCTGCCGGACGGCGTTGGCCGTGACCCCGAGGTCGGAGGCGATGGTTTCGGCGCTGGCGTGGCCCTTACGCCGGAGCAACTCCAGGACTTCCATCCGCGTGGAACGGCCGGCGATGGTGGTGGGCATATCCGGACGCTGCCGGGATGTTAGCAGAGCCATAGGCTATTTATTACAGGTGGATCTTGACAAAATCGGGGGCGTCCGTAAACTGGGAAGCCGAAGAGGTTTTAAAGATGATCAAGCAAGCCAGTCACGCCATCGAGCATATGACCGCGAAGGAGCGTCGGATCCAGCGCGCCAAGTACGCGCGCCGGAACAAGATGCACCTCATCGACAAGCTCCTGAACGAGCTCGAGATGCTCAATCTCGCCGACCAGCGGCAGATGCCGCCGGTGCTCTCGGTCGCCATCAACAAGGTCATCGAGGAGTCGCCCGAGGTGACCGTCCTGGCCCAGGCCAAGCCCGCTTCCGTGATGGAGGCGATGGACGCCCTGTACGAGATCCAGGACAGCCTGATGTACAACCAGATCGAGGACGAGTAAGGGCTCTCGACCAGCTTTCGGTAGGCCTCAAGAGGCCGGTTTCGAATCCGATTCCGGCCTTTTTCCTTGTCGTGGCGCAGGCTCGACCCTGGACTGGAGGTCGTCCACCAGCCGCTGCGTCACCGGCACCGCGATTCGCGCCCTGGCTGCCAGCCTGAGCAAAGCGCCGCCCAGCGCATCGAGCTCGATCGGTCGGCCCGCGGCCTGGTCCCGCTGCATCGATGATTCCATCGCCTCGGGCACGGAATCCAGAAGATTGAGCACTCGTTCCCGATCAATGTCTACTCCGTCGGCTCCGGCGACGTCCGCGACTTCGCCGATCAACGCGATGGCGTCCTCGCGCCTTCTCGCGCGTATCCCTCCCGCGTTGGCGCGCTCGTGCGTGGTCAGCAGCGCCATAGGTGCGAGCAGCGCGAATTTGTCCCACAGCATGGCCAGCTCGTCGTCGCGGACTCGGACATCGAGGCCGGCCGCCTTCAGATGGGCGGCGATCGGCTCGACACGGTCGCGGTTGTCTGCCGAAGCGGCGATCTCGATCGCGGCGAAGGGGCTGGTGTGCCGGATCAAGCCCGCTTCCGCCTTCGTGGTCTCGATGCGGATCGTGGCCGCCACCACGCTCGCGGGCGGATAAACGGTCCGCAAGAAATCGACGTGCTCGAGGCCGTTGAGAAAGGGCAAGACGATGCCCCGCCCCAGAGCATTCGCCGGTACGCGGCCCACGGCATCCCTCAGCTGAGTGGCCTTGACCGTGATGAGACATGCGTCCACGGGATCGGCCAGACGCGTTGCGGTGCTCACCGAAACGGCGAAATTGCCGAACCGCCGGCTCTCCAGCCTTAGTCCGCCCTGTGCGATGGCGTTCGCAGAACCGTCGCCCGCCAGCACGAGGACCGAGCTGCCTTCCCGAGCGAGCATCGCGGCCAGGAACCCGCCCACACCTCCCGGACCAAGGACCGCCACGTTGAGCCGATCAGCGGTCATGAGGAGGAAATGATATGAGCCCCGCCAGGCACGATCGAGCTGAGTTTGTGACGGTAGCGCAACATTGCGGATGTGCCGTTCATTGAACTTGGGAGGAATCGCAGCAGATGGCCGTTGAGAGGTTCACGCGCGAACGGATCATTCACTACGTCCGGGTCGTCGGCATCGCGGCATTGCTGGGCATTGTCGTCGGGACTGTCAGCAGCGCCGTCATCGGGGTCGGAGTCCAATATCTGGGGCCGCTGGAGGGCTACCGGCTGGGCGCGCTGGTCGGTGCGCTGATCGGCGGAGTCTATGGGGGAGCGTCGGGACTTGGCATCCGAGGCCTGATCGGGGGCGTGTTGGTCGGGGCGCTCGTGGGGGCCGGAATCGGCAATGCCGCGTGGAACCACCAGCTGGCCGGCGCGTCCAACCCGGAGCAGTCGTTCGACCCGATCCGGTTTCCGGCAATCGGTCTGGACCGGATGCTCGTCATCGGCGCCGAGACGGGAGCGGTCGTGGGCGCCATCGCCGGTTCGATTCCAGGTGGACCCGCCGCGCCGAAGTCATGAGCTAGACGCGGAATGACAGGCCGTGGTTTTACTGGGCCGACGCCCAGTCGAGGGCCGCCCGCACCGTGCGAGCGAACAACTCCGGCCCCTCGAGCATCGCCCCGTGCCCCTGGCCTTCAAGGATCATGATTCGGCTGACCGGAAGGGCGGCCTGCACGGGCGCGTTCACCGACCAGCCGTGGGCCGCGTTCTCAGTAAGGGTTAGCCCCGTACGAGATTTAGTGCCGAGGTGCCTTGCGACTAGACGTCGCTGGCGACTTGGTCTGATCAGCCTCAGAATCCCCGCGAAGCAAACCAGGGGTCGGCCACGCGCCAAACGCAGCCAGGAATGCAGTTACCAGACGGGCCACGAACCTACTCATCCTCAGTCGGCTCACTTTGCGACAACGTGCATGCGCTCCGACGTTTGTCCCGTCGGATTGCTTCCATCACGATCCAGGCGACCGGCACCAGCGCCAGACCGACAGGCCCATCCAGGCAGGCGGCGAGCAAGAATGTTCCGAGCAGGGCCCCAGACGATGGATCCGCGTGCAATGGGAGCGATGCTTGGTATTGCTCTAGGTCAGCCGGGGGCATTGCGGTCGACCCTACGCTGAGCTGGACGAGCTCGGGGCCATCGGGGCCGCCGGCATGCGTCGGTCCGACGGTCGCGTTCGTCCTGGTAGGTGTTTGACCAGGACGCGCCCTGCGAGCGCCGATCCAACCACGATGAGCAGCAAAAGGAGCAGCTCGCCCGGCGCCGGCATGTGATGTTTGATCGTCGTCAAGACACTCGAGCCGAACCAGGCGCCGAGGCTGATGAAGACAGCCTCATACACGGCAATTCCGGGGGCCAGGCCCATGAGGAAGGTGCGCCGAGGCATCGCGACCAGCCCCGAGAGCTGGTTCGTGCTGAGGCGCACGCCTGGAGTGATGCGACAGAGGAAAACCGCGGTGGACCCACCGCGTCGGATTTTGGCCGTCAGATCTTCGATTCGGTCGCGGGCATGGAGCAGCCGCGCCATTCGAGATAGCGCCCCGCCTCCAATGCGGGCGGCGATCTCGCGTCCGCTCATCGCTCCGAGCAGAGCCGAGACATACACCGCGGTCACCACCGCAAACGGGTTCACGCGACCGGTGGCAATCGAAACGCCGGTCAGAACCAACATGAGGTCGCCCGGGGCCATCGGCATCGGGATCCCCAACTCCTCGAGCACGATGAGTCCGCAGATGACTCCGATCAACGGGTAGCCCGAAAGACCTAGCAGCGTGGTAACGATTCCGCTCATGCCGCGACGGTAGGGAGAGGAAGCAACGACCACATCGGGGTCGCGCCGACTTATTAGTAGGGGTTAGCCCTGATCAAGCGACCACTAATCGCCGTCGCCAAGGGCAAGCCCTGAGACGAGCGACGCCTAATCGCCGCCGCCACCAAGGATCAGAACCAGAAAGAAGAACACCATCACGACCACGGTGAGCGAACCGAGTGTCAAGGCCGTGAGCGCTGTGCGTCGGCGGCGGGTCCCCATCGCCAGGGCCAGCCAGCTGAAAAGGGCCGCACCCAAGGCGAGCGGGACCGCCGCGGGCCCGGCAATCGGATCCAGAGTCCGCGAAAGGCGCGACCCGGGAGTCGACCACGAGCCCTCGACCGGGTCGTACCGGTAATAGTCGGGATGAGCTGAGAAGCAGGCTGTGTCGGGTTGAAAGGTCGGTGGACGGCAGGGGTCAGGTCCCTGCAGCGATGCCAAGATCGGCTCGAGGACGAAGACTGTACCGATCGCCATCAGGGCAACAAGTGCAAGGGCGAGGCCGGCCAGCGCAGTCGCGTCGGCAATTGGGTGGCTCGCGCCCGGGGCTGCAGCGTTCCGGTCAGTGCCTGTTCCGGCGGCAGCTCCTCCGACTTCTCTCGAGCGCGCCCACCAGGCGCGGGCGACCCCAACCACGATTCCGATGGTTCCCGCCAGGACGAGAACAGGTGCCGCATCAGGCGGGACGATATACGCCACACCTTTCGATAGGGGCATGTACAAGACGAGGATGCCGAGCCCGGTGACCACGACCGCCGCGGGTATGAGCCAGCGCACGCCGCCAAGGTAAGCACTCAGCCACAGGGCCGTATCGGGGCGAAGCCGCTGTTCGAGTAGGGGCTAGCCCTGTACCGAGCCCCAGAGCGGCGGTGAGATGATGCGGCGATGCCCGACCGGGTGCTCATCGTCGATGATCACGTTGGGTTCCGCAGGGTTGCGCGTCGGCTTCTCCAGGAGATCGGGCGTCAGGTGGTCGGGGAGGCCGGCACGGGGGCGGACGCGCTCACCGAAGCGCGCCGTCTGAAGCCCGACCTCGTCCTCCTGGACATCCAGCTGCCCGACCTTGACGGGCTGGCGGTGGCCGCGTCGCTGAGCGCTGAGCCAGAGCCCCCGACTGTCGTCCTGGTGTCCAGCCGTGACGCCGCCGATTACGGCCCTCGCCTGGACGGGTGCGGCGCGCTGGGCTTCATCGCGAAAGCGGACCTCTCCGCTGAGAGCCTGACGGCTTTGCTCGAATCATGACCACGGTGCAGCGTCGCGTCATCCAGGCCGGCGTGCTCGCGCTGATCGCACTCGCGTGCGTCGCCGAGGTGACCATCACCATCCATTCCGACAGCATCGTTTGGCACCTCACAGGCCCGTTTGAGAGGCCGTGGTACTCCCCGCTGGTCGACATACTGCCGGGATTCGCCTTCATCCTCGCCGGCTTGATCGAGCTCAAACCAAGGAACCGGGTGGGGCTTCTCATGATGGGTGTCGGCGTAGGTCTGCTGATCGGTAGCTCCCCACTCGACCGGACGTTGGCCGACGTCATACCGGCACCGATCGTATTCATTGCGGTCGTGATCGCCGGCAGCGTGTGGCCAGTCATGCTCCTGCACCTGCTTCTCGCGTTTCCTGGTGGTGTCCTGGTCTCTCGCCTGGATCGGGTCGTAGTCCGAGTCTCTTATGTTGTCTTCCCGCTCGTGACTGTGATCGCGGTCGCGCTCTTTGTCGCCCACCCGCTTCTCGGCATGACCAGCACGGTCCCGCAGGTCGTGGCCGTTGCAGCGGGGGTTATCGAAGTCGCCTTCCTCTTGATCGGTTCTGGCCTGGTCGTCCGCCGGTGGTTGATGGGCGGTCGCGCCCGCCGTCGATCGATGTCTCCGCTCCTGCTGGCAATGGTCCCTCTCGTCGTTTTCTTGTTGTTTTATTTCGGGGGGATCGTCCGTTACCAGATCTGGCACATACCGGCAGGTCAGTCCTGGGAGGTGCTGATATCCATCGCCCCTCTCGCCCTCGTGGCTGTTCCCGTCGGCGTCGGGATCGGCCTGCTCAGATCCGGGCTGGACATGTCATCGGTGGGCGACCTGGTGGTCAAGCTGTCGGGCGGGTTGGCTCCTGAGCAGCTACAGCCGGCGCTGGCGCTGGCGCTCCACGACCCCTCGCTCGAGGTCGCGTACTGGCTGCCTGCTCAAGGGTGGTTCTCTGACCTGGAAGGGAGTCGGATGGAGCTGCCTACGCCTGACTCCGAGCGAGCTGCGAGCATGCTGGGCGACCCGGAAGGCCCCGTCGCGGCGCTCGTTTATGACTCCTCGCTCGTGCATGAAGGGCAACTTGTTGACACAGCGGCCGCGGCCGTGCGCATGGCTCTTGAGAACGCGCGCCTCCAGGTCCAGCTGCGTGCGCAACTGGAGGAGGTGCGCGAGTCAAGAGCGCGCCTGGTGGAGGCGGCCGACAGCGAGCGGCAGCGCGTGGAGCGGAACCTCCACGACGGCGCTCAGCAGCAGCTGGTGACCTTGCTTCTGTCGATGCAGGCCACGAAAACCGAAGCGATACGGCGCTCCGATCGGGCTACGGCCGCCCTGATCGACGCCAACATAGCTGAGCTCAAACAAGCCCTCGGCGAGCTGCGTGAGCTGGCGCACGGCATCCACCCGACGATTCTCACCCAGGCCGGCCTCGTGCCCGCAATCAGGTCTCTGACCGAACGATGCCCGATTCCTGTCGATGTCAGAGGTGATCTGGGCGAGGACAGGCTGGCGCCTCCGCTGGAGGCGACGCTGTACTTTGTCGTCTCCGAGGCGATCACGAACGCCGTCAAGCATTCGAAGGCGCGACAGATGTGCGTCTCGCTTGGCCGCAGCTCGGACGTTGCCGCAGTCGACATTTCCGACGACGGTGGGGGCGGCGCTGACCTGTCCGGGGGTTCCGGTCTTCGCGGGCTCAGCGACCGGGTCGCTGCCGTCGGCGGCCGCCTCGTGATCAAGAGCGACAAGAAAAGCGGCACGATCATTCATGCCGAGGTACCGTGCGCGTAATCGTCGCGGACGACTCCGTGTTGTTTCGCGAAGGCCTGGCCAGGGTCCTGGAAGGAGCCGGCTTCGAAGTCGTCGGCCAGGCGTCCAACGCCGACGAACTAGACCGGGTCGTGTCCCAGGTGAAGGCCTCGCTCGTCATCCTGGACATTCGGATGCCGCCAACCCAGACCGATGAAGGTCTGGTCGCAGCCAAACGGATCCGCCGCGAGCACCCCGAGATGGGAGTGCTGTTGCTGTCCCAGTACGTTGAGAGCCACCACGCTCTCGATTTGCTCGGCCAGAGCCCGGATCACGTCGGCTATCTGCTCAAGGACCGTTTCGGGGACCTGGGCGAATTCGTCGACGCGGTTCGCCGGGTGGGCAACGGCGGGTCCGCCGTCGATCCGATGGTCGTGTCGCAGTTGCTGGGCCGGAAACGGTCGCGCAATCTGGTGGAAGACCTGACCGACCGCGAACGATCGGTCCTTGCCCTCATGGCCGAGGGGCGGTCCAACGACGCCATCGCGTCGGCCTTGAAGATCAGCCCCAAGACCCTCGAAGCCCACATCGGCACCATCTACTCCAAGCTCGGATTGGAGCCGGCGGGAAGCGATCACCGTCGGGTGCTCGCGGTGCTCAACTATCTCCGCTCGTCATGATGCCGAGGGTTCGCAGGTTGAGTCGCGCGGTGGCGCTGTCCTTGCTTGCTGCCGAATTAGTCGCCTGTGGCGGCACGATTTACTTCAATGGGTCGGGGCCTTCTCCGACACCGCAACCGACGTTTGCGGCGATTCAACCTGCATCACCCCTTCCCGCAGATGTCGACGCAATGACTGCATTGGAACAGAGGCCGATGAGGCTGCCCGTCCTGGCCCCAAACGCAAGCTGCCCGGTCTCCTCGTCCGGAGGGACGGGATTGAATTCTGGGCTTGGGCTTGGGCCCCTCTATCTATCCGGAGGACTTGGTAGCTGGTACTCGGGTGGGCAAGAAGTCGGCCTAATCGTGGCCCCCAAATACTCTGGACCTCTGCTGGTGAGGAGCACACAATTCGGTGGCGACGGCACTTCGAAGATCACTCTCGCCGACATGCCTGCGCAATATCGCGATGAGATGGTGGCCAAGTGGAGGCAGCACGGCGTGCTGGTAGTCTTCGCAATCCATGCGACAGGCGGCGGGCTCTATCTTCCCGCGGTCATTTCGTCTTCGTTTTGGAGAGCTTGGGAAGGGTCGCTCAGCACCGATGGCCCTGGATGCTTTGCCCTTCAGGTGGATGGAGATCTGTTTACCGAGTTCATCGTGATCTCAGTTCAGGCGGTTGCGCAACGACCACCTGGCCCCTGAGGGCTCGGAACCTGGCGCGCTAGCCCTCTAGCCATTCGGTGATGAACCTGTCGCTCGCGTGAATGTCGATCTGGCGGAGCCGGCCCTTGCCCGAATTGACGAACTTGTGCGCGACCCGCGGCCTGACGATCAGCACTTGCCCCTCACGGGCCACAATGACGTCTGAGCCGATGGTGAACATCGCCTGTCCCT
>WNFJ01412512.1_pt1 | contig 16541 bp, 19 predicted proteins | sample 5400461 | NCBI WGS metagenome assembly WNFJ01 (sample SAMN13153349, study PRJNA577476) | soil metagenome | isolation source: 115 cm saprolite on Douglas fir-dominated hillslope | place: USA:California | collected 2013-09-17 | reverse complement strand
TGGAAAACTACAGGGTATTATATCCTATATCATCGTCATGACGATGATATAGGATATTTATCATAGGTCGTTCTGACAACCATTTGATTTTCTTAACTAACATAGTACAATCTTCATCTTATCTTCGTCAAGCGTAGTGCGTTCCAACCAGCTTCTATCCAATACAGATAGAGCAGAGGCGACTATGAATAAGACTGGCAATCCTCCTGTAGACAACGCTGTCAGTGTAGAGATGAATAAGCAGAAACTTTGGGAGATGCAAGACGCTCTCAGCCATGCAGTCATCTCATCCATAGAAGATGTGTACCAGTCTGTGGTTCTGTTAAACCAATTGGCTAGAGAACTCTATCCTCCTGGCATCGAGCTTGCTAAGGCATTAATTACAAATTACGAGAGTGGAATACTCGCCCTTCTTCAAAGTTCAGCCTACAATCCTAAGCGCAAGAAGGATGAGCTTATCTTCTCGCATCTATCCTGCGGATTGGCTAGGTCTGAGGAATGGTTATTTATGCTAACTGATCCGATGGCGAGGAAAGTAGTGCCGGAAACTAGCAGCGATGTTGTATCGAGTCAGTTTGTCGGCTTTACTACTAATCGCAAAGCCTCTTCCTGATTTTTTAGTTCGTTTGTAGGCATCTTCTTAGTGCGTCTTCCGTAGTCCGAAAAGTAAGTAAGCAGAAATAGAGAGGTAGTTAATGAGGTTCGCTGGTCGCTGCGTTCATGCCTTTGCTACTGGTGTTCGCAACGGCCAGCCTGTGAGTATCCCGTTTAGCCGTTGGTTGCAGCATATAGGTACACATGTGCATAAAACCACACGTACCTATATGCTGTCAATCCCTACATTTCTCAAAAAAGGAGTTGATGGCATGAGTCCACAACAAGATCAACAGCTTCGCGCTTCCCTTCTTCTTATTGCGTTTACCGTGTTCGTCCTGTTCATTGCATGTGCTTCAGTGCCGATATTGATTGCATTTCTGCTCGGGTCAATTGCTGGCTCTGTTCTAACCATGTACTGGCTGCTGTCCACAAGTAATGGAGAAAGCTGATGGACAATGCAACTCAGAAAACCGGCTCGGAGCAGTTTACAAACTCTCTCTGCCGGGACATCGGCCATGCTTGGATAAGCACAACAGCGTCTAACTTCCGTGTCTGCAAAAGAAAAAGCTGCTCTGCTGTCCAACACTTTAGGGAGGGACAGTGGAGAGATGTACCCTCGCGGGTGAAGAAACTACCGGATCACACCATTGAGCAAGCAGATTTTTTCTCAGGTATTGAGTAAAGGAGTTTTCAGATGGTACCTATCATGAACCGCTACAAATATGTAGCATTGCTACTGGGTTTTATGCTCGTTATTTTGACCGGATGCGCTAATCCACTCTCCTGTCTGATGGGGTGTGTATCTCAAAAACCTCCTCAGCAATACACATTTCTTCCTATTAATACATCGCATATTGCCCATAAAGTCATTGTCCTGGAAGACGACACTCCCCCATTGCAAAAGGCAGAGTATTTTACTCAGATGTTAAAGATGCTGGCGGATCGCATTAATGCATCCATTATTCCCGGAGAGGATGGCATTGATGTGTTTGGCGGCGCGATTACGCACAAAAGCATCCAGAATGATCTTTTCGCGTACTATGTGCCGCCCATTCCCCCGGACAAACCGATGCCTATGCTGCAAGTATGTCCCACTGAGGCTACAGAGGGCGAAACTCCTACACACTTTTCGGATCGGGTTGCTGCCTGTGAACTGGCGAATAAAAAGGCAATCGAGGAATGGCAGTCATTTTTGAAAACAAACCATCAACTGCTCAGCCAGGTGCGGGCGCAAGTAAAGCAGTACACCGATGCCATGAGAAGTATAAAGCCTGTTAATGACCCGGTTGCAGATGACATTTACGGAGCTTTAGCCGATGCCTCAGCACATTTCTCACACTTCTCAAGTGAAGAAAAAATATTAATCCTGGCCTCACCGCTTCGGAACAATACGACTGTTGACTACAGCCGGAATATCAGTCTAAAGTCGGTTGCTGTCCGTGTCACCTTTTTCACTTGTGATACTACCTCTGAGTGTGACAACACAAAAGCGTACTGGACGCAACAACTGCTTGGCTTCGGTGCATCCTCAGTGACGTTCTACACGCCACAGGATACTCTTGTCGAAAATCCCACATTTTAGGAAAGGAACAACCCATGAACCTTTTTATTCTCCTCGCTATCGGCGTGGTGCTGGCGCTTCTTTTAAGCTACTGGTACTCTCGTAAAAATGAGGCTTTCGGCGATGGGATCGCGCTCCTCTGTCTTCTCATTGCCCGTCCATTTATCGTGGTACATGACAAACTCAAAGGTCACTTTCCCGAACCAGCTAAGGATGAGGAAACGAGTGACCAGAAAGAGGTTGAGAAAAGCGGTAAAAATGATGCACTGCATCAGAAAGTCAATGAAATAATCGGTGATGTAATTGGCGCAGGTATCGGATTAATCATCATTGGAGCCGATACATACCTGGCGGTGGTGTTTAATTCCTCGCTCTTTAAAACGTATGAGGGTACGCTTTCCTCCGGTATTTTCGAGTGGGCTGCGGGCTTGCTCTGGATTGCTACTCCGGCCATGTTTGGAATAGTGGCACTGGAATGCGCCGGAATTGTGAAGTCAAGTGGAATATTCGCGAGACTGCATCCTGTCTTCCGGTGGATTATCGGGATCATCTCTTTCGTGTTGATGAGCCTGTCAATTTACCTGGTAATGTATGCCTACTCGTTTCGGGGAGTTAAAATCTTTGACCCGACAAATACCTTGCAACTGGCTCAAATGGGTGAGGGCATACTGAACATGCTTGGGCTGCTTGTCGGCGCAGCGTCCATCCCGGCTCTGATTATGGTCATTAAGGGTGTCTCAACTTTGTTCGTCATCATCTCATTTGCTCTCCTTCTCATTTGCCAGTTGATAATGTCTGTACTGGATGCGTACTGCCTGTTTGTGACAGGCGGTGAGATAAGCGTGCGCATGTTTGTGGACAAGCCCTTAAAGGTTATTGTCCAGGATTTCAGGTTTCCCACGCGCTCTAGTAAAAGAGGGCTTCAGGCTGCTCACGCAGATGGAGAACAAAACACTACGCCAAACTTAAGTCAACATAGCAGGGTTACACCTGTTTCTGAGGTAGTGACGCATTACCAACAGGAACAAACACAAGTTTCATCCGTTGTCCTGGGTAATATGCAGATTGAAGAACCTGTATTTATGGAATACAGCAGCTATGGGGCACAAAACGGCAATGCTCCCGATGCTGACCAGAGTAAAAAAAAATAAATAAACCTGGTCAAGAGAAATTGTCTGCTGAATTCACGGGTGATGAGAACAGGAGACATGCGGAGGTACTTCTTCCCTCGCCCTCCCCTGTTGGCCTGCTGCCAGCCGGGATAGAGTACGAAGATCAATCTCTCGCGGACACCCAATCTTCAGCAGAAAGCGAACAAACACAACCGGATCGCTTAGCGATCCAATTTTCGCAAGGTGAAACCCTTGAGGTAACGAGTGAAACGTTTGGCTATCTGCTACGCCAGGCAGTTCAAGAATTTGAACAGAACAGAAAATAAGGAGGAAACCCAATGAGCATAGTAAATTCTTCACTCACACCTTCTCCACTTCCGGAAAATACCTCTACCAAAAAATTCATAGAGGAACTCATAGAGATCGGGATGGAACCCCTAGAGGCGGAGCAAGCAGTAAAGCTTGCAATAGCGCAAAGCCAATGGCAAGTTACCCATATCAAAAGTCTCCAAGAGGCGATGCAAGAGAGCCTTGAGAGCATCCACACTCAGATGCAGGATAGTCATATTACTTCGCATCTTATAAAGCAATCGCTCAATGAAGTGCTTCAAAAAAAGAATATACAACTTCCACCTCATTTGCTTGAGCAGTGGATCGCTCAGCTTATGCGCTTTGCAAAATTGCCTGTTGAACAGCAAGAACGCAGATTGCAAAAAGCAAAAGGCGACGGTATTGTCCTGGGAAGAAACAGCCTCACCGGAGAGGATATTGTCTTCGCGAAATCGCAGAGGCCCGGGTCAATGTATATTTTGGGAGGCACGCAGACCGGTAAATCCTCTATCCAAATCCAAATAGCTTTAGGCGATATACAACATGGGAATAGTGTTATTTTTTTTGATCCGCATTGGAGTGCCATTGAAGCTGTTCTCGCTGCTATGCCAGAAGATCGTCTGAAGGATACGATTCTCCTTGAGTTTGGCCGCGAATATGAGCCTGGTGAGCCGCGCTTTCATTTCGGCCTTAATCTTCTGGTCAGAACCCAGGGAAGTATTGATCTGGATAAAAGCAGGTTGATGGACGTGTTCAAGCGGCTATGGGGACATGAAGCAGGGGAAGAGGCCAGTTGGGGGCCTCGTCTTGAGAACATCCTGAGAAATTGCAGTCTCGTGTTTCTCCATAATCCGGGGTTGACTCTCGCTGAATTTGTCGAGTTTTTGCGGAATGATCCTTTCCGTGAGCGGCTGGTTGCTAATATTCCTGACGTGGGTGAGGGGCATTTTATCCGCGAGTTTTGGCTGAAAGACTTTGCTCAGCAATACAAACCCGAAAAAGAAAAATGGATCGGCCCTGTCATGACCCGGCTCTATTCCCTCCTCACATCGAAAGAAATCATGTATATGCTGGCTCAGTCAGAGACAACCTATCGCTTTAGGGAGTGGATGGATAGCGGAAAGATCGTTCTCTGCCATATCTCAAGAGATAAAATCGGCGATGATACCCGCTTTATCGGAACAATGATAATCGCAGAGCTTGTCAAAGCAATTCGTTCCCGCAACCCTGGGGAGTCTTACCGCTTGTGCTCAATTCTCATTGATGAGTTTCAAAACTTCGCGTCAAGCGAGTTTACGCACGCGCTCCCGGAGACATTGAAATTCGGGGCGGATTTCATTCTCTCCACACAATTCTACAGACAATTGGAAGACGAGGAACGGGGCGCTGTAGATCAGCTTCCGCATCAAATAACGTTGCGTTGTTCATATAAGGACGCGCTTGATCGAGCATATCTTTATGCAGAGCCGGGAATGCCTATCTATCAGGAGAAGCAAAAGCTCGTGATTAGTCCTACTCCTGTTGAGACTATCGTGCAACACCAATCACATGCAGATAACTTTGTGAATGAGTTTTTTAAGCCCTGGCGTGAGATGGTCAAAACTGCGAAAGGCTCTATCCGTGAGGGGGAAATTCCCGGAGATACGTCAACCTCTGTCTCTGCTAGAGGGCGTACAGTCCGCAGCTATACCTATACCCGTCCTACGCGGTCATGGTCAAATAGAGCTGAGGTACTCATGGCAGAAACATCGCTTGACATCATGAATGATTTTCTCTATCACGTCATGGTTACGGGTAATCCTTTTTGTATTGTACCGCACAGTCTCTTCCTAACATGGTGTTATGGGTTAAATTCCGGTCAGCTTGGAGACTATGGCATTTGGCTGACGCAAACGATTATAGATCATCAGGTGCGGCAGCCAACAGAGACGCAAGTGCGTGCCTATATCGCTTTATGGGAAGCTCCCGATGAAAAGAGTTTAGACGTTGCTTTGATGGTGTATGAGCAGGAAGCAAGACAGTATTTTCATGAGGAATTAGGTACAGCCGTAACAGATTTTGTCAACGCGGTGAGAACAATAGCGGGTGATACTTATGGAAATCCAGCGTACATACTTCGCTTGCTTGAAACGAGCAGAACAGACTGTCGTGTAGATGGATTTATTGAGAATACCTGGGACTCTCTGAGCGTCATTGCCAGTGAAACAACCTACACCTGTCAAATGATCCCGTCGCTGCCTATTACCCCAACGACACAATCATTTCCCAGACCTCTGTATCAGTGGGAATGCGAGGGAGCCTCCCTCAAGCCTTTTCTTGAAGAGGCCGTTGCTTTCCTCGTACCGTTCGTGTTAGAGCGAAAAGTACAAAGGGAAATAGATTACGAGACAAAGGCTATCCAAAATAAAATTAACGAGGAAATGTGGAAAATCATTGAAGATGAAGAACGAATGGCTAAGGAAAGCTATTGGTATAGATATCGGTATAACGTATGGATAGCTGGTGTTTCGGGAATAATTGGCGGTCTTTTTGACTACTTTTGGGAGATTAAAAAGTATAAAGATAATATAAAAAGGTGTCGAAAAAAAATTGCTGAGTATCAACGTGAGCAATCAATGGCAGCGCCGACTGTGGAAAAACACCGGCAAGGGTGGCGTGATGAGCTTATCAAGATTGCACATTCAATGAGTCGTGCCATGCACCAAGAGACGTGGCATGTATATTTTCAAGACCCGTCCTACCCGTTTTACACTCCTGAACCTATCACCTGTTCACCTATGGAAGTTCGCCAGGCCATAACCAACCAGATCATGACTTCTTTCTCTAAAACCTTGATAAGAAACGATATTAGCTCTTTGCAATATCCGCATGAGTTTGTTCTCTCAGAAGAAGATGAACAATACATTCGCAGGACGTTGGAGCAGATATTACAAAAAGCAACGTTTCAGGGTCATGCTCACTATTGGGTCGTTGAAACGAAAAACACTGACACAGACTGGCAATCGTCGCTTACTCTGCCAACAGGGAAAGAAAGCACAAGCGATATTCGTTATACCTTTGCCTTTCAGTTACAGGTTACTCCTGCATGGCTGGAAGCTGTGCAAGGGAAAATTGACCGCATCGTTGCCGAACAAAAAGACGTATTCGAGCAATCAGTGAGATATGTCCGGCAATTACTTGCTATTCTCGCCCGCGAGCCGTTGAAAGAACAATCAAAAGTGTTTGAACTTGTGGAAACCGGTCGGGTCCCGCAATCTGAAATGGTAGCCCGGATGGTGAGGGAGTTAGTCAGACTGCCAAAGCACACGGCATATGCGAGCATCGGGACAGATGAGAGTGATGTGGATGATAAACCCAGGATGACCACAATCCCCTTTCCCGAAGGAGTTGATAAGGACGAACTGAAAAAGCGTCTGGAGCTTGTCCGGGCGCAAACAGCGAGCCTTGCAACACAGGAGGAGGAAATAGTAAAACAGCTTCAGGATCGCTGGCAACAACTTGGCATTCTATCTGCCCAAAAAGATACACAGAAAGAAATAGCTGCTCCAACTCCCCAGGAGGATAAGACAAAGCGGCGNNCGCCGCAACCGACAAAGGAAAAAACGCAGACACACTATACTACTCGCCGTGTCTGTGCCGCTTCTTCTGCTCTCCCTTCACAACACCATCCGGTGGTGTTTACCGATGAAAAAACAACAGGTGAAACGTACCTCACCTTGCTCTATTACTTCAGCCATTTGACCTTGCAGCAAGCCGTGAAACTGACCGGCAAACAAACAAGCATTAACAATGAACGCACCAAACTAAATAAGCTGGTGAAAGACGGTCTGGTTACCACTGAACCCATGAAAGAAAGCGTGTCGGGGGGTAAAGCGCCGTTGGTGTATGCATTAACACCAAAGGGATATAAGCATCTGGAAACGGAAAAAGGATTTCCCCTTCTGAAAAAAAGCGATTTCACAAAACACTCGTACCTGGTGAATGAGGTACTAATAACCGCGATCCTGGCCGCCAAAACCAATGAAACGGTAAAACTTATCGGGTTTGAGCATGAAAAAATGTACCGTCAAAAACCAATAGCCTTACCTGGTGGAAAAGGATTAGAGCCTGATGGTCTTCTGATCTACCAGGCCGGACAAAATGTAGCGCCGATAGCTTTTGAAGTTGATTTAAGTATTGAGACACGCGAGCAACTGATAGACAAAGTGCAAAAGTACCTGCAAGCCTTACAAGGACCATATACAGAGCGTTTTGGGATAGACGCGCTTACTATCGCCTTCGTCATTCCGACTGGTTCAGAAAACGATGTAGCGCGGCTGATCGGGATTATAGAAGCGGCGTTAGAACATGATAAAGAAGCAGCTCCCCTCTTCCTGGTTGGTGCATTTGATCCGTTGACCATGAAACCGGAAGACGTACTCTTTACACCAATTTTCGCACAGCCATTTCGTCAAGAAAAACACGCGCTTATAGAATAGTCGTGCTTGGTACTTGGTGCTAAGAACTAAGGCAGGTGGTGAAAACGAATAGACCAACTGCCTTTTTTATTTTTGGTGCGATCCACAAAAGTAGGCGCATATCTCCCTCAAAACACTCCCCCCAAAAACCCTGGTGCTAAGGTTGGTGCTAAGTACCTGAAAAGTGAGTGTTAAGGTTGCTGCTTACACACTAAACCTACTACCAAGATAATATATTACTCCATCGGCCTGTAGAGCCAATTCACGATATGTAACTTACTTACACTTTTTGCGGGTCTTATAGTTATATGTATTTGTATCTATATTACTGAGAGAAAGAAATAGAGTGTTGCTCGGTTATCTGTCAGAAAACAGATGGGTCAAAATGTTTTACATGCTTGAAGAGGTGGGCGGGCTTTTTTTCACTAGGATTTTTCGTCGCTTGACACCTAGCAAGTCGAGTTGTTAGTATCAAGTAGTTAACCTGCTCCTGGACTCTGGTAAGTCCAGGCGTAGATAAACTACCTATTTGCCACCCACTTGCTTTTTGAAAGCATCTAGCCATCCTGTCGTTCCTTCTTCTACCTTTTTGACGACATCGGACTCAAAATATTGATCGTCTTTTCCTGCTTTTTTCGCAAGAGCTAATTTCTCCCTTGCTTCATTGCGATCATTCGCTTCCACAATGTAAATATGGATGATTTTGAATTTCATTTGTATCACCGTCCTTTCTGCCAGATGGAGTTTGTTTCTTCTGGCTGAAATCTGCCGCTCCCGCACAAGAATTTTCATTGTCAAGGTCAAACTCCGCAGAGTTTGCCTATTCAAAAGTCTCCCTTTTGAATAGGTCGCCTTGACAATGAAAATTTTGGGTGGGTCACAATGAGAAGCCAGAAGAAACAAACGTTGAGGACACTTCGTTTCTGTTGGAAAACAGCACGTTTATGAGGGTGCTAGTGGGTACAGAAAGCAAGGACGTGGGAGTGATTTTCTCAGTAGTACGAGCAAAGCGAATACCTTGATTAAACTATGGTAGTCTGCTCACTCCTGCCAACTGTCTCTACGCAATGGGCATGAGAAAACAGGCTAACAGAATTGATCCGGGAAGATTTACCGACTCCATAACGAGGTGCTAGGGGTTTTTCCAAACCTTGCAAAACAGGTATCGCAAAGCTCATAAAATATCAATTGTCGCGGCTGTGGCTTAAACCATGTTCCACATTTTTTACAAGAGAAACCAGGGTTGCCTGCTTTTATTCTAACGAGTGCATGAATATACTCCTTGTTTGCTTCTATATCATCAGCCCAACCCTCAGTGGTGATTGATCCGTCTTCTTCTTCAATAATAAGGTCTGGATTGGTGGTTTTTACTTTTGTCATATGTTGTGAATTATATTCACCTCCATTTCTTCGGGACAACTTGACTAATATCCGCTCGGTTGCTATTCTAACATAGTCAGGTAGTTTCCCTACTCCTGCCTGCAAATGTCAGTTTGCAAGCAGTCGGTAGAAACGCTACAGTTCTGGATAGACAGGATCATATTCAATTTCAATGAGTGATCCTGTTGCTTTGCAACGCGGGCACATATCCTGCATCACGTTGACTAACACTGTCGTTTGACAGTTGATGCAAATGCATTCAGTCATGCTGTTTCACCTCCTTTCCAGGCACGCTTGCCTAGCGCTGCACAGGAGGCTTTCCTGTGCAGGGTAGACAAACCTACCAAAGGGATTTTTCGGGATGCCGGTGATCCGGCTCTAAACGCCTTCTCGCGTGTTCTGCTGTATCCATCATTTCCCGATGGATTGCCCGAAACTTACGGCGCATCTTACCAATGCGTCGTCTTTGTTCTTCGAGGGTCATAGTTCATCACCTCCTTTCTGCGGGTTGATCCGCTTACTTAAACTCTCCACGCAAGCTATCAACCTTGCTTGCTGCTGTATGGAAGTTTGCATCATCCAATGCTTCCCTGAATGCGGAGAATATGCGTGTATCCCATTCAAAGTATTTTGAGATCGCAATACCAACGCATTCTTCAACAGTCGCTTGTTCTTGATACTCTGGAAGAAAACAACCGTATCTAATTATTTTCACGATCTCATCCATGAGGGATTTGACCGCTTGTTCGGTATTCACATGTCTTCACCGTCCTTTCTGCCAGGTAGATTTTATTTTCTTCTGGCGAAATAGCCACTCCCGCCCAAGAATTTTTATTGTCAAGGCCGCGCTGAGATAGCCTTTACCGGAAACGTTGCTGTAACTATCTGGAAAGGGTTGAAAACAGTTGGATAGCGCGTGCATTTTAGCCTTGACAATAAAAATTTTGGGGGGGTCATAATGAGAAAGCCAGAAGATAACAAACATCGTGAACACTTCGTGCCTGTTGGAAAACAGCACGTTCATGAGCGTGCGAGCGGGTACAGAAAGCAAGGACGTGGGAGTATCAGCGTTTGACTATGATTTCACTTCGAGGTCTCGGTGAGCATTTTTATATCGTTTTTCCGGTAGATTTCATCGAATGTGAAAATGGTATCCAAGCGGTAAAGCTGCATGAACGCAATGTTTGTGCAATCAACAAAGCTTGTGTTCTTCGAGGTCTGCCGTAGAAAAACGGTGATTGCCTCCCGCTCAACCGTTTCATCTGCCCGCAGGATAGCGAACGGGGTTTCTTCATCAGTCATGGTTTGAATGTAATTGACTGCGGCCTGTCGGTTTACTCGCTGGCTGAGGACTGTGACCACCTCCGCAAAGACAAAATTTGAGGTAACAAAGTGTATTGGCTGGTCGGATAGCTTATCAAAAATTTCTCTCGCCCGACTATGGTTAGTATCCTCTTCTTTTAAGGAGGCAATAAAAGCGTCGCTGTCAACAAATACGCTTGCAAGCTTATGGTTGTTTTTTCGGTGCTCCATAAAGGTAGTGATCTATATTTTCGGAAAGGTAGGGATCGTTGACATTGATATGCATGTCCAGAAGTTTTTGAAGGACTTTCTTGCCGGAAGTGTCAAAATTTTTTCGTTTTGCAACTCCCTCTTTTAAGATTTCCCTTGCCACTTCAGCCATAGATTTATCTTCTGCCTTCGCGATCATGATTAAGTCTCTATGGATCTCCGCATCAACATACATCTGTGTGCGTACCATCGGTTTGGGATTGCTTTGGGAAGTGGTATGAGAAGACTGTATCATATATTGCTGAGTTTATTATACATCTGCTGTATATGTCTGTCAAGAGAAATGGCTTGGAGAGCCTGCTCACTACTACCTACTTCTCTACAGAGTAGGCAGAAGAAAACAGGCTAGAAGATTAGCAGGCAAGGGAGAGGGTTATTTTTGGCACTTATGTCCTCAAAGCAAGAAAAAACCTCTTATGTATCCATGCGGGATGCCTCGCATCCCTTTTAGATCAACGAAAATTTTTCTGAACAAAGGATTTTTGCTTTTGGCATTTCTCTCGCAAACGTCAAGAACAGCTTTCCATTTGTCGATAGGATGATCGTCATTTTTAAGATGCAGTCTTTGTGCTTTCAAACTTGCTTTTTCAAATAGTTCATCCAAAATAGTGCCATCTCCCCATATGAAACCATCCCAACCTTGTTTTTTGCAGTAGTTATATATAATTTCTGCTTTCCTTGTTTTCATGGCATAAGTTCCTTTATTTTTCTATTGCTTTTCCGAATGCTGCTTGTGCTATTGGGGTGTAGCCAAGTAACCGTAAGAACGTTTGATACTCTTCAATGGTTTTTGCTATTGGGTCATTAAATGGCGTTGCAAATCGGGTTGCATCTGGAAACTGTTTCATCAACCATTGCTCAAAACTAACCCAAAGGTTTTGCATATGCTTGTCTTCGGATAGTGGTTTATTCCGCATATCAGGATATAAATAACATTCCCACAACACAATTGTTTTATCAGCCGGGTAGTACCAGGCTTGCGAGTTCCCTATTTGGTGCTGCCTCATGCCTTTTACTTGTGTTGATAAAACCTCTCCTATTGTTTCGTCCTGATCGGCATATTGTTTGGGCTTCGGATACATGCCAACAGTCATAAAAACCTCCGGCTCTAATATATAGGGCTGCATGTTTATATATTGCCTGGTGCCTTTTTTCGTGCTCAGTGGGACGATTTCGTTTACAGAACTATTGCTAAAACGTTCCTCTGAAACATGTACTCTTCCTTGTACCATCCGGGGATTATTTCGATAGTAAGGAAACGTGCCAACAAATAAAGGGGTGTCGTGTGTCCAGTAGTCATCGTTGTCATGGGTTACTGGTATATATGCTGTATTGTTCATAAGCGTTTGCAATTGTAACACATGTCTTTTTATATGTGTGCAATCTGCTTTATTCATCTCCTTTCTAGGGGTAGCTCCCCTGCTCCTGGCTCAAATGGCTTTGAACCAGTTGGCAGAAAAGCTACTGTTTAATTTGTACAACCCGATGGAGTTTCGATTCAGATTTTTCGTCAATCCAATTTTCTCTTTGCCAGATATAGGTTTCTGTGAAATTTGGGTATGGATCATAGACAACAACCATAACTTTCCCCGCGTAACCCACGCCGCCTGTTATATAGTCGTCGAATACTGCGATGGCCGCGTCTTCAACATACCCTACTACATTCTCCCGTTCGTTTTCATCATTCGCGTTGTCCTGTATTATAAGAAATTCAACAAGTTCTTTTTTTTCCTCTTCAGTTGGTTTTCTTGGGTTTATAATTATCACCTCCAATCTTAGGGAACATTTGATTTTTTATCGCTCGGTTGCTCGCATTCTAGCATAAATCCGTAGTTTCCCTACTTCTGCCTGCAAGTTCATTCCTTGCAAGCAGTCGGAAGAGAAGCTATTCCTTTTTCTCAACCTGTTTGATATAGAACAGATAGACTGTTTTCGGGTATCGTTTGACTTCTGATTGTTCGCCTTCTTTGGCGTTCGGGTCTGCTTTTTCGATCAGCGTCATTGATCGTATAGACTTCTCGCCTTTACGAACTCTGTAACCCAACTTATTCCATGTCGGTAACGTAAAGCAGTTGGTTTGAGGATCATATTCCTCTGCCTCTTCCTCCCCGTAGCGCCGGGCTATTTCCTCTCTCACCTGGTCGGCGGTTTTCTCGCTTCCGCGCCAGAGTGCCATTTTTTGCTGTGTCATATCATGATTTCGCCTCCTTTCTTGGGCTGCTGCCCTGTTTCTTGACAAACTCCCGCTTGTCTTGCTATTGTTGAGGTAGTTCGTCTACTCCTGTCTAGGGTGTGAACCTAGACAGTCGGTAGCTAAACTACAAATTAGAAACCCAACTGTTTGCATTGCATGGGTCTTGTCTGCAATCATCGGGACAGGTACGGCATTCTACGCAGTAAACCGGCTCGCCTACCCGTAGCAAGTCCCAGGAATAAATATCTAACTCCTGGGTGGTTAAATAGCGTGGACAACCGCTACAACGAATACGTGTCATATTCTCATCTCCTTTCTTGCTCTAGCTGAGCTAATCCTTTACGCTGCTTTTAAGAGTCCGTGATATGCTCTATTTCCGATGGAGAAATAGGACAATGCTTTTTTAATGGCGTCTGTTTGTGCTCCCTTCTTCGCGTCTCCTACATCCCCTTTCGTTACTCTGTTTTGTCCGTAGCCTACCGGCATAAACTCAATGGTTTTTATCCATACTTTCACCTGTGCTATAGCTAACATTGAAGTGCCTTTTTCGGTCTGGTGGCTCACGATCTCGCTAGAAACTTCATCAAATCCCCATGCGCCAATTTTGAAAACAATATTCATAGCGTCAATTAAATATTGTGGTTTGTATCCTGTGAAACCTGAGTAATTGTCAACGCTGATGTTTTTCGGCTCTCCATCTTGGAGTAGTTTATTTACTGCCTTAATTTTTTCCTCGATGGTTTTTGCATCGGCTATTTGCTGCTTTGTTTGTTCGGTCGTATATATCCCCTCCTTTCCCACTTAAAAAAGTGTCATTTGCTCTTTCCTGCCTGTCTGCTTCTCAAGAAGAATTTCGTTATAAATATCTTTGAGTGAAAATACTTCCATCACTTCAACCTCTCCTACCTGCTCTACTCCAATTTGGTAGTTATTTAGGTGCTTGTATGGCTTACCATCGGGTTTATTAAGGTCTGCGTCTCTCCACATGTAACCTCCGATGCTGGCGTAGTAGTCGCTTCCTGCATGCCCTAAATATCCGTCTGCTAAACTTTTTATGCTGTCTCCCCGTTCAGCGTAGCCTCTGATTAATTGTTTCGCTGCTTCTCTGGCTGTCATATGCTCCTTTCTGAAAAGTTGGAGGCGTGTTTTATTGCTTCCTGGCTCGGTAGTCGCTAGTCATGTAAAATGGCTGCTGGTCTACTATGCTCTGCGCTTCCGGTTTAACTTTAATTCTTACCGATTTCTGAAACCCCCCTTGTCTGTGTTTCTGTTTTTGTCTATACTTTTCTCAGTTGTTAAAGAGCTAATGTTATTATGATATTATTTTAATATTAATTAATATTATAATCAATATGAGCATGGTAAGAATAATGTAAGAAAATATTACTTAATATTAAACTGATATTGACAATTCAATTGCTCTTTGCTAGTCTGTTCCCGTATGAGAACAGTGAAAAAGAAACAAACAAAGCCATTTCCTATCTATCCAGAAATCAATGTGTTGGAGCAATTAAAACGACTTGCAGATAAAAACCATCGGTCAATTAACGGAGAGATCATGTTAGCCATTGAAAAACATCTCGCACAACATAAACAGCAAGAGCGTCTTTCCCCTTAGGACTCCCGCCGAAATAACAGGACCACCTATTGGGGTTGAATAGTATAGTTCCAGTCACCATGAAAAGGATTGCTCGTGATCTTGAGTGCGGCCATGTCTTCGTCTGAGACTTTGAGGCCGGTAGGATAGCTGTTCGTATCTTTGACAGCGGTCACCGTTAATCCTTCCTCGGTGGTGGTATGAGCAATCAGCTCAATCATGGTCTCAAGAGACGTGAGCGGCTTGCCACGCCAATTGATGGAAATGTAAGAAAAGAGCCGATGCTCGATCTTGTTCCATTTGCTGGTGGCCGGAGGCAAGTGGCACACGGTGATGGCGAGGCCGGTCTCATTCACCAAATGTTGCACCTGCTGCTTCCACAGCCGATTGCGCGCCCCATTGGAGCCACCCCCATCAGCCACGATCAGCAGTTCCCGACTTCTGGGATACAGTTTGCTGCCCACGCTCTTCCACCAGCGTCTGATGCTCTCGACTGCAAACGCTGCGGTCTCATGGTCGATCCCGACATTGACGAAGCCGCTGTTGTGCACCAGATCATAGATGCCATACGGAATGGCTTTCCCATCCGCAATGGAGAGGTAATCATACACATTCACGGTCGTGTCTTGCCCTTTGGCTTGCCATTCGCTCCCGCCATTCTTGAAAGTGCCGAGCAGCTCTTTCTTCTTACAATCGACGGAAATGACTGGCTGGCCTTTGGCTTCAAAAGCTTTCCCGGTGCGATTGATGTGCTGAAATTGGGCATCGCGGTCGGCATGCGATGCGCCCTCAATGCTCTTCTTGTTGGCTTTGAGGGAAAAGCCCATCTCGTGTAACATCCTGCGGATGGCGGTCTCACCAATCGTATGCCCCTGGCGCGTGAGGGCTTTCCTCAGTTTGCTCACCGACTTGCTCGTCCATCTGACCAGGCTCTCTGGATCTCCTTTCGGATCCAGCATCCCTTCCAAATCGGCTCGCAGGGTGGCATCCTTGATGGTCTTCTTTTTCCTGCCACCACCTTGCTTGCGTATCCGCTCCCCCGGCTGATAGAGCGCTCCTGCCTCTAATTCTCCTAGGCCTTGGCGGATTGTTTTTCGGGTGACTCCTGCCTCGCGGGCGACCTGGCTGATCCCTCCTGGGCCAATCCGCTTGGCCTCTGTCGCCACGTACAGTCGCCACTGGCGCTCGTTGAGCCATCCCTTCATCAGCTTGTATTGGGCTTCTTGTGAAAGTGTCTCCATTCCTCCAGCATATCACATCTCTTTGGATAAGTTATTTCAGCGTGCCTCCTTAGTGTCAACCTCATCCCGTCACTTTTTCAACAGGCTGGGCCATTTATGAGACGCCTCAAGCGTGCCCTTCTTCCTTTTTGCCTCATAAGAGACGGCGCCTGGGAAGAGGTTTCATGGCTTTAACGTGCGTTTTACCCCGGATCATCTCGTGACCCCATGGCAGAAGAGAGCCGCATCCAACGGTCCACGCCCACCACTTCTCCCATTTTGCGCATGGGTCTGACCCATGCGCAAAACACGCAACTTTGGGGTTGCTTATTGTGGTTTTTTCTGGTATACTCTCTATAGGCAACCTGAGAGTTGCCTATAGAGCAACACACAAGAGCATCTTGCTTCACTGGAGAGGAGATCCAATGACTCTTTCTGATCGTATCGAACGAACCATGGTCTTGCCCGCCCCGCGCCAACGTGTCTGGGAGGCCATCACGAAACCAGAACAGCTTGCCCAC
>WNFJ01070746.1_pt4 | contig 16543 bp, 18 predicted proteins | sample 5400461 | NCBI WGS metagenome assembly WNFJ01 (sample SAMN13153349, study PRJNA577476) | soil metagenome | isolation source: 115 cm saprolite on Douglas fir-dominated hillslope | place: USA:California | collected 2013-09-17 | reverse complement strand
ATGCTCCCACATGCCACGGGTTCCGCAACATTTCACTCAAGGAGATACGTTCGCAGTTGCACGCCCGCAAGGACCTCGCCGCTGAAGATCGCTCCGTTTCCAACGCCAATGTGGGCCGCCAGTGTGGCAAAAAACCCAATGGTTTGAGTTGCTTCGTACTGAACCCCGAGTCCGACGCGGGGGCCTACGGTGAAGGCTGGCGCGACGCCGAATCTCCCGTCCAGATCGAAGAAGGTTTTGAAACGCTCCTGGCCGAAATAGCCCCGATAGCCTGCCGATATGGCCCACGCCGTTCCGCCGCGCACGAACGCCTGCAGGAACAATTTGAGCTCATTCCCGTTGTTCCCGATAGCGCATGTGCCGCCCAACATCCCGGCGAGCCGGCCTGCTTGCTCGGTGGCAACCTGGCCTTTGATGCGATCTTCCACGTCGACGCCCCCAGCCGCCAGGACTCCAACGGCTCCCCGATGATCCCAGCGTTCCATGGCCTGCACAGTCGCCGAAAGGAGGACCGCGGTCAGAAGTACAAGCCGAAACAAGTGACTACGTCCGTCGGTCTTCCGGCAAAATTCCGGCGGCTTCATTGAGTCTTCCCGACCGGAAAGGCTCCAGGTCGAGGACCGCGAACTGGAAACCCCGAGATTTCACCGCTGCTACGACCCGCCGCCCAAACTCTCTGGACGTGAATTTTTCGTATTCTTCTTCGCTGACTTCGATTCGCGCGATGCCCCCATGGTAGCGAACCCGAAACGTGCGAAGCCCCAGGTTGCGAAGATCAGCTTCTGCAGCCCCGATCTGAGCCAGTCGTTCGGGAGTCACCTCGGTACCGTACGGAATGCGCGACGCGAGGCACGGCATCTGGGGCTTGTCCCAGTTGGGTAACCGGAACGCGAACGACCACGAACGAATTTCGTCTTTAGTTAGGCCAACCTGCGCAAGAGGGGAACGGATCTCGTGTTCTCTTGCGGCCTGCTGTCCAGGGCGGTGATCTCGGAGGTCGTCGGCGTTGAAGCCGTCCATCACCACAGCCAATCCCCGTTCCACTCTCTTCTGGCCGCACAGGTCGTAAAGCTCGGTCTTACAGAAGTAGCAGCGATTGCTGGGGTTTTTAGCGTACTGCGGGTTCGAGAGCTCGAACGAATCGACGGTGAGGTGCTCGATACCCATACCGGCTGCAAGTTGATGGGCAGCTCGCTCCTCCTCCGCGGGAAGCGATTGAGAGACAGCCGTCAACGCGACGACCTTCGGCCCCAGCTGCTCGCTTGCGACTTTCAACACCAGCGTCGAGTCGACCCCCCCCGAGAATGCCACCAGCGCGGAGCCGTAGGACGAAATAAGCTCCCGCATTTCCTGCATCTTTTGGGCGGAGCGCTGAAGGCAGTCTTGAATTTGCTCTGGGCGAAGCATGCCGGAAAACCAGGCTACTTCGACTTCTTCCTGCCAGACGCTTTCTTCGATGCCTTCGCGACCCGGGCGGCCCGAGCCGCGGGTCGGGCCTTGCGCGAACCCTTGGCGACCGGAGGGGATTTTCTAGACGACTTCGAAGGTCGGGCGGCGGTCTTGGTCGAGATCTTGGGCCGAACGGGTTTGCCGGTGATGGTCTTGAGCTCGTCGTTTCTTACATAGCCAAGATCCAGAAGTGCTTGAAAAATCTTTCGACCACCCTCCTCGATGCTCTCCTCGTCCGAATGAATGGTGACTTCGGGACTGTAGGGTGGCTCGTAAGGCTCAGTGATCCCTATGAAATTCGGAATCTCGCCGGTGAGCGCCTTCTTGTACCTCCCACTCGAATCCCGCTGGATCAGCTTTTCGGTGGGGCAATCGACGTAAACCTCGACGTAACGTCCAATCAAGCGCCGGTTGTCCTCCCGGGTCGCTTTGTATGGACTCACCGAGGCGACGAGCGCCGCTACGTTATTGCGACTGAGCATGTTGGCAAGCAGCCCCAGGCGTCGAACCAGGTTGCTCCGATCTTCTTTGGACTCTTCCTGCTGGGCCCAGAAGTCATCGATCAGCGTATTTTCGTCCAGAATCTCGACGTTTCGGTCGACCTGGCGAAGGCGGGCGGCGACGTATTGGGCGAGCGTGGACTTGCCAGTGCAGGACATTCCAGTCATCCAAACTGTAAAGCCTTGATTTTGGGCCATTTACTGGTCGACCCCCGGTTAGAAGCTACGTAAAACCCGCATTTTATAAACGAAATCCAATGACTTGACAATCATTTACAGGAGCGACTAGCGAGCGGGCGCCCGGGGTTTTCCGACGCCTTATCCGGCCCCCGGCATGGGGAGAGGTTTCTCCTGAAACTCTCCCCCTTCCCACCAAAAGAGCCGAATCGCCGAGGCCTTGCCGTCATCGACTGCGATGACGACGTACGCGACTCCCGGAAGAAGAGGTTCGTTGTCGGGAGCTGCCATGGCGCGGTCCTCCGCCGAGAAGTAGGCGCCCACGTCCACGTGGGAGTGGAAGATGCAGCGGATGGTCTCACCGGACTGGTCTGCTGCCTGGGAGATCTTGAGATACTCCCTGGAGTCAAAAGCATAGGCGGTGCNNNGGCGGTGCGAGAGGTCCGGGGGAACCGGAGGGGATCTTTGGCGTGGTAGGCATCGTAGGCGTTGGCCATCGGGAGAGTTCTCCACTCGCCAGCGGAATTCACCAGCAAAATTCCGCAACCTTCCCTTGGATACTGGGACTCGACATGCCGCACGGCGGGGCCGAGATCCGTTGGCAGAGCAGGTGTCACCATTGGTGCTTTCTCTCCAAGCGCGGCGCTTCGAAATACCGCTCTCCCCGGTCCGGAAAGAGAGTCACCACCACACCGGGTTCCCGCCTCTCGGCCAATTGCCGTCCAACGCGAAGAGCGCCGGCCAGCGCCGCGCCAGAAGAATGGCCTAAGAGCAGGCCCTCTTCGCGCAGCAGACGCGCCGCCATCGCCCAACCTTCCTCGGTGGAAATGGAAAGCTTGCCGTCCAATTCCTCCTCCTTGTAAATCTTGGGAACGATCGATGAAGGCATGTGCTTGAGGCCTTCGAGCCCGTGAAGAGCTTCCAGTGGTTCCACGGCGATGACCTGTACGCTGGGGCGATAGGCCTTCAGCTTTCGCCCCGTGCCCATGATCGTACCGCCGGTTCCAATTCCGGCGACTAGTTGGGTCACCGTTCCCCGGGTCTGCTCCCAGATTTCCTTCCCCGTGGTCAGCTCGTGGGCCTTGGGGTTGGACGGGTTGGAATACTGGTCGGCGTAGAAGAATCGGTCGGGCTGCTGGGCGACCAGCTGCCTGACGTGCCGAATCGCTCCGTCGGAGCCTTCCATCGGGTCGGAGTAAATGAGCGTCGCGCCGTAAGCCGTCGAGATCTGCTTGCGAGCGATGCTGACATTCTGGGGCACCACCAGTGCCACGGGAAACCCGAGCGCGGCTCCGATCCAACTGTAGGCAATGCCTGTATTTCCGCTGGTTGCATCGATCAGGGTCTTGCCCGGGGTCAAAGCGCCGCTTCGCTGTGCATCTCGAACGATTTCGAGCGCCGGCCGATCCTTCACGCTCCCCCCGGGATTGAAGTACTCAAGTTTCGCGAGGAGTTGGACTCCAGCCAGCTCTTTCCCGATGTTCTTCAGCCGGACCATCGGGGTGTTCCCGACGAGCTCGGCCATCGAGTCGCACGCCTTGGGGTGGTAGGGGGACATGTCGGCTGCGCTCTAGGATTTGCAGCTTGGGCACGACCGAACGTCCATTGGCGTCACGCGGCCGGCTGAGTCGACCCACAACCCACCCAGGTCCGCGGACAGGCCGAGGCACAGCCGCTGAAAGACGAGCGCTGCCATGCACCCGACCAGATTCGAAATGGGCGAGGCTTCGCCGGCGCCGAAGTGCTCTGAAAGGGCGGCGAAGCAGGCGAGGCAACCGCGCTCCGAGCGATAGACAAGCCCAGGCCTTCCGCTCTTGCGACCCATTCCAACCCAAGGTCCAGGACCACTGAACTCTCCCGGAAAGTGAAGCAAGCAGCCCGGCGAACCTGCTCCGGTTGCATCGGGATTCATCTCTCGAAGCGCGCGGTCGAGGCGCACATTCCGGCGATGCCCCACGTCGCCCGGGACAAACACAAATCCCTGGTCCCCCGGCGCCACCACTCCCTTCTGCGCTCGTACCGAGGTCCCGCCTGCTCCCAGGTAAGCAATCGCCATCGGGAGCGCCGGGCCCTGCCCAACCGCCTGTGCGCCCAACTCCAGAAGACGTTGCTGTCCCACCCCGCCCACCCGGCCGAGGAGAATCTGGCGCGAGTATCGATGGATCTGTTCTTCCGAGAGCATCCGTTAACTGCCGCCGGCGATCGCTGGGACGACGCTCAAGCGATCCCCTTCCGCAACGGGAGTTTCGAGGTCCTTCAAGAATCGAATGTCCTCATCGTTGTGAAACACGTTCACGTAGCGCCGAACGTTGCCCTTCTCGTCAAGCAAGCGCTCGCCAATGCCCGGATAGGCCTTTTCGAGGTTGCGAAGAACCTCTCCGACCGTCTGGCCGGCCGCGGTCACCTCGCGCTGATCCTTGGTGTATGTGCGCAGGGGAGCCGGGATTCTTACGGTTGCCATGGTTTGACCTTTCACGACTTGCGAAGCAACAGCCGCCAGGTGCCGTTCGCTTCCATTTCCAGCGAGAGTACCTCATGCCCTTCCTGGCGGGCCTGAAGAGGAATGTTCCGCAATGGCTCGTTGCCAGCAAGGAAAACTTCCAGCACGTCTCCCCGCGCCAGCGATTCGAGCTTGAGCTTGGTCCTTACGTAGGTCATCGGGCAAACCTCGCGCGTGATGTCCAAAGACCCTGCCGCGCCGGGGGACCTCACGCCGGGGCCTCGGCCGAGGCCGAAGCCGATGGGGCGGCGATTCCGGAGCAAACGCAGTCCGCCCGCTTGTGAACGGGCACGAATCGCTGCGTCAGCGTGCCGGCCTCGAAAACCATCAGCTCCGAGGGCAGCTCTTCGCCCCGCAGAGCCGACAACGCAATGATGCCCTGGAGCGTCCCAATGACTCCGGGCACCGACCCCAGCACCCCGGCGCTGGAGCAGCTGGGAAGCGCGTTGATCGAGGGGGGTTCTTCGAACAGGCATCGCAGGCAAGGGCCGGGCGGCCGGATCAACATCACCTGTCCGGTCATCCTCAGGACGCCGCCGAAGACAACGGGAATGCCGGTCCGAACGGACAGATCGGAAAGGAGGAATTTGCTGTCGATGCGATCCGTCCCGTCGATCACCAGGTCATGGCCTTTGAACGCTCCGAAAGCGTTGTCCTGCTCAAGCGACTTTGCCCAGGTCCGGATCGAGATCCCGGGAAACGCCGCCTTGATGCGCGCGGCCGCCGCGTCCACCTTGAGCTGACCCACATCCGCGGTGCGAAACCAGAGTTGGCGATGCAGGTTCGAGACATCGACCCGATCTGGATCCATCAGAGTCAAACGCTTCACGCCGGCCTGGACAAGGGTGAGCGCGACCGGGCACCCCAGTCCACCCATCCCCACGATCAGAACGCTCGCCGACAGACGGTCCATCAGGAGAACCATTCGCCAAGGCTGAAGTAGCGGTCGCCGCTATCGCAGCAGAGGGTGAGCACTCGCCGTCCCGAGCCCAGCTGGCGAGCGGTCTGGAGGGCCGCCTCGACGTGGGCACCGGTCGAAATGCCGCCGAGAACTCCCTCTTCGCGGGCGAGCCGTTGGGCCATCTTCCACGCGCTCAGATCGTCGATGGTAATCGACCGATCGATAACCGAGGGATCCAACAGCTCCGGCTCGAAGCCCGCCCCGATCCCCTGAATGCGATGGCGCTCCTCACGGGGCTGGACTGCCAAAACGAGGACTTCGGGAAACGCTTGCTTGAGCGCTCGGCCGACCCCCGAAATGGTTCCCCCGGTTCCCACTCCCATCACGAAAGCATCGATTTGGCCACCTTCGGCTCGAATCGTCTCCACGATCTCCGATCCGGTCGTCTTGGCATGCGCCTCTACGTTCTCGCGGTTTTCGTACTGGCGAAGGAAGAGCGCGCCGGGAGTTGCGGCGAGCAGCTCCTTGGCGCGGGCAATCGCACCGGCCATCTGGAGGTGCGCCGCCGTCAACTCCAGTCGAGCGCCATAGGCCTGTAGAACCAAGCGTTGTTCCAGGCTCATCGACTCCGGCATCGTTAAGATCAGTTGTACCCCCTTCAACGCACAGATCATCGCCAAAGCGACGCCCATATTCCCGCACGTCGCTTCGATCAGCGTCCCGCCGCTCTGCAGCAACCCGTCCGACATCGCCTGTTCCACCATCGCAATGGCGGCGCGATCTTTGAACGAGCCCGAGGGGTTGAATTGCTCCATCTTTAGCCAGATCTCTGCAGCCCCAACTTCCGACACGCGGCGAAGCTTCACCACCGGCGTGGCGCCCGCGAGCTGTAAAACGGAGTCAAAGACGGAAGGTAGGGGAACCATTTGCATCAACTGCGTTAGCCAGCGACAGGAGTATCTCGACCAGCGCGAATTCGCGAGCCCATCCCGTGAATACCTGAATTCCTGCGGACTTGGGAGAAGCCGCGGCAGCGCTACCCGAGGGACTGGCGACGGACTTGCAGTGCCACTCGCCCGGACGCCTTTTCCGAGGGGGATGATTGCCGCCTTTCCCAGCAACTGGACGCACCGGACCGAATTCAGGATTCGAGCGCCCCCGGTGTTTGGGCCAGCGCCCCGCCCAGGTCTACTGGGTCACCTGCGGGCCGCGCGCACGATCGATCCGCAGGGAGAACGATCGGCCTGCGTTGATTCAAGTGGTGGGGCAATCTTCGCTAAGCGACTTCTCGCTCGCCCAGTTCATCCGAAGTGGCGCCGCGACCTTGATCGCCGAATTCACGATCGCCATCGGAGATGGTGTGAAGTGGGTCCGTGAGCTCGGCCAGGCCAACGTTGGCCCGAAGATCGTGATCCTGGCGGAGCCTGGCGATCCCGAAGAAGCAATGCAGATGCTGGAGGCAGGTGCATCGGCATATCGGTTCCGCCAGCTGTCGGTGGGCCGACTTCGTGAAACGATTGACGCGGTTTCGCGAGGGGGAAGCGTGATCGAGCCCCGGATCGCCGCGCGCCTGTGGGAGGAGGTCCGGCGGGATTTCGCCCCGCCCAGGCTTACTCCCAGAGAGACTGAGGTACTGCAGTCCGTCGCGCGCGCTCGGCAGGACGAACGGCGAAACCGCAGCTGGCTTGGGGATCGCCTGCTCCACGGTCCGCACCCACCTGGAGCACATCTACACAAAGCTGGAAGTGGTCAACCGCGTCGAAGCAGTGCTTCGAGCCTCCTTCAGAAGGTAGAGCCGATCTGCAACATGGTCCGCCAGCTGCCAGCATCGATGGAATGGATCCCGATAATGCTCTGGGGGTTGACTCGGTCCGCGAACCTTTGGCTGAAGATGACGTTGTAGACAAAGCGCGCGTCGACGGTGAGATGGAAGACGTGCGCCCGGACCCCGGCGCCCAACGGAATCAGGCCGCTGGTATCGTCCTTAAAGCCGGCAGCCTTGATCCCGGTGCGAACGCTGTAGTGGCTGAAGCCCACTCCCGCCAAAATGTATGGCTGAATCGCGAACGGAAGACCCAGCGTCAGGACCGCCTGACCTCCGTTCCTGACGATGTCCGGGCCCTTTCCCCCGGGGTATAGATTGCTGTTCCTGAGATCGTTCGCCGCGCCGGTATAGCCCAACTCCACGCCAAGCACTTTGAGCGGCTGCAGTCCAACGGTGACTCCCCAACTCGCGCCGGGGCCGATCCGCGGCGCCAACGAGCCGGTGTAACCCTCCACTCCTCCGCCGGCGAGGAAGGTGATACCGCTGATCGCGTTCTCGTCGCGGTCATACTTGTATCGAACGTCTTCCGGATCTGGCGTGCTGTTCGTGTAGGCCGGGCGTTCGGACGCCGGGCGCGCGGGATCTGACGGCGCCGCGACCACCGACGAGTTGGTGGGAGTTTCCGCGCTGGTATTCTGGGCGAGGTACTGCAGAGGTTGATGGGACTGCTTCAGCGATTGAGGAGCCAGCGATTCACCGGCAGTCGCCCCTCCCGCGCAAAACAGCATCGCCACTGCTCCCGGAATCAACAGCCTTTTCATGCTCTTGCTCCTCCTATGTTGCCTGAAGGTGGGACCGGCCTCCGTCGAGAGCAAGGGCTGGGCCGCAGGGTCTAGCCGATCACGTGGGCATCCGCGCACGAACGCTCGCCGGGCGAGGGACCCCGAGAGGCCAACCTAGAAGGAAGCGGTGATCCCCCAGACGATGGAGCTGTAGCTCTCCTCCGCCGCACCCCCGTTTTGCCAACTCGCCCCGGCACCCGAAATGGCATCGGTGTAGGACGCATATTTAAAGCGAGCTGTGTATCCCAGAGGGCCCCAGACGTCTCCTGCCAGCCCGGCCTCGAAACCAAAGCCGCTGCCGCTGGCCGCAGTTCCATACCGACCGATGTCGCTTTGAGAGACTTTGGGGCCAAGAAAGTAGTCCCCAGCGGCCTCGACCTTGAGGAAAGAGAAAATCGGAATCGACGCCTCGATCCCGATCTGAGGGTAGGTCCGATGGGTGTTGAGCGGTGGCAACCCAGGGGTGGCGTCGACGGTGAAACTTCGGGAGCCCAATCCGCCGTGCAAACCGACATATCCCGCCAGGGGGCTGCTCGTTAGAGAGAGGGCGAAATAGAATCGATAGACCGCCAGCAGAGAAATGGCGCTGTCTGCGCCCTTGACGGTTTGCGCTGTACCGCCCTGAACGGAAATGTTGGTGTTGGAGAAGCCTCGGCCGTAGCTGCCGCTCAGCCCAATCCCGGCCAGCCACCGGTTGGTGGTGAGCCGGGGGAGCGGAAAAAACTCCAGACCAAAAGAGATTCCGAAGTAGGGAGAGGATGCATTGAAGTCGACGGTGTCGCCCGGGGCCCGCTGGGCTGGGCTCTGGCTGTCGTAGTCCTGACAGCGGGAGACGCCGGGGCGAGAGCAATATCGCCTCCAGGTGGATAGGCCGGTGAGTTGAAGGGTGAGGAGCTTTGGGGCACCCGCAGGAGTGCGAGCTCCAGTCGCTTCGGGTTTCCGCTCCGGTTCGCCCGCCTCGCTCGCAACTCGGGATTCTGCCGCCTCCTCCTGGAGTCTTTTTTCGGTGGGGGGTTGGCCCTTCTTGGAAAGATCCGGAGAGAGATCCAACTCCGGAAGAGTTTGCCCGATGGGCTCGGGCTTCGCCTCAGCGGCGCTGCCCGGCGCGGCGGGCGTCTGCGTTTGCGGAGCCGGAGGGCTCGGTTTGGCCGCCGCCTTGAGCGCGTCGGCGATCGACGCCGCCAGACTGCTGGCGTCCGCATCCGATAGCAGGCGCTTGCTCACGGGGTAGTCGCGCGCCAGTGCTTCCTTCCCGGAAGCATCGACCACCACCACGTGAAAGCCTCGAGCGACCTGCCCCTTGACGACTCCGATGAGCCCCAGCACGCGCGACATCTTTGCCACCGCTGCCGAGCTCCCCGAACGGGCTCCCGCTACCCCGCGGAGCAGTGCTTCATCCTTGTATTTGCGGAGCGAAATCACCGCGGCGCCCTGGGCTCGCAGTCTGGCCTCCACTTGAGCCCGAATCCGGCCCCGGGAATCCCCCTTGAAATCGAGGACCACGATCTTCTGCGCACTCGCACTTTGCGCGGTGATCAACACGGCCAACCCCAGACTCTGGGCCCAACCAGGGATGCTCACGTATCTGACCTCCGGTGCGGATGCGACCGCGCATGTCGGCGCGCGGAGCGCTATTTCTTGGACTTGGCGTTGGCTGCTGCTTTTTGCGCCACCTTCTTGCGCTGAAGGCGCTTCTTCCACGCCTGGCGGATCTTCATCTGAACTCTACGATGTTTGCTCTTGCTGCGGGCCATACCCTCTCCTTTCAGGGAACTTTAGTATCAGTGGGTTCAGGTTGACGAGCTTCGCCCTCCCGCTCGGCCGGCGCGGGTTTGGTGGGATAAGGGATGCCTTCGGCTCCTCGCACCTCCGTCGGGAGCGCCGCTCCGACCTTCACATCCCCTTCTTTGTCGACGTCCCGCGGCTTTTCTTTTGAGGCGGGTGCCGCGGGAACTCGGGGCTCCTTTTTGACCGCCGCGAAGATCGGCCGGCAGGCATCGACGAATCGCCGCCCCTCGTCGAGGGGCAGCGCCGGGACGAAGTTGTCGTTGATGCCGCGCATCGGCAGGGCCATGCACATCGAATTGAGGATCGCCTCTTCGGTGGCTTCCATCACCGCCTCATAGAGGGGGTCAAGCCGCTGGTCGAGGAGGATTTTCATCCGGTAGACCATCTTCTGGGTGCGCCGGGGAATGCGGTTGGCGGTCGAGAAGCCGACGATGATCTCCCCGGACCCGTGCGCGGCATACGAGCCCACCCGTCCGATTCCCAGGCTGACCCGCTTGCAGATCCGATTCACCTGGTGGGACAGCAGTGGGGCATTGGTCCCTACCACCGCGATGATCGAGCCGGCGGTATGCCCCCGGGTGGGCATGCTTCGGAACTTCTCCGCCAGCACTTCGCCCACCGGCAGGCCCCCCACCCGCAGGTTGTGCATCTTGCCGAAGTTGGACATCACCAGGACTCCGAGCGTGTAACCACCGAACACCTCGGGAAGCTTTCGGGAAGAGGTACCGATCCCGCTCTTGAAGTCGCAGGTTACCATCCCCGTTCCCCCGCCCACGCTTCCCTCGGCGACCGGACCTCCGTGGGCGGTGGTGATTGCCTCCCGCACGTTGGCCTCCTTCACGTGCCGACCCGCGATGTCGTTGAGCCAGCTGTCGTCGCACTCGCCGACGATGGGAATGATCACGTCATGCTCGTCGCCGATCCCCGGATACCGCTCGATCATGTATCGAGCGACGCCGTCGGAGACGGCGCCCACCGAGATGGTGTTGGTGAGCAGGATCGGCGTTTCGATCAACCCCCACTCCATCACCTGGGTGAGGCCAGAGACCTCACCGGCCCCATTGAGGACGAAGCCGCCGCCAGTCATCCGCTCGGTGAAAATGTTACCCCGGTCGGGGAGAATGGCCGTTACCCCGGTCCGGACCGGTCCGATCCCGGGGCGCAGCGGGCCTTCCCCCCGAATGATCGTGGAATGGCCGACCAACACCCCCTCGACATCGGTGATCGCGTTGAGCCTGCCCGGCTTGAAGCGCCCCAGGGGAACTCCCAGCTCTCTTGCGCGAACGCGCGGCTCGTCCTTTTCAGAGATTTCCGACATCCGCGGCGAACTTATCCGTCGCCGGGCCTGGCGGATACTGCCGCGTCATGCCTTTGCTTCGATCCTGAGTGCATCGGTGGGAGCGATCGTCGTTCGCTCTTCGTAGCCGCTCTTGGGGGCGCCGTTGCCGCCCTTTCGCTGCTCGCGCTCCTTGTAACGCCGGATCGCTCCGCTCAAGATTTCGCCGATCAAGGTGCGGTAATCCATTCCGCCTCCCTGAGCGATCAGCACCAGGTCGCTCCACCCCGGCGTCAATCCGGGAAGGGGGTTGCACTCCAGAAAGTAAAACCGTCCCTTCTCGTCCATCCGGAAATCCCTCCGGGCCACGTCCCGGCACCCCAGGGCCATGAAGGCCGCGCGGCTCGCTACCTTCAGCCGCTCCAGCTGGCCCGGATCCAGGTTCGCCGGCACGTCGTAGCGAATGCGGTCGTTCCAATCCAACTTGTGCTGAAAGCTGTAGACCGGCGTTCGCTCGGCCTTGTCGAGAAAGACGATCTCCATCGGGGGCAGCACCTTGGGCCGCTTCTCGCCCAGCAGCCCGACGGTGAATTCACGACCGGCAATGTACTCCTCCACCAACCCGGGCTGTTGATACTTGTCGACGATCTCCCGAACCACCTCGCGTAGCTCCGATTCGCTGTGGCAGACGCTCTTCGAAACCACGCCTTTGGAAGAGCCCTCGGCGACGGGCTTGACGATCAACGGGAACTTGGTGAACTCCTTTTGCAGCCGCTCCTTGCCGGTGTTCATCACCTGGAAATCGGGGGTGTGAATTCCGTGCTGGCGAACCCCTTGTCCAGGGCGATCGAGAGGGTTGCCGGATCGGAACCGGTATAGGGAATGTCCAGCAGCTCCAGCAGCGCCGGAACCTGGCTCTCCCGGTTGCGCCCCTTGAGGCCCTCGGCGATGTTGAACACCAGGTCCAGGGGAATCGAGGCCAGCTGCGAGGGAAGCTCCGGCGTCGCTTCCAGATCCACCACTTCGTGCCCCCAGGAGGCGATCGCTTCGCGAATCGCTTGAAGGGTGCTGGGCGCGTCGTACTCGGCTTCCGAGTCCTCCAGCGCATCGGCGGTGGGGATGATCCGCTTCACGTTGTAGGCAAATCCAACCCGCAGCGGCCCCGACTTACGGGTCGGTTTCCCCTGCCGGCGCGCGGTGTCCCGAATGTTGTAGCGACGGGCGGCGCTGGTGAGGACGGTGTTGATCACCGCATCGAAATGAAGCCCTTCCAGGGCGGCGGCAGCGTAGATCCCGGCGCCGGGTTCGAGAGAAGGAAGCTCGTTGATCTCCAGGAAGTACGGCGTCCCCTCCGGATCGAGCCTGAAGTCGATCCGGCCCAGGTCCTTGCAGTCCAGCACCCGGAAGATCTCCTGCGCGGTGCGGCGGATGGAGGAGGCGATCTCGGGAAGCAGCTGGGCCGGGGCGCGGACGCTCACCGCTTCCCCGTACTTGGTCTTCAGGTCGTAATCGTAGATCGGATACTTGCGCGGACCGCTGATCCGCGAATCGACCACGTACTCCACTGGAGAAAGCACGCCTTGGTAATCGTTCTCCAGGCCCTCCAGGAATGGAACGGTGAGGTCTCGCCCGGCGATGTATTCCTCGATCAGGACTCCCGCCGGATAGCGCAACAGGGCCTGGCTGACCGGCGCCTCGGCGTCCCTGGCCGTCTCGGCGATCGAGTCCTGGGTAATCCCCTTCGAAGACCCTTCGAAGTTCGGCTTGACGATCACCGGAAAGCGGAGCAGCTCCGGGCGAAATTCGTCGGCATGCTCGATGAACTGCCAATGCGGCGTTCGGATCTTGTGCTCCTTGAGCAACAGCTTGGTGACCTGTTTGTCGAGCGTCACCGCCAACGCGTACGCGTCGGATCCGGTGTAGGCGAAGCCCAGCTCCTCGAACAGCGCCGGGTAGAATGCCTCGCGGAAGCGACCGCGCCGGCCTTCGGCGGTGTTGAAGATGAGATCCGGGTTATACGCCTCCAGGCGCGACACCGTGCGAGACGCCGGACCGGAAACCTCGAATCGCTCCAGCCGGTGCCCCAACCGCTCGATCGCGGCGGCCAGCGCGTTCACCGTCTCTTCGGTATCAAATTCCGCTTCTTCTTCCGAGTCTGAAAGTCTGAGATTGAACGTCAGCGCGATCCGCACTTCTCCCCCTTGTACCGTTCTTGCTCGCCCAACAACGACATCGAGCGACCGGGCGCGCCTGCTTCTTGCTCGGAGACCGCCACCACGCTCGCGCCGGAGACCACCTTACCGTCGATCACCTGCGTCACCGCCCAGACGTCCCCCAGGCGAATTCCCAGCGGGTCGCGAACCACCTTCCACGCCTCCACTGCCCCAATGAAGATCGCTCCGCTCCAAAACGCCACCGGGCCCAGGGGGCGAGGCATCATACCCAAGATCACGATCAATCCGAACGGAGCATTCCGCAACACGCTTTCGCGGAAGCGCGCTCCGGCCCGCGTCGGCAGGTAGATTGCCTTGACCCCGAAGATCCGCTTGCCGGGGCTCTGCCCCTGAAACATCCCATCCGCCAGGAGGATGAACAGCAACGCGAGGACCGCGCCGGCCCGACCCGCGAAGAGGTAGCAGCCCCAGCTCAGCGCCACGTCGACCGTCCGGGCGAGCCCGCGCAGGACCAGAGAACACTTCGGGTACGGGGAGGGTTCCTCCTTGGACACCACGTGAAGCGAGGTGACCGCGCCCGATGCTTCGGTCATCAACGGCTTGGGAATGCTCACTTCTCCTCCCGGGGAGGGATGCGATTTGCGTCCGGGGGGTCCTCCGCCTCGGCAAGCTGTCTCAAACGCTCCCGCGCCAGATCCGCGCGGCTGGGCGCAACCGGGGCTAACCGTTCTGCCCGTCCCGGATCGACTATTTCGCTGCCGCCTGGCTGCCGGAGCTGGGTAAACAGGACAAAAGCCATCGCCGGACGTTTCGACGACTCCCGCATCGCAAACTGGATTCCTTCCAGACGCCACCCGCGAGCCACCGCGGCATTGATCGACTGCTCCAGAGACAATTCGTCCACCGTGGACAGCTCAACCACCTTGTACTCCAGCTGGCCCTCGGGAGGGCGGGCCGGGGTCGGGCGCTCGGCGCCACCAGGCGATGAACGCTTGGAGGAGTGCAGCTTCAAGTGCCTCTTCTTTGGAATGCGTGGCATGCCGGGGCTAGAGAAGCCGCGCCGCATCGAGCGCGTGATAGGTGAGAATCAGATCCGCACCTGCGCGTTTGATCGAGGTCAGCACTTCCAACATCACCCGAGAATAGTCGATCCATCCATTCTGTGCGGCCGCCTTTACCATCGCGTATTCACCGGAGACGTTGTACGCGGCCACCGGCACGTCGACCCGCTCTTTGACCTTGGCAATCACGTCCAGATAAGGGAGCGCGGGCTTCACCATCACCATGTCCGCCCCTTCGTCGATGTCCTGCGCGACCTCCTTGAGGGCCTCGCGAACGTTGGCCGGATCCATTTGATAACCGCGGCGGTCGCCGAATTGCGGGGCGCTCTGTGCGGCTTCGCGGAACGGACCGTAGAAACCAGAGGCGTATTTGGCGGCGTAACTCAAGATCGGGAGGGACTCGAAGCGGTGTTCGTCGAGCGCTCGGCGAATCGCGGCGACCCGCCCGTCCATCATATCCGAGGGCGCAATCAGATCCGCCCCGGCTCGGGCGCAACTGACTGCCGTCTGGGCCAGAAGCGGGAGAGTGGCGTCGTTATCCACGTCCTGATTGGTCACCACTCCGCAATGACCATGGTCCGTGTATTCGCACAAGCAAATATCGGCCACGACTTGAAGCGTCGGCAACGCCTTCTTCAACTGGCGGATCGCCTTCTGGACCACGCCATCCTCGGCATAGGCGCCGCTGGCGCGGGCATCCTTGTGGTTCGGGATGCCGAAGAGGATCACCGCTGGGATCCCCAGACTCTGAGCCTGGCGAGCCTCTTCCAGCGCCTGATCGACCGATAGATTGTAGATCCCGGGCATCGAGGGAACCGGCTGGCGCACTTTGCTCCCTTCCACCACGAACATCGGGTAGATGAAATCCGCGGCTGAAAGCTCGGTCTCCTGCACCATCTTTCGAATCGCCTCCGACCGACGCAGCCGCCGAGAGCGCTGGATTGGAAAGCTCATAGAAACCTCCGAAGCAGATAAAGGCCGAGCGTCAGCAGCAAAGAGATCAGCAGCATCGACGCCAGAGGAAAGAAGACTAAATAGTGCTCGCCCTTCCAGGAGAAGTCTCCCGGCAAGCGTCCCAACCAGCCAAGCGCTCCGGTTCGAGCCACAAGCCCGAGCAAGATGACCACCCCGCCGGCGCAGACGATCGCGATTCCAATCCCCACCAGCCAACGATCGAGGGAATGGCCGGTCACGGAGCGCTCGTCTTGACCGCGTTGTCGCGCAGCTCCACCAGATCGACGAAGATCACCTCGCCAGTGCGGCTTCGAATCCGGTCCAGAACGTCCTCCGTGGGGCGAGAGTCCAGTTGAATCTTACAACAAGCCGCGGCCGCCCCCTCGAACACCGTGTTCTCGACTTCCTGAGCGTTGATTCCGGCGACCCGGATTGCGTCCAGGACGTTGGCCAGAACCCCCACCTTGTCGTGGTGCCGCACGATCAGCTGATAGCGCGCGGGAGTGCGCTGGGCCACGTTCACGCAGTTGGGCACCACGCCTCCATTGAGGAAACAATCGACGATCCGGACCGTTTCCTGAGCGATCGCGTCCTGGGCCTGCTCGGTGGAAGCCCCGATGTGATGGGTGCCATAGACGTTGGGCAGCTTGGAAAGCTCGCTGGAAAAGCTTGCCTCGCCCGTCTTCGGCTCATTTTCGAAGACATCCGTCGCCACCCAGATCCGACCGCTCCTCGCCTCCAGTAACAGCGCTGCCTGATCCACCACGTCGGCCCTCGAGGTATTGACGAAGATTGAGCCGGTGGGCAGCGCAGCCAGAATCTGGGCGGCGATTATCCCCCGGGTCTCTTTGCCCGCGGGCAGATGCACGCTGAGCACGTCCGACTCTCGCGCCACCGCGATCGGGCTCTCGGCCCGCTCGAAGGACAAGGCGTTGGCACGGCGCGGCGTCAAGCTCCGCGAAAAAGCCACCACCCGCATTCCGAAAGCCCGACCCCGCTGGCCCACCGCGGTCCCGATATTTCCCACCCCGATGATCCCCAACGTTCGCCCGTACAGCCCGCGCGCAGCTGAAAATTTCTTCTTCTGCCACTTCCCCTCTCGAAGCGCCGAGACTCCGTCGGGGATGCGGCGATCGACGGCCAGAATCAATCCCCA
>WNFJ01021997.1_pt1 | contig 16543 bp, 13 predicted proteins | sample 5400461 | NCBI WGS metagenome assembly WNFJ01 (sample SAMN13153349, study PRJNA577476) | soil metagenome | isolation source: 115 cm saprolite on Douglas fir-dominated hillslope | place: USA:California | collected 2013-09-17 | reverse complement strand
CACGATTGGCGAAGCCCAAAAAACGTTCCGCGACTCCATCGCCCACGCCGCCTCCGCAATTCGTGTCGGCAATGGCCTCGACGCCGGCATACAGATGGGTCCGGTAATCACCCGGGAGAGCAAGCAGCGCATCGAATCGCTCATTTCCGCAGGCGTCGGTGAAGGCGCAAAACCCATCGTCGACGGCCGTAACACGAAAATTCCGAAATACGAATCAGGAAATTTTCTCACGCCGACGGTCCTCGACGGATTGCCGTCCACTAGCCAGCTTGCCAATACGGAAATCTTCGGCCCGGTGCTCAGCCTAGTTCATGCCAATTCTATTGACGAAGCCATGGAATTTCTTCGCCGCAGTCCCTACGGCAATCAGGCGTCGCTCTTTACGACAAGCGGCTCCGCGGCCCGCAAATTTCGCTACGAAGCGCCCGCAGGCAACATCGGAATCAATATCGGCGTAGCCGCCCCGATGGCCTATTTCCCCTTCAGTGGCTGGAAAGAAAGTTTCTTCGGCATCCTCCACGGTCAGGGGCGCGACGCCGTCGAATTTTTCACCGAATCGAAGATCGTCATCGAGCGCTGGTCACGCCAGGAAACGCGCAAGTTTTAGTTTGGAGTGCGGGAGCTTGCTCCCGCTTTTCCGGCAGCAACAAAATGCCGCCGCACCAGCACGAAAGTAATCGCCGCCGCGCAAGACTCGACGGCCAGCAAACAAAAAAGTAGGAATAGTTTTTGACTTTCAACTTTAAACTTTCAGCTTTGAACCTTTGACTTGACGCTCATGCAAACAAAACCTCTTCACCTGGACGTCCACGAACAAATCGAGTGCGCACAAACGCTCGCCTCGCGGTTTTACACCGATCCCACGATTTTGGAAATCGAGAAGTCGCGCATTTTCCAGCGCACTTGGCAACTCGTCGGAACTCTCAGCCAATCGTGCGGCGAAGTAAATGGAGTGAAGCGCACCATCTCCGACCCCGAAAGTTTTTTCACCGCCGACGTTGCCGGCGAGCCAATCATCGTCGTTCGCGACAAGCAAGGGGAGTTGCGCGCCTTCAGCAATGTTTGCCGTCATCGCGCCGGGCCGATCGCGCTCGGCAGCGGCTGCAAGAATGTTCTGCGCTGCCAATATCATGGCTGGACGTACACGCTCGATGGCCGCCTCATTGGCACGCCCGACGTCGAAGGCGTCGAGTTTTTCGACCGCAGCACCATGGGCATGGTCCCGCTTCGCTGCGAGACCTGGGAACAATTCATCTTTGTGAATTTCGACCTGAAGGCCGAGCCGCTCTCCGCGTATCTAGGCCAAGTTCCTCAGCAGGCAAAGGGATTCCAATTTGAAGGATTGCAATTTGCCGAGCGCCGCGACTACGTCATCGATTGCAATTGGAAAGTTTACGTCGACAACTATCTCGAGGGCTATCACATTCCCATCGCCCATCCCGGCTTGATGAAAGAAATCGACTACGCGCAATACCGCACGGACACCTTCCGCTACTATTCCCAGCAATTCGCGCCGATTCGTCCCATGAAAGCGGAAGATGCGGGCGAGCGCCTCTACGCGCCCGGCACGGGGCTGCAGCAAGCTCTCTACTTCTGGGTTTTCCCGAACCTGATGCTCAACATTTATCCCGACAACATTTCGACGAACGTAATCGTTCCTCTCTCCCACGAAAAAACGCTCACGATCTTCGAATGGTTTTTCCACGAGGTGGCCTCGGGAAAAAATCAGGAGCGCATCAAGCGCTCGGTGGCGTTCAGCGATGAAGTGCAGCAGGAAGACATTGGCCTCTGCGAAAATGTTCAGCGTGGTTTGCGCTCTTCGACCTATGACCGCGGACGCTACTCCGTCAAGCGCGAAAACGGCGTTCACCATTTCCACATGCTGCTCGGCGAATTCCTCGGTCAAGTCTGACGGTAAGCGCCGCGGACGGGAATTGTGATCGTCATCATCATGGGCACAACAGGTGCCGGTAAAACAACCATCGGCACCATGCTCGCAACGCAGCTCAACTGGCAATTTGCCGACGCTGATACCTTCCATCCGCCCGCCAACATCGAAAAAATGTCTCGCGGCATTCCGCTCACTGACGCCGACCGCGCTCCTTGGCTCGAAGCGATGCGCAAAGCCATCCTCGAATGGATCGCTGCCGGCAAAAACGTCGCCCCCGCGTGCTCCGCCCTCAAGCGCGCCTATCGCGACGAGCTCCGCCCCAGCCCCGAAGTAAAAATTGTTTATCTAAAAGGGGATTACGCACTCTTCGCCGAAAGAATCCGTCACCGCCACGGCCATTTCGCCGGCGAGCAAATCCTCGCCGGCCAATTCGCGGATCTCGAGGAACCCATGGATGCCATCACCATCGACGCCGCGCAGTCCCCGGAAGAAATCGTCGCGGAAATCCGCAAGCGACTCGCGTTTTCTTAAGATGCGCCGCCGCTTGCCGGAGCAGAACTCTAGGGCTTTGCAGGCGCTGGCTTGGGCGTTGCAGCCGGTGCGTTCGGCGTTCCGAAACTTACTTTGGGGACCTGTCGAGCGCCTTCTTCCGTTTTGAAATACGCGTCGTTGCGAGTGAAACCGCTCATACTCGCCACCAAGCTGTTCGGGAAGAGCGAAATAAAAGTGTTGTAATCCTGCACCGCCTCGTTGTAACGGCGGCGTTCCACGGCGATACGATTTTCCGTGCCTGCCAACTCGTCCTGCAGACGCAAAAAGTTTTCGTTGGATCTCAGCTGCGGATAATTTTCAACGACTACGAGTAAGCGCCCCAGCGTAGAATCCAATTGTCCATTCGCCGCGATCTTTTCAGCCGGAGAATGCGCGCCAAGCAGAGCGGAACGCGCCTTGGCGATATCGCCGAAGACGGTTTGCTCTTGCGCCGCAAATCCCTTCACCGTCTCCACCAGATTGGGGATCAGGTCCGCTCGCCTTTGCAGAACGACGTCCACCTGCGCCCAGGAGGCATTCACCGCCTCACGCTTTATCGCCATCTGGTTCCTGATCCCGATAAACCAACTCCCGACCATTAGCGCGATGATCAGCAAGACTGCCAAAACGATCAGTGCTATTTTCATATCCGCCTCGAATCAGTTGGATTTACGAATGTGCATTCTTCACGCGCCGCCATTCCCGCTTGGGAAAATGATGCTCCAGCGCATCTAAAGTTTTCTCCAATGCCTTTAGATACGCACCGTACGCCGGAACAATTTCGCCGTGAAATTCGCCGGTCTCGCGCAGTTTAAGGATGGCTTCGAATGCCGTCATGCTCGAGCCGGTCAGCGCCGCCGCTCGGGCAACGATATCATGCGCGGCCACCGGCGGCTCTTCTCCAAATGCAATCACTACATGACGCAGCAGCGTCAGCATCCCGGAAAACGATTTTCTCAAAACCGGCGCTAGTTCCTTTGCACTCCCCGGCGCGCGCAGATAATGCTGCCTCAATTTCAGCAGGATGGTGCGCAAGTCATGCTCAATCTGCACGCGATGCAGATTCATCGGCACTTCGATTTCCGCAACGACGTCCGCTCCGTAAAGGATTCGCCGCCCGCGCTTCATATCCAGAATCTCGATTGCGAAGACGTTCGCGGCATCCCGCAGCTCATCTTTCGTGAAGAAAAGAGGAGCAGGCTCTTTCTGCTCGACGCACCACCATTTCACCACGAGCGCGAGACGTCCCAACTCCTCGACGCTCAACGAACGAAGGATGCAAACCACATTGAGGTCCGAGTGTCCTTCGTGGAAATCACCGCGCGCAGCCGATCCGAACAAAATGACGCATTCGAGGTTTGCCCCCGCGAATTCCTTCAACCTGTTGACCAGCTCCGTCAGTTTTGTTTCTGTGGAGAGCATTTCGAATCCGTTCCTTTCACCCCCCGCTACCAGTCTCCTGAAGCGCCTCCGCCTCCGCTGCTGCCGCCGCCAAATCCCCCAAATCCGCCGCCATCACTGCCTCCGGCTCCGCCGAAGCTCCGCCGAAGCCTCCCCCGCCCCAGCCTCCCGAGCCGCCTCCCGAACGCCTTCCAGCGCTGTCCGCGAGCATTCCCAGTAGAAACCAGAGCAAGCCGCTTCCGCCCGATCCCCCTCCGCGGGAACCACCGCCGCGGGAAGACAGGCCGGCGATCACGAAAAAGAGCACGATCAAACCGAGCACGAACCAAAGTCCCAGATTTCCGCCGCGACCCCCGGTGTTTCGAATCTGCCCCGCGGGAGGCTGACCGCTTAACGTTACTCCCGAATCGTCCGCAATGTATTTGGCCAACTGCCATGCGGCGGCCTCGGCCGCCTTACCGTAATCGCCCTGGCGCAAGAAGGGCACCATCGCGCGGCCCGCATCTCCGGCTCGCGCATCATTGATCACTGGCTCGAGCCCGTAGCCAACTTCGATGCGGTATTTGCGTTCATGGGGAGCTACGAGTAATAACACTCCGCGATTGTCTTTCTTACTTCCGACTCCGAGCTGTTTGAAAAGGTTCACGGCATAATTCTCGACGCCTTCTCCATCGAGCGATTGGACGGTCACAATGGCCATCTGCGCGCCGGTCTTTTGCTCAACCTCCGCGCATAACGCTTCGAGCCGTATTCTGGCTTCCGGAGTGATTACACCGGCCAGGTCACTCACATAACCGCTGGGATGAATCTTCTTGACGTCTTCCGCTGCGCAGAAGCTCGCGGTGAACAAAAGCAGGCAGTGAATCACTGCGGTTCGAAAAAGGTGAGTTTTTTGCATGCAGGGTTCGAAGTCGTCGCCAAATGACTATAGGGCCAGCTTCGACGATCTGTAAAGCGGCGCCAGCGTTACGCTGCCAGCAAGCGAACCTTGCGAGCATGTTGAGTTCACACCTATAATCCAGTGTCTTTGCGGCGGCGTCAGCCGCGTGCGCATCGGGAGGATCCGTGCCGGTAGGAACTGCGTTTCACGAAAGAACGCTGGCGCTGTGCGAGAGCCTGAATTACCGCGAATGGTCGGGCTATTACACGGTCAGCGTTTACGAGATGCACCACGAGCACGAGTACAACGCCATCCGCAATTCGGCGGCGCTGATCGATATTTCGCCGCTCTTCAAGTACCGAGTGACGGGGCGGGACGCCACGAAGTTCGTGAACCGCGTGATTTCGCGAGACATTAATAAGGTTGCGGTGGATCAGGTGATTTACTGCTGCTGGTGCGATCCGGAAGGAAAAGTGATCGACGACGGAACGATGACGCGGCTGGGGGAGAACGAGTATCGATGGACGGCGGCGGACCCGAGTCTGCGATGGTTTCAGCAGAATGCGCTGGGGCTGGACGTAACGATTGAAGATATTTCGGAGCAGACGGCGGCGCTGGCGCTGCAGGGGCCGACGTCGGGAAAACTGCTGCACGCGGCGGCGGATGCGAACATTACGAACCTGAAATATTTTCGCGTGACACGAGGAAGGATTGCGGGCGTGCCCGTGGACATTTCGCGGACGGGATATACGGGCGATTTGGGATTCGAAGTGTGGATGCCGTGGCGCGAGGCGGTGAAGGTGTGGGATGCGCTGATCGCAAAGGGCAAGGCGTTTGATATTCACCCAGCGGGAATGATTGCGCTGGACATCGCGCGGATTGAGGCGGGATTGATTTTGATCGAAGTGGATTACATTTCGAGCAAGAAAGCGCTGATCGAATCGCAGAAATATTCGCCGGCGGAGATTGGGCTGGGGAAGCTGGTGGATTTGAAGAAGGAAACTTTTGTAGGGCGCGAAGCGCTGGCGTTGGAAGCGAAGAAAGGCGCGGAACGGGCGCTGGTGGGACTGGAAATTAATTGGAACGAAGTCGAGGCGCTCTACGATAAGTTGAAGATGGCGCCACAGGTGCCAAGCATGGCGTCGCGCGTGGCGGTGCCCGTGTATCGCGGCGGGCGGCAAGTGGGCAAGGCCACGTCAACGACGTGGTCACCAACGCTGAAGAAGATGATTGCGCTGGCGTGCGTGAACACCCTCAGCATGGAAATGACGGTGGAAGCGGCGCGCCACGCGGTTTCGGCAAAGGTGGTGCCCCTGCCGTTCTTCAATCCGCCGAGGAAGATAGCGGTACCGGTGATCTGACACGCGTTCGAGCGCGTTTTCTCTGCAATTCATTCGCAAGGTCAATTCAAATGATGTCGATCCTCATTGGTTCAGGCGATTGTATTTCTTGAGGACGGCGCGGAGTTTGTCGTGGGGGAGCGCGATGACTTTGTGATTTTCGATGCCGTTCATGGTTTCGGCGGCGACCATCGCGTTGATGATGGCTTCTTCGGTGGCTTGAACAGTCGCGGCGAAGACGGGCTCGATCTGATCATTGGGAAGCATTTTCAAATCGACGACGTGGTCGGCAGCGGCGGCGCCGTTGCCGGAGATGCTGCCATTGCGTCCGAGCCCGAGAGAAACGCGGCGAGCGAGGCGCTTCAGTTGATGTGAAACGAGCGGCGCATCAGTGGCCACCACAACGATGATGGAACCGCGGTCCAATTCGTTGAATGAGGTGGAAGCGTACGCGGGATCTTCGGGAATCTCCTTGCCGACCGGCACGCCAGCGATGCGGAGATTCTTGCGCGAGCCATAGTTGCATTGCACAAGGACGCCGACAGTGTAGGCGCCGATTTTCGATTCGATTTTTCGCGAAGACGTGCCGATGCCGCCCTTGAATTCGTTGCACACCATTCCCGTCCCGCCGCCGACGTTGCCTTCTTCGACAGCGCCGCTGTTCGCGGAATCGATCGCGTGGAAGGCGTGCTCGGGCTTGACGTGGAAGCCGTTAATGTCGTTGAGCCAGCCGTCCCAAGTTTCTGCGACGACGGGGAGCGACCACCAGTAGCCGGTGGGATCGGGCTTGCCATGAGCAACACGCCACTGAATGACGGCGTCGCGGACGACGCCGACGCTGTGCGTGTTGGTGATCATCACGGGACCTTCGAGGAAACCGGATTCTTCGACCCAAGTCGTGCCGGTCATTTCGCCGTTGCCATTGAGCGACCACCATCCAGCAAATACGGGATTCATCATGGAATCTATGCCGCGGGGAAGAACGGCGGTGACGCCGGTGCGAACGGGGCCCTTACCGACCTGGAGTTTACCTTCGCCAGAGATGAGCGTGGCGTGGCCGACAGTGACTCCGGAAACGTCGGTGATGGCATTGAGCGGGCCGGGCGTGCCGTCAAAAGGGACGCCCAGATCGCGGGCGCGGGGCTTGGCAGGCGGTGTCGCCTGAGCCGCGGCCCACGAAATTGTCGAAAGCGAGCAAAGAAGAAAGGCGAGAGCGCGAAAACAATTTGAACGAGTCATGGTTTGTTCTTCTCCCAAGAAGAGTGCGCAGAACGCAGCAATTTGGTGTTTTTCTCCACGGCCTTTTCCAGCAGTGCAGTTTGCTGCGCCGCCAATTTCCAGTCGCGCTTTTCGACGGCTTCGGTAAGCCCGGGGAATTCCAAGTGTGCATAGGTGTAGCGAGAGGAATAAAGAAGATGCTGAAACCACGGGCGGCCGGGAATGCCCGCGGGATCGAGCCAGTTGGATTCGACCTGCAGGAGCTGTTCGTTGAGGCGCTGAATCTTCTCCGGCGAGGGCGAGCCTGACAGAAGATCGCGAGCGACGGCCTTGCGCAGAAGGTTGCCCGCTTTCTCGAATTGGGCGATTCGAACGTGAAGCCGTTTCACTGGAAGACTCCGCTGATCGGCTTTGTTCTGTTTTTCGAGCTCGCGCAGGAACTGTTCCAGAGCAGAGGCATTGAATCCGAAGTCGAAAGGCAGAATATCAGAATTCGCGAGACGCAGCGCGACGAGTCCCCAGATGCGAGTGAGCGTGACGTGGTATTGGAACGCGGGATCGCCGATGTGCGACATCCAGTAATGGTCGTCGTACATCGAGTGATAGACGCCGTAGTCGCCGTCAAATCCGAGGTTGATCACCGGGCGGCCGAGATGATTTAGAAACACGGTGTGATCGGAGCCGCTGCCGATGCGCGTTTCGACGAGGGCGCTATCAAGCGGCGGAGTGCTCGCTTTCGAATCGCGCATCGTGGTGGCGCGCCAGGCTTCGTAGAGGGATTTTCCGGAAGGCGCGCGAACGTCTTTGGAGGCTTCCACGAGCATAGGGGCGAGAGAGGCCACGGCGGACGGCGAAAAGCTCAGGCCCTCGGGACCCGCCGTGGTGGCGGCTCCGGCGACGGATTCATCGACGTTAAGATAGACGACGAGTTTTTTCTTCAGGTCATCGGCGAATTGCTCGCCCCATTCCGTCGAGCCGGTGAGAGCGTATTCTTCGCCATCCCAACTGCAGACCACGATGGTGCGGCGCGGACGGATGCCGCGCTGCTTGAGTTCGCCGAGAGAACGCGTTAACTCCATCATGGAAGCGGTGCCGCTGGAAGGATCTACGCCGCCGAAGACCCAGGCGTCGCGATGATTGCCGAGCAACACCCATTCGTCGGGCAGCTCACTGCCGCGAATGCGCGCTTCGACGACGGTGTAGGGCTGCATGCTGGCGTCCATATCCACTTTCACGTGAACTTTCACCGCGCCGCTGAAGCGATACCTGATGGGCAAAGCGCCCTGCCAATCCTTCGGGGCCTCGGGGCCGTTCATATTTTCGAGAAGCGGCTTGGCGTCGCGCCACGAGAGAGGGAGCGCGGGAATTTTCGGGAGCGAGCGCGCTTCTTCCGGAGCGATGTGGTTTGCGCCCGGGACGGAAGCCCAGCCGGGTGTGGTGGGATCGCCGGGAACGATGTAATCGTAAGTGATCGCGCCGCGCTGAATGTGACTGTCCGGGCCCCAGGGGCCATCGGGGAAAACTTTTCCTTTCGTGTAGCCGTCTTCCGCGGGGTCGGAATAAATGAGCAGAGCGGCCGCGCCTTTCCGCTCGGCGGTGAGCGCCTTGAAGCCGCGATAGCTGTAAGGATTTGAATAGCGGACGAGAACGATCTTGCCTTTCACGCTGATGCCGTTTTTCCGAAGGAGATCGTAGTCTTCGGGATTGCCGCTGTGCGCGTAGATGACTTCGGCGGTGACGTCGCCCGATGCGGAATAGCCAAAATAGGAGCCGGAGACGGCGGGGTTTTTCGTATCCGGATCGGCGTCGTAAGCATCTTCGTGCAGAGACGCGGTGAAGTGGACCGGCTCCGTCATTTCAAGAGAGATGCTGCGCGGGCGCGAGTGCAAGACATCGTAGCGGCGCAGCGTGACGTCTTCCCATCCTTGCTTGCGCCATTCGTCCGCGACGAAATCGGCGAGCTGGTTATTGCGGCCGGAAGCGGCGGGATGAGGTTCGGCGGTGAAGGTGCGGTGCCATTCGCGAGCTTTGTCGGGAAATGGAATCGACTGAAACGTGCTTTCGAGCTGATGTTCGGCGGCGGCGTGCGGCGGGGAAAAACCTAGAATCGAAGAAGCGGGCGGTTCGGGCTGCTTTTGCTGAGCAGAAAGCGCGAAGGTCAAGATCAGCAAAAAAATAAATGAATCCGTAAGACCACCCAAAGGATACCGCATTTTAATTTCATTCTCCCAAAAAAGAGCGAGACTGCTGCAACGAACAATCGTGGCCCGGCACGCAATCAAGCTGAAAACACTTTTGTCACCGCCGAATGGAGCGTGCGGGCGATGAGCGCGCATTCGTCGGTCGAGATCGTGAAAGGCGGCGCGAGCAGGATGTGATCGCCGCTCAAGCCGTCAACGCAGCCTTGCGTTGGATAGGTAAGCACAGTCTCTTCCAAACAAGCCTGACGAATTTTCTCGGCGATGTTTTGTTGTCTTGGGAAAGGCTCGCGCGTCGCCTTGTCTTTGACAAATTCGACGCCAAGAAGCAAACCGCGACCACGAATGTCACCGACATTCGGATGGGATTGCACGGCTTCCAGCATGGTACGGAGAGCTAGAGCCATCGGGATGACGCGATCAAATAGTTTGTGCGATTCCAGGTAGTCGAGAACGGCGTTGCCCGCGGCGGTGCAAACCGGATGCGCCTGATAAGTGAAGCCGTGCACGAAGGCGCCGGAGCCGCGCTCGAATGCCGCGACGACGCGCGCGGAAACGAGAACCGCGCCGAGCGGCGCGTAACCGCTGGCGACTCCTTTTCCCACGAGAATCATGTCCGGCTCGATGTTCCAGTGCTGTGCAGCAAAAGGTTTTCCGGTACGGCCCATGCCAGTCATCACTTCGTCCGCGATGAGGAGAATTCCGTTTTTGTGGCAGATTTCCGCGATGCGCGCGGCGTAGCCTTCGGGCGGCACGGCGGCGCCGAGGGTGGCGCCGCCGACCGGCTCGAAGATGAAGGCCGCTGCTTTACCGGATTCGTGTTCGAACAGATGGACTTCGAGATCATCGGCACACGCGAGTGCGCATTGGGGGAACGTTTTTTCGAACGGGCAGTGATAGCAGAAGCACGGCGCGATGTGTCCCCATTCCGCGAGGAGCGGTTCGTACGGCGCGCGGCGGGCGACATGGCCGCTGACGGACATCGCTCCGAGAGTGCTGCCGTGATAGCTCTGGCGGCGGGAGAGAACGCGGTATCGATCTTTCTGCCCGCTTTCGAGGTGAAACTGGCGCGCGAGTTTTATGGCAGTTTCGGTGGCTTCAGAGCCGCCGGAAGTGAAATAGACGCGGCCGTCGCTACGGAAATTCGGCGGAGCCATCGCGAGCAAGCGCTCGGCAAGTTTCTCCGCCGGAGCGGTGTGAAATTGCGAGGTGTGTGCGAAGGCGATCCGCGACGACTGCTCGGCCATGGCGCGGCCGATTTCCTGAACACCGTGACCGATGCTGACGACCGCGGCCTGGCCGGAAGCATCCAGGAATCGGCGGCCGTCGGAAGAGATGATCCAGCAACCTTCCCCGCGAGAGGCAAGAGGAAAGGTCTTCTTGAAATTGCGGGGGAAAAGTCTGCTGCTCGTCGGCATGAGAGGCCCGGGAAAGGATTGTAGCAGAGTCGCAAGTGCGCGCAGCAAGACACGCGGAAGCGGGCAGCTCCCACACAAGTTGCGCGCTGAGCCGCGGACGCGAGTGGCGAGACGCGGGCCAGACTATTGGATTCGGAAGAGAAACGTGACATCATTCGTGATTCTGCAAAGCGTGATTCTGCAAGACCTGATTCTGCTAGGAGCGTTGCGACTCATAGTGATTCACAGGAGAAGAATCGAGATGAAAGGCATCATTCTGCGGTGCGGTTTCCTGGGCGCGTTGCTGGTTGGAGCCGGACTGGCCATTTCCGCACAAGAAGCTACGAAACATGCGATCACCTTTGACGACATGATCAAGTTGCGCCGCATCGCGGAGCCGCAGGTGTCGCCGGATGGAAAGTGGGTGGCGTACACGGTGGCGGCGCCGGACATGGAAGCCAACCGTAATGCGAGCAACATCTGGATGGTGTCAACGAGCGGTGGCTCCGCGATGCAATTGACGCAAAGCGGGCATGATTTGTCGCCGGTGTGGTCACCGGACGGGAAGACGCTCGCGTTTCTCTCTTTGCGCGGCGGCGAATCGCAAGTGTATTTACTTTCGATGGAAGGCGGCGAAGCGCACGCGCTGACAAAAATATCGACGGGCACGGACATGGTGAAGTGGTCGCCGGACGGGAAGACGATTGCGTTTACCTCTTCCGTGTATCCGGATTGCAAGGACGACGATTGCAACGGCAAGCGCGACGCGGAAAGAGAAAAGAGCAAGGTGAAAGCACACGTGGCTGAGCATCTTCTCTACCGGCATTGGACGCACTGGAATGACGGGAAGCGCAGCCAATTGTTTGTGGTTCCGGCGGATGGAAGCGCCGCGCCGCGGGATCTGACGCCGGGCGCGAACTACGATGTTCCCCCTGATGAGCGGAGCGGACCGGGAGATATTAATTTTTCGCCGGATGGAAAAGAAATGTGCTTCACGGCGGTGACCGACAAGATGGAAGCGATTAGCACGAACGGTGATTTGTTCATCGTTCCGGTTGCCGGTGGCGAGGCCAAACGCATCACCACCCAGCCGGGATTTGACGGAAATCCCGTGTACTCGCCCGACGGAAAATACATCGCGTATCACGCGCAGCTCACGCCGGAATATGAATCGGACCGCTGGCGGGTGATGCTTTATGACCGTGGAGCGGGAAGAATCGAAAATCTTACGGAGACGTTTGACCGCAGCGCGGAGGAACTGGCGTGGTCGCCGGACAGCAAGACGATTTATTTCACGGCGGAGAATGAAACACAGAAGCCGGTGTACGCGATGGCGGCGCGCTTTGGCGCGGAACCGAAAAAACTTATTGCCGATACCTATAACACGGCGATTTCGTTCAGCGCAGATGGGAAAACGCTAGTTTTCGAGCGGACAAGCCTGGCGCTTCCCGCGGAAGTTTTCGCGGCATCGAGCGACGGCTCCAACGTACGGCAACTGACGCATCAGAATGATGCGATTCTTGCGGCGCTGGAGATGAATGCACCGGAGACATTCTGGTTCGACGGCGCCGAAGGCACGAAAGTGCAGGCGATGCTGATCCGGCCGCCGAAATTTGACGCGACGAAAAAATATCCGCTGCTGGTGCTACTGCACGGCGGGCCGCAGACGATGTGGTCAAATGCGTGGGGCTACCGGTGGAACGCGCAAGTTTTTTCCGCGGCGGGATACGTGACGCTAATGATCAACCGGCGCGGGTCGACGGGGTATGGGCAGAAATTCACGGATGAGATTACGAACGATTACGGAGGTAAAGCGTCCTTTCATCGATGGGACGCGCATGGCCGCGGCGGGCGGATCTTATGGCGGGTACATGGCGGACTGGATTGCGACGCACACGGGGCGGTTCAAGGCGATTGTGAGCCACGCAAGCGTCTACGACGAGACGGCGATGTGGGCGACGGAAGAACTGTGGTTTGAAGAGCACGACATGCAGGGCACGCCGTGGACAAATCCTGAAAGCTATAAGAAGTGGTCGCCAGTGACGTACGCGGGCGAGCTGGGAAAATTGAAGACGCCGACGCTGGTGATTGCAGGAGAGCGGGATTACCGCGTGCCTTACACGCAGTCGTTGGAATTTTTCAGCGCGCTGCAGCGGCAGGGAGTGCCGTCGAAGCTGGTGGTTTTTCCGGACGAAGGGCATTGGGTACTGAAACCGCAGAATGCGCAGTTTTGGTACAAGACATTTTTGGATTGGCTGGCGACGTACGTGAAATAGCGGATCAGCTTTGCCAGAAAGGGTGCAGCATGCTGCCCCCCCTACAAAGAGATTAGGGAGCGAACAGGCGCTGAAGAGCGCGGCGCGCGAAGCGGAAGAGATGGTAGAGCAAGAAAATTGAGAGCGCGACGAGTGTGGCAACGATGATGGTTGTCGCGAGCGGATGGGCCGTGGCCATCCAGGTGAGCCAAACGGCGAGAACATCTTCGCCAAAGCTTAATGCCCAATTACTGAGCGGTTCGGGACTGGCGTTAACGGCGGCGCGCGCGCTGGCTTTCGTGCCGTGCGAAGCGAGAGCGACTCCACCGGCGAGCAGCGCGGCGCCCCAGCGCCATTCGGGTGCGGCTCCTCCCGCGGCGGCATAAGCAAGAAGCGCGGCGGCGGGCGGGCGAATGAAGGTGTGGATGGCGTCCCAGGCTGTGTCAAGGTAAGGAATCTTGTCCGCGAAGAATTCCAGTAGGTAGAGCGCGACGGCAATTCCGAGTACCCAGGGATGAGACAGGACCTGCAATTTCGGCGGTAGATGGAGCACGCCGAAGCGCTGGAGAAGCCCCAGCGTCGCGATGGTGGCATAGAGATTCAACCCGGAGGAAAATCCAGCGCCGAGGGCGAGGCCAAGCGTTTCGATGGGATTCATGCGGAACCATCATAGCAGGCGGGAAATCGTCCAAACAGGCAGGAACTTCCCCATGTAGTGAGCGGAGTTTCCGTTTGACGTGTTTCTGAGAGCAAGCGATTCTGATTGCAGGGCGGTCATCCATGTTTGGTCTCGGCCATCTCTTTTATCCCTGGGGTCCCTGGGGCTTTCTCCTGCAGGGCCTGGCGATTGTGCACTTCATCAGGCGGCGGCCGGAGAACTATTGGTTTTACGTCATCTTTTTTCTCGGACCGCCGGGCGCTGCCGTGTACATCCTTGCGGAAGTGCTGCCGGACCTGGGACTTCTTCGCGGCGTGTTTCAGGGGTTTGGGCGAAGGTCGCGCATTCAGAGGGTAGAGACGGAGATTCTGGACAATCCCTCGGTTGCAAATTACGAAGAATTGGGCGAACTCTACAAAGATCAAGGGCAGTATGAAAAGGCGCGCGAGGCGTTCAATCATGCGATCACGGGACGAAGCGATTCGATCTACACGTTCTATTCGCGGGCGCAATCGTCGCTGGGAATGAAGGACCTGGCGGCGGCGATTCCGGACCTGGAGAGGGTGGTTGCAGGCGACCGGAAGTTCGATTATTACAGAGCGGCGGGACTGCTGGCGAATGCGTATGCGCAAACGGGCCAACTGGAACGCGCGGATCAGGTTTTCGCGGAAGTCACACAGATTTCGACGACTCCAGAGACGCTGTACAACTATGCAAGTTTTTTGAAGACGGCAAACCGGCGAGAAGAGGCGCGGGAGTGGTTGCAGAAACTGGTCGCGAAGAAGCGGACGCTGCCGCGGTACATGCAGAGGCGGGAGCGGCCATGGTTCCGCAAAGGTAAGGCGCTGCTGAAGGAACTGGCCAACGCGTAGAAATCGCGGGGCGTCCTCCCGGCACTTCTAGTTAACAAATGCCCCCTCTCCCGTACGTTTTTCATACGTGATGAATTTTCAGAAATGGCGCCGACAAAATTGTGCGGCAGGAATTAGCGAGCTGGCGTAGCGGGGCCTGGAGTTTCGGTGAGAAGGTGCTCGATGGTGGATTGAGTTTCGCGGGCGAGCAGGACGCTGGCTTCGCCGGTGGCAGAGCTGGCGAATCCGGCGTGGATGGTACGGACGCGGCCGTCGCGGCCGAGAAAAATTGCAGTGGGATAGGCACCGAAACCGACGAGTTGAGGAAGCTTGTCCGGGACCTCGTCGATGGCGCCAGCGAGCAGGACCGGATATGGAATGGCGAACTCATTGATGAAAGAGGCGATGCGGGGCTTGTCTTCCAGTGGATCGCCCGCGGCTTCAAAACTTAAACTGACAATTTCCAAGCCGCGGGCGTGATATTTCCGGTACAGATCGACGAGGAAGGGAGCTTCGTCGCGGCAGTTGGGGCACCAGGTTCCTCCAATGGTCACAAGAACGACCTTGCCACGGAATTGTTCGTCGGTGTTTGAGACCGTCTTTCCGTCGAGATCGGGAAATTGAAACTGAAAAGGCTCGCCGGGATTTCTCACGCTGGTGAAACGCGCAGAATCCGGAGGTTCGGGAATACCTTTGGCACGCGCTTCCGCAATGCGAGCGGCCAAGTATTTATTGAGCCGGTTGTAGGTGACATCCAGCGTGCCGTCCGACTGGAGAGACGCTTCAAAAAGAACGGGACGCTCTCCGGCAAAGTGGCTGAGGACAAGAGTGTTGCCGCGCCAGCGGCCGGTGAGCGTGCCGGTGTCTCCGTCAATGCGCAGAATGGAGCCGGAAACTTCCTGACCGGACTGGCGGAGATAGAGTTTCCAGGAAAGGGCGGAGCGCTGATCTTTCGCGGGGCTCTTGTCCTCGGCAACTAGTTTCATTACCCAACTGCCGGCAATCTGCGGGCGGGAGGCGGATTCGGAGCCGGAAGGGCGAGAACGGCGAGCGTGAAAGGCGTACACTTTGCCATTCTTACGGTTGTAGCGGTAGGAGCCCTGGAATTCTTCTCCATCAAAGGTGGCGGTGAGCGTGGAGTTGAGAAACTCGTATTGAAGCTGGAGTTCTTTGTTGACGAAGCGGCCGGAAGTGGAGCCGATTTTCTTATCGCCTTCGAAGAAAAAGCCCTCGACTTGGCCGTTGTTCGAGACAATTTCAAAGCGAAACGGGATTTCGGCCTGTCCGACGAGAACCGAGGCATCCCAGAGGCCGTCGATCCCCGTGTCTGCGGACAGCGCATGGGGGAAAAACACGGTGAGGAAAGCACAAAATAAAAGCCGCATTGCAAGCATATACGACCGAATGGAACGACTGCGCGGCGGGAAATCAATCATAGCCTGACTTATCCCCTGGCCTAGACGGGCGGCAAATCCAGCTTGCCCTTGTCGCTGAAATCGGCATCATTTTTCCATCGGCATCAGGCCGTTCGAGAGAAAATTTTGGAGGCGCGAGGCGAGGCGGAATCGAACCGCCGATAATGGTTTTGCAGACCATTGCCTTACCACTTGGCGACCGCGCCACCGGACTGAAAAGTTGTCAGTTCTCAGTAATCAGCTATCAGTCACAAAAAATGCTGAAGCTTCTGTTCTGCACCTGCAAACTCTTGGCGATGAACTCTCCATTTTCATTCCGAATGGTTTTCAGGTGTCAGTTCTCCGCTGTGAGTCAGAAAGAAAAATGCGTGATGCTTCTTTGCTGTAACTGTTGACTCTGTCTTCCTTGGTGAAAAGTTCTCCTGATTAAAATTTTTAGCCAAGATGGGGCGCAGCGTGCTGCCCCCCTACAAATATACGCGGCTCGCCTTGGTGGCGGGTCTAAACA
>WNFJ01482205.1_pt1 | contig 16547 bp, 16 predicted proteins | sample 5400461 | NCBI WGS metagenome assembly WNFJ01 (sample SAMN13153349, study PRJNA577476) | soil metagenome | isolation source: 115 cm saprolite on Douglas fir-dominated hillslope | place: USA:California | collected 2013-09-17 | reverse complement strand
CTCATCCGCGTTGCAAATCACGTACTTCGGCTTCGCCGAATCCTTCGGCACGAACGACCATTTCATTCCGGTGGGGAAACCCGCTCCGCCGCGTCCGCGTAGATTCGACTTTTTTACTTCGTCGATCACGCTCTCGGGCGTCATCTCCTTCAGCACTTTCTCCAGCGCCTGATAGCCGCCCTGCATCAGGTAAACGTCAATCTTGTGCGAGTCCTTCATCCCCCATCGCCGGCTGATGAGCGGTGTTTCCAGCGCGTGCCGATCGTGGAGCGCGCCCGATATCACAGGCTCCGGCGCAGGCCGCTTGCCCGCATCGAGATCCTCGATGAGGCGGTCGAACTTGAGCGGCGTAAGGTTTTCGTAGAAATCGTAGTTCACCTGCATGGCCGGCGCGCCTGTGCAGGCGCCAATGCATTCCACTTCTTCCAGGGAAAAAACGCCATCCTGCGTCGTTTCCTTGTGCCCGATCTCCAGCCGTTTCTTCGCGCGATCGAGCAACTCGTACCCGCCCTTCAGCATGCACGCGACGTTCGTGCAGATCTGTACGTGGTGCTTGCCCCACGGCTTCCGGTGCTTGTTCAGGTCCAGCCGCCGCCCGATCTCCGCGATCATTTCATCGCTGACGCAGCCGTACTCATCCTGCGCATACATCAGCATGGGGATCAGCGCGCTGCGCTTCACCGGATAGCTGCTCTGCAGCTTCTCGAACTTCGCTGAAAGAGTTGGGGAGAGTTCCATGATTACCTGTCGACTTCCCCGAGAACGATGTCAATCGTCCCAATGCAGGCAATCACATCCGCGATCAACTGTCCTTCAATCAACTTCGGGAGCGCCTGCAAATTGATATACGAAGGGCCACGGAAGTGAACGCGGAGCGGCTTCGGCGAACCGTCGCTGGCGATGAAACAGCCCAGCTCGCCGCGCGGCGATTCCACGGTAACAAATACTTCGCCCGGAGCAGGTGAGAATCCCTCGGTAAAAATCTTGAAGTGGTAGATCAGCGCTTCCATCTCCGTCTTCATCTTTTCGCGTTGCGGCGGGATGATGCCCGGCGCTTCCGCTTTGATTGGCCCTTCATTCGAAATCTTGCCGAACGCCTGGCGGATAATCTTCAAGCTTTCCCGCATTTCCGCCACGCGCACCAGGTAGCGCGCGTAACAGTCCGATTCCGTCCGCGTCGGCACGTCAAAATTGAATTCTTCATAACTGGAGTACGGAAAGACCTTGCGATTGTCATACGCCACGCCCGCCGCGCGCAGGGTTGGCCCGGTCATGCTCAGCGCAATCGCGTCTTCCGCCGAGATATACCCAACACCCTTCGTGCGCCCGATCCAGATGCGGTTTTCCGTCAGCAGCGTTTCGTATTCGTCCACGCGGCTCGGCATCATTTTCAAGAATCGTTCAACTGGCTGCCGCCAGCCCGCCGGCGGATCCAGTGCCAGCCCACCGATTCGAATGTAGCTGGTCATCATCCGCTGGCCCGTAAACAATTCGAATATCTTCAAAATCTCTTCGCGCTCGCGAAAGCAGTAAAGAAAAACGGACATTGCTCCCAGGTCGATCGCATGCGTCCCGAGCCACACCAGGTGCGAAGAGATCCGCTGCAGCTCCACCATCATCACGCGAATGTATTGCGCGCGTTTTGGCACTTCCAACCCGAGCAGCTTTTCCACTGCCAGGCAGTACACCAGGTTGTTCCCCAGCGGATTCAGATAATCCATCCGGTCCGTGAGCGTGATGACCTGAGAATACGTTTTGTCTTCGCAGGACTTCTCGATTCCCGTGTGCAAATACCCCAGATCCGGAACCGCCTTCACCACCGTTTCGCCGTCCAGCTCCAGCAAAATCCTCAGCACTCCGTGCGTTGACGGGTGCTGCGGTCCCATGTTGAGGACCATCGTCTTTGCTGTTCCCACTGCGGTCTCGACGGTTGTCATGGCGTGCTGCTCTTCCTGAATAACTCCCCCGTGTTCGGCACGTCTCGATAGCCCTCCACGGGATAATCTCGGCGCAAGGGATGGCCTTCCCAGTCGTCTGGAAGTAAGATGCGCCGCAAATCCGGATGGCCCGAAAAACGAATGCCGAAGAGATCGAAGATTTCCCGCTCCAGCCAATTGGCGCCCGGCCAGACGGGAACCAGCGAATCGACAACAGCATCGTTGCCGCCGAGCCACACCCGCAATCTCACTTTTTGCCGCCGCGGAATGGAAACCAAGTGATAGTTCAATTCGAATCGCGGCTCGTTCGGGTAGCGATCCACGCAGGTGGCGTCGGTAAGAAGGTTGTACTGCAGCGCGGCGTCCTCCCGGCAGCGTTCTGCGGTGGCGCGGAGAAGTTCGCGCGGCACGACGACCGTGGTTTCCCCCCGGAATTCAAGCACTTCCACGACTGCTTTCGGGTTCCACGAGCGCAGGCATTCGGCTACAACGTTAGCGTTTTTACTGGAAGACTCCGTCACGATTTCTAATCCCACGTGCGCCGGCTATTTATGCCAGTCCAGCGCGCCTTTTTTCCAGAGATATAAATAACCGACCAACAGGATGGCGATGTAGAGCATCATCTCCCCGAAGCCGTACCACCGCAAACTGCGAAAGATGTAGGCCCAGGGGTAAAGGAAGATGGCTTCCACGTCGAACAGGATGAAAACCATCGCTACGAGGTAAAACTTGACCGAAAATGGCTCGCGCGCGTCACCCGTGGGTTCCATGCCACACTCGTAGGGTTGCTGCTTGGCCCGGCTCGGACGCCGCCAGCCTACCAGCACGGAAACAGCGGTCAACGCGCCGGCCAGCGCCGCGGCGATCAGCAGGTGTAAGAGAAGCGGAGCGTACGTATGTAAACCTGAGCCACTCATAGGCGAAGCGCTATAATAACGATTCGAACGGCAGTCGGTCAAATCGAGAGGAAAGGTTGCTGTCGGGCTGGTCCAGCCGTCGCGCTGGTCCAAGCGAAAGCAGAAATGCTCTTCGGTCACAATTCGAACGTGGCGGCAGGCGGCACGACCTTTCACGTCCAAACGGAAGATCGCGGCACGACCAACGCGCTCATCGATACTACTGTCTATTTTTGCGGACGCGTCCTGCACCGCCGAACCAATAATTACTTCGACCTGCTGCCGTTGAACCCGGCCAATCAGCAAGCCCTCAAACTGCGGCTCGATGAGCAGCACCGCGCCGTCGTTGAGGAGATTCGAACGGGCGCGCTGCACCTCGCGCTGCCGCGCGAGGAAAAAATTTCTGTACCCGCAGGAACGCCGGATACCGCATCGGTGCACGGAGCTCTCTCACTGGAATTGATCAACGCCAAGACCTGGCTCTCCGGCAAACGTGCTCTGCTGCAGATCGCCGTTCGGAATGAAGCTCGCCAAGCGGTGCGCGGCGCTATCGTGAGCGCCCGCGTGGATGGCGCTGCGGAGCTGAAGGAGTTTTCCGCTTTAACCGGCGACGTCGGCCATGCTCAATTCGAATTCGAGATGCCGCGGCTGGCTGGTGCTGAGCCGGCGCTGGTCATCGAAGCATCGCACGGAAATGCCAAAGGGCACTTGCGTTTTCAGTTGCGCGCCAAGCCGCGCGTGCCGTCCGCGAGCTAGCAAATGCAAACAACAATTTCAATTTTGGTGAACGGAGAAGAGCGAGCGGCGAAGCCCGGGGCCACGGTGACGGACTTGCTTCGCGAATTAGGGCTCGACGCGGGACGCGTGGCTATCGAGCGAAACCTGGAAATTCTGCCGCGGCCGAAGTGGACCGAAACCGCCGTCGAGGCCGGAGACCGCTACGAGGTCGTACAATTTGTCGGCGGCGGCTAGAGACATGTTTCCGGGACTTAGATCCCTTCGAGCAGATGCCCCATCTTTCGTTTCTTCGTTTTCAGGTAGGCGCGGGAAATTTTGGAAACGCGCGGCTGGCATGGTACCCGTTCGACGACGCGAATTCCGGAGCTTTCGAGTTGGCGGACCTTTTCCGGATTGTTGGAAAGCAGGCGAATTTTCGTTGCACCAAGCTTTTTCAGGATTTGCGCGGAAAATTCGTAATCGCGCGCGTCGGCCGCGAAGCCCAAAGTCTCATTGGCTTCCACCGTGTCCATGCCGCCGTCCTGCAGTTCGTAAGCACGCAGCTTGTTCATCAACCCGATGCCGCGGCCTTCCTGGGGCAGATAGAGCAGAATGCCAGAGGATGCCTGGCCGATTTTCCTTAGCGACAACTCCAGTTGCGCGCGGCAGTCGCAGCGCAACGAAGCGAGCACATCGCCGGTCAGGCACTGCGAATGGACGCGCACCAGTGGCGCGGTCTTTCCATTTAATTTTCCGCGAACCAGGGCAACGGCTTCTTCGTGTGGGCCGCGCCCCCTGAACCCGTAAATGGCGAAGCGCCCATAACGCGTGGGGAGTTCGGCGTGCGCGATCATTTGCAGGCCGATGTTTTTTTTCTTCGCTCGCTTCCTTGTTGTTTGTAATTTCCTGCCCATTGGAATTGAAGAGTATAACAGGGCTTCCGCATCCCGCGAATTCGCCAGCGACTTTTGTGATCTCAGCCTCATTGCATTTTCAATTTGGCAACGTCCTCTTCTGCCTCGTACATTGCCGTCGTAACCGTCACCGGGCGTTGCAAACTTCCCAGGGTCACTTGTTTTCTCAGAAGTCTGGTTTCCGGCGCGGCACTGAAAGGGATGACCGTGCCGCTTCCCTCCGAAACGCGGCCGAAGAGCACGCGAAAAGGAAAGCGCTTGCTATCGTTTGTTCGAACGAACACCCCCGTAAATTCGACGTAAGCCGAATCCGCGCTAATGTCCGCGGCCGTGAAATGAATCGCCGTACCCGCCCCGCCCGGTTGACTATACCGGGCTACAGCCACCTCCACTTCCGACTTCATCTCCGTAATTAAGCCGTCGCCCAGACCCGTAAAACGAGCTTTGATCGCGGCGGTAGGAAAGGAATCAAACTTGTATTTCATCCCGCTTTGACCGATTACCTGCAGTTTGCTCTTTTCAATTGGAAGCATGGTCGCATCGAATGTGAATCCCTGGCCGGACGTCGTGTTCATGACCTGTCGTCCGTTAGACGTGGAAGAAATCGAACAGTCCAGCCAAGCGCTGCTGTTGAAGACCAACGGAGGATACTGCCGCTCGTTTTTCCAGGCATCACTGTTTTCTTCCGCCGCTGCGCCCACAGGAACGGAACGGCCGTAGGCAATCAGCGATGTGAGCAAGGCGGCGGACGCAAGATAAATCGCCCAGTTCTGACGGTCTCCGATGTTTGCAATTTTCATCTGCATTCTCCGTTAGAAAACTTTCATGGCGCGGCGCCATTCTTCTTTGCGAATAGTCTCAGGAATTTGGGCAATCGGAAATGAAAATCTCGCGCCTGCAACGCTCCTACTCAAGCCGGCGAGCCGAGTTTTGAACAACAAGCCGAGTCATATGCTTTACATCGAGCCTGGGATTGGCTAGCGTTACCCTGTGACGGGCGGCCAAAATGGAAACAGCGACATCCATGCGTGACCTGCTTTTCACCCTCCTTCTGAAGGTGGGCGTGGCGTCGTCGATTGCCGCGTTGCTCGCGCGATGGACCACGTTCCGCCGCGTGCTCTTTACTGAGGAACGCGATCCCGACCAAAAGCTCAAACTGATGCTGTTCATGACCCCGGCGCTGATCGTGGGTGTGACCCTGCGTTTGGTGGGAGGGCCTCCGTACGCGTTTGCGGATTTGTCGCTGGAAGGCGCTTTTCTGATGGGGCTGCTCGGCGGGCGCGTGGTGGGACCGCTCGGCGGCGCGATCATCACGATTCCGGCGCTGATCTCGCACGAGTGGCTGGCGATGCCCGCGGCATCCACCGCGGGATTGCTCGGTGGATTGATTCGGCAGGCGATTCCCAACAAAGAAGACCTGTGGAACTTCGGACCGTTCACGTTCCTGAACATTCCCAAAGCGACGATGCGCCTGTTGCAAAAAGCGGAATTGTCGTGGGAAATGGCGCCCTTGGGGGCGTGCGTGGGCCTGGAACTGGGGCGCGTGGCGCTGGTGCTGGCGACCAAGCCGAAGTGGCTTTTTGCCATTGACGACAAGTGGGATTGGTGGCTGGTGCTGGTGGTGATTGCCACGCTGATGTCGGTGGCGGCGCCGCTAAAGATTTGGAACAACACGCGCGTCGAGATGAACCTGGAGCGGCACCAGCAACTGCTGTTGAAAGCGCGGATGGATGCGCTCTCCAGCCAGATCAATCCGCATTTTCTGTTTAACACGCTGAACACCGTGTCGGCGCTGATCCGTTTTGATCCGGATTCGGCGCGCGGTGTGGTGCTGAAGCTGAGCAACATTCTGCGGCGGCTGCTGCGCAAGCATGAAACGTTTGTTCCCCTCCGTGAGGAGTTGCAATTCATCGACGATTATCTGGACATCGAAGTGGCGCGCTTCGGAAAAGATAACCTGGATATCGTGAAGCAGATTGACGATGCAGTGCTGGAAGCCTTTGTGCCGAGCATGCTGCTTCAGCCGATGGTGGAGAATTGTCTGAAGCATGGGCTGGCTCCGAAGCTGGGAGGCGGGAAAATCGAACTGCGAACGACGAGCCACGACGGGCGGCTGCGAATAGAGATTGAAGACAATGGCGTGGGCATCTCGGAAGAGAAGATGCCGCACGTGTACGTGGAGGGGATCGGGCTAAGCAACGTGCGCGAGCGGCTGCGCGTTTTGTATGGAACGGATTTTCATTTGGACATCCAGAGCCGGCCGGGGGAGGGGACGGTGATCCGCATCGAGATTCCGGAATTAGTATCGGCGATGCAGGAAGTGAGATGACGAGTTGTAGTTACGGGAACACAGGTGCAAACTAGGGGGAAGATTCATCCCTCTTAAAGAGCAGCCCCAGAGAACTGAGCCTTCCTCGGGGCTTACGCGCTTGGTTATCCTCCAGGGCGGATGCGGGGCGAAGAGGAGCTAGACCCCAGGGAGCAAGAACGGTGCATGGGGTACACAAAAAGAGAGGAATAGTGACCAGTAAGAATCTACAAGACGAAAAACCGATGGTCGGGGTACGCGGCCGCAGAGCGGTCGTTTCGCCTGAGCTTGCGCGAGAACTCTGCACGTGCGGGCATCGTGCCAGCAGCCACGCCGTGCTCAAGTATTCCTGCCAGGCCCCGGGCGACCACAAAGGCTACTGCCCCTGCATGCGCTTTATCTCGGCGAAGGAATGGCGGGGAAATAAAGTGCGGTCCTCATAGCGAATCCTCAGGGCAAAGAAGTCTGGGGGCACCGCCAGAGAGAATCGGGTGCTTGGACTTGGACCGGCGCGCGACCGACGAGGAATTTCTGTGGGCGCTCCTTCGAGCCTCTAGCAGCGAATCGATTTGCCATTGTTCCAGGCCTTTGCGGTCTTGGCGAGCAGCTGCGCGGTCTGGAATTAACAGCCTTTGCGAGGCCATAAGGGCAGCTGGCGCCGGCATCTTCGCCGGCGGGGTGCAATTCGCGCCGCACACGTAGGGGCGGACTTTGGTTCGCCCGACTTTCACCAGTCACCGGTTACCAGTCACGAATCATCACTCACCTCTTCAACGGTGGCGGAGGATAATCCGGCAGCTTATCCTTGCTGGTGTCTGCCCGCTTCACTTCCAGTTCATCGAAGAGCAGCGACGGGCTGATGATCGTTGTCGGCGCGCCGCCAGCTCGATTGCTCACCAGCGGGTCGTTGCCCACGGCGATCAAATCGCTCCTCAGCGCCCGGATGTCCAGCTCGCTGAACACCGCGCCTCGCACCAATTCTTCATGCCCATCTTTCGCGTATACGCGATAGAGCAGCCGCGGCGAATTGCCCGGCCCCAGCGTCTCCACGCGATAACCGTACGGTTTGCCCTGATCCGTCACCATCTGGATGACTTTCTTCTTCATCTGTTCGGGTGATTGCGCATCGGAGCTTTTCACGAGCAGCACACCCAAGCTCGGCCCGGGAAAAGTTCCCGGCGCGGCGCGTCCATGGCCATTTGAAACAGGGAAGTCGCGAATGGGTTGCCGCCCGATCAAGTAATTTGCCAGCATTCCGCTCTCGATGACGTTGACCCCTTGCGCTTTCACGCCTTCGCTGTCCACTGCGTAACTTCCCACCAGGCTCTTCCCTTGAAATTCGTTCATCGCCGGATCGTCCACCACCGACACAAAATTTGGCAACACGCGCGTCTTGTAGCTCGTCGCGAATGCTCCCGTCGTCCGATTCGGCTTCCCCAGCTGCGGCCTTAGCCCCAGCACGTTCAGCCCAATCAGGGACGCCACGATGTCGTCCGCCGCGTCCGCGGCGAACAATACCGGCCCGCGGTATTCCTCCTCGACGATCGGCGCTTGCCGCAAAGCCACTACCGTTTCCAGCATCTTCTTCGTTTCACCCAGCAGTGCCTCACGCGTTGGCAACTCTTCCGGCCGCGCCACCATAAATGCCGGGCTCCGGCCCAGCCTCATTCCGTCGGCCGCCTGCGCCGAGCTGACCAATTGCACGTTATACGTTGTCTTTCCGCTTCGCGTGACCGTACCTTCGGAATTCACCAGATACTCGTTGATCGCCGAGAACCTCGCCGACGCCGTCACGGATTGCACGTCGGGGTACTGCTTGTACAAGCTCGTCACATCCTCCAGCGTTTTCTTCCACCCTGCTTCGTCGATTCTCAGCGACGCCGTCGGCTCGACCGCAATCGTCGGCGGCGCCTTCGCGAAGTCCTCCACGGGATTCGGGTCCGCGCTGAACTGCTTCATCGCCGCCTGCTTCTCCGCCAGTGCCTGGCCCGCCGCCTTATAAGCTTCATCCGTTGCCAGCCAGATCTGGTGGCGCAGCGCAATTGGATCGTTGTCCAGCGGCAAAACGCTGGAATCGCCCTGGCCCCTGGCGAAATAGCTGTCTTGCTTGTAATCGCCAATGCGCACCACAACTCGCAGCACGCGAACGTGAACATGCTGATTCTCACGCAGAGCCCCGAAGGCGGCCTCCGCCCCAAAATCGTCGATTTCGTTCACGCGATACTCGACGTAATACGGCGCCTGCACCTGATCCATCTTGAGCTGCGCTTTGGACCGCTCCAATTCCGTCAATAGTGCTTCGAGCAGCCCGTCGCCCTTCGCCGCCGCGTGTGCCGCCACCATGGCCGCGTCCGGCGCCGGTATCGACCTCTCGGTTGCCGCCCGGCTTGGCGCGGCATTCCAACAAAGCAAACCCGCCATCGTCATTCCTATCAATCGTCTGTATGGACGCAATGTTTTCGGCTGGTGAACGATCTTCATGGCTTCACCTCCGCCTTCGCTTGCCCATCTTTGGCGGCGCCTGCATCTTCGAATCCAGGTGGCGGCAAGAGCGGCGGACGTTCATGCTCGTGGCCGCGCTTCTGCACCTCCATTTCGGAAAACAGCATTGACGGAGCCACGGCCGCGACCGGCACCTGCCCTTTCCGCGCCGCACACGCCGTTAAATACACGCGGCTGATCTCCGGTGGTCAAAATCCGCGTCAAAGCCGCCAGCGGTGTACCCACGATGTCCACGCCGCGCACCAATTCATCGGGACGCCCGTCGGCGTACACTCTGTACACAATCACTGGCAGCACTTGGAACGCTTGTGGTAACGAACGCGTCGTCAGCGTAAACCCTCCCTGAATATCATCGAAGTACAGGCCGTAGGGCTTGCCTTGCTTTTTCACCTCATCAATCAGCTTCTGCCGCATTTCCCCTTCGGGCGCGGTTTTTGTCGATGTGACGATCAAGTTCCCTTGGCGTCCCGTGGGCATCCGTCCAGGCTGGTTTCGTCCATGTCCATTCGATTGGCCGAAATTCTTGATGGGCATCCGCGACATCAGGAAATTTTCGAGCACACCGTCCTTGATCACCTCCACTCGCCGCGCCGGTTCCCCCTCATTGTCAAAATCATACGAACCCGCCAGCTTCACTCCGGCAATCTCGCGCGCTGTCGGGTCGTCGATCACGCTCAGGAATTTCGGCAGCACTTCCTGCCCGATCTTCTTCGTGAACGTCTGTCCTTCCTCTTCATCGCGCTGCCGGTGGCCTTCCAATCTGTGCCCCAGCACTTCATGGAAAAATACCGCAGCCGCGCGCCCGCTCAATACCGCCGGTCCATCGTACGGCTCCGCCACCGGGGCCTTGCGCAACGCGCTCAAGTCCGCCGCCATTTTCTCGATCTTTCCGGTCAGCTCCGCTTCGCTCGGCAAGCCGCTCGCCGCAGGCGCTTGAAATGTTTCGACGCGCAGCAAATCCATGCCGTCTTCGGCGCGCGTCTGCGCTTCCATGATCAGCCGGGTCGTTGCGCTCGGTGAAACGATGGCGCTTCCCTCGCTCGACACCATCCGCGAATTCGAACGTTGCACTTGAATCATGACGGTCGCGAAATACACTTCCGGGTATTTCCGGAACGCTCCGGAAAGTCTCTTGATTTCGCCTTCCCACGCCGCGCGATCGAACAGCGCCGCCCTGGGCGCTTCCTCGATGTGCGTCTGCGGCTTCTCTTTCGAAAAGTCCGGCGACTTATCTTCTTCTTCCGCGCGCACCGCGGTGTTGGTTCGAACGCTCAGCAGCGACGGCACCGCGCGCTTGTACTCGCGGTCCGTCAACTCCCACAAGACGCGCGAAATGGCGTCCGCGTCGTTGCCAAGCGGCAGATTGCCGGAATTCACTCCGCTTGGGCGGCTTTGTCCGTGCGTATTGTCCAATTCCGGTTTACCCACACGCATGTTCACATCCGCGAAGCGGCGCTGGACTGCGGTGTTGGTAAGCAAACTTCCGTAAGCGCCTACCAGAACGACGAAATCCTGGTCGTACACCGTATAACCCAGATAGTAAGGCGGCTGTTCCATCTTGCCGAGTTCCGCGGTCGCGCGTGCAATCTCCGTTTGCATCGCTTTCAGCACCGGGTCGCTCGTCGCGCTCACTGGCGCCGGTTTGGAATCGGAATTGTCGCCCGCGGCCGACGCCATCGATAATCCCGCAAGTTGTGTTACGAGCACGCAGCAGGCCGCGGCACGCACCAATTCCTTTCCGCGGAGACGCACATTTCCGCACGCCCCAGAACTTTCAGAGATCTTCATGTGAGGTAAGCTCCCGTTACCACGGTCAGTAAAAGAGTGTCTAAGTACATTTGTGAAGGGCAGACTTGAAGTATGTCCCAGTGTTCTGCTTCACGCAAATCAACTGTCCCCGAAGCGTTCCTCTTCGGTCAACCGCGCCCCATGCGCGAATTCCAGAGCGTCAACTTTTTTGCCACCTTCCCGTTTGACGGATAGAACCCGCAATTCGGTTGCTCCGCCACAGGAGACTAGCAGCGCTGCTACCTTTCCCGGCACACCCGGGCTCCAACCGAAATCCTTGACAATGCGCAACGTGCCCGGGGCCAGAGACGCTGTGGCACTCATTTGCTTAGACACCGGCACCGCCCGAAGGTGATAGGTATTCCCGCGAAAAGTGCTGAACGCTCCCGGCCAGGGAGTAAACGCCCGCATGCGGTTGTAGATTTCGCTCGCGGGACGCGTCCAGTCGATGTTCCCGTCACTCTTTTTCAACAGTGGCGCGTAGCTGGCTTGTTCATGCTCCTGGCGCTCAGCAACAAACGTTCCCGCGCTGAGGCCGCGCAGCGTTTCGGCCATGAGTGGCGCTCCGGCCTCGGCCAATCGCGTCGCGAGGGAAGGAGTGGTGTCGTCAACCGCTATGTCCATCCGTTCTTGCAGGAGGATGTCGCCCGTGTCCATGCCGGAATCGATGCGCATGGTGGTGAGCCCCGTTTGCGTCTCGCCCTTGGCGATGGCCCATTGCACAGGAGCGGCGCCGCGATATTTTGGGAGAAGCGAGGCGTGCAGATTGATCCAGCCCAGCTTCGGAATCGGCAGCAGTCTTGCCGGGATGATTTGGCCGTAAGCGATGATGACGATGCAATCGGGTGAGAGACGCCGCAGTATTTCTTCGCACTCTGGCGACCGAATTTTTTCCGGTTGATGCACAGGCACGCCGGCGGCCAGCGCAGTCTCTTTCACTGGAGAGGCCGTCACCTGCATGCCGCGGCCACGCGGGCGATCGGGTTGGGTGATGGCCGCGAGGACTTCAAACTCCGTTTGTGCGAGGAGATGTTTCAGCGTGGGAACCGCGAAAGAAGGCGTGCCGCAGAAAACGATTCGCATCCGCTCCGGCACTTACCACTCGCCTTGTTTCCTGAGCTTCTTGATTTTGCGTCTGATCAGGTCGCGTTTCAGCATGCTGAGGTGCTGCAAAAAGAGAATTCCGTTGAGATGATCGATCTCATGGCAGAAGGCGCGTGCCAGCAGGTTTTCGCCGCGAATTTCAAACATCTCGCCCTTGGCGTTTTGCGCTTTGACGGTCACAAATTGCGGGCGCAACACGTAGCCTCGAAATCCAGGAATCGAGAGGCAGCCTTCTTCTTCGCGAACTTCCCCTTCCGCGTGAATGATCTCGGGATTGGCCAGCACGATCTTGGCTTCCGGATTCTTCCCCCCGGTTACGTCCACCACCGCGAGCCGCAGGCTCAAACCGATTTGCGGCGCCGCGAGGCCCACGCCTTGCGCGGCGTACATCGAGGCAAACATATCTTCGGCAAGTTGTTCCAATTCCGCGTCGAACTTCTTTACTGGCACGCCCGGCTTCTCCAGGATGGCGTCGCCATACTTGACGATCGGATAGATTTTGCGGGCCACGGATGGCGCCTGCGGCGTCTCGGTGGCCGTTGGCGTCGGTGCGTCAGAACTCGTCGATTTGTCGGGCATAGTTGTCGAAATTCCGCCGCATCTCAGCGAGCGAGTCTCCCCCAAATTTTTGCAGAAAAGCATCCGCCAACACAAGTGCAACCATGGCTTCCCCGGCTACCGCGCCGGCCGGCACCACGCACCAGTCCGACCGTTCATAGGCGGCCTTCACCGGCTCTTTAGTCACCATGTCCGTCGTGTGCAGCGGCTGGCGCAAAGTCGAAATGGGTTTCAAGTAGCCGCGCACCACGACATCTTCTCCGTTGGTGATGCCGCCTTCCAATCCTCCGGCGCGATTCGTCGCGCGCCGGAACCGTCGCGCTGATTTCTCGTAGAAAATCTCATCCTGCACTTCGCTTCCAAAAGAGCCTGCTCCCGCTACGCCTCCGCCGATCTCCACCCGCCCATCCAGCTTCTCGTCCCATTGCGCGTGGCTGCCCAGCCCGACGGGCACATTGTGAACCACGACTTCAAAAATGCCGCCCACGGTGTCGCCCGCCTTCAGCACCGCGTCGACCTCCGCTTTCATTCTTTCCTGCACGGCGGCATCGATACACCGCAGAGGAGAATCCAGGTCCGAGCTGACGGCGCGGATTTTATTCCAAGTGGCTGGTTTTTCCAGACGCACGTGGCCTACCTGAATCGTATGACTGGCGATCTCTGCGCCGAATTCACGCAGGAGCAGCTTTGCAAAAGCGCCCGCAGCTACACGCGCAGCGGTTTCGCGCGCCGAAGCCCGCTCCAAAATATATCGCGCGTCGTGGTAGTCGAATTTCTGCGATCCCGCAAGATCGGCATGGCCCGGGCGTGGTGCGACGAGCTTACGCTCCGCAGAATCGCCTCCCGCGGCTTCCACGGGCAGGAATTTTTCCCAGTTGGCCCAATCGCGATTCTCGAGCCGCAACGCAATCGGTGCCCCGATGGTCTTTCCGTGGCGCACCCCGGCGAAAATCTCTGCCGTGTCCTTTTCGAGCTTCTGCCGTCCGCCGCGTCCATAGCCAAGCTGGCGGCGGCGCAGCTCATGATTGATGAACTTCACGTCAACAGGCATCTGCGCGGGCAAGCCGGAGACAAACGCCAGCAGCGCCTGTCCATGCGATTCACCCGCGGTGTAAAAGCGAAGCATCCCTGTTCATCTCTAGAACGAAGTTGCGTGTATTCGATTCAAAAGAAATGGAAAGCAAACAGTGTAGCCGCCGCTGCGCCCTTCGTCCAGCGCACCCCCGTGCGCTAAAGGGAACAGGTGCGGGCGATCAATCGGGTGATCCGCGGGGTGACTTGACGTGTCCCTGCGGCACGGTTAGGCTTTCGTTGCTGTAGTTTTGCCAAGCAGTTCATCGCGGAAAACCAACGCGAACAGGTACTCGTGGCAGACACTCCTCTTCAGGTCACCGGCCGCCAGTCAAAACAGGAAGAAACCGTCTCCGTGGCTGAAGTATTGGGGGATGCCGCAAAACGGGCGGTGGCCGCCGTTCAGGACTACGCAGAACTCTCCGGACGCGCACTGGCCAATATCTTCACACGTCCGCACTACGTTCAAGACACGCTGGAACAGATGGATTTTATCGGCGCAGGGTCGCTGCCGATCATCCTGTTGTCGGGATTCTTTATCGGCGCAGTCATGGTTCTGCAGACGGGATCGCAATTCATCCGTTTTGGACAGACATCGCTGACCGGCGACGTCGTCGCGATTGCCTTGGTGCGCGAGCTCGGGCCGGCATTTACCGGTTTGCTGGTGACGGGCCGTTGTGCAACGGGAATCGCATCGGAGCTGGGCTCGATGCTGGTGACGGAACAGGTGGACGCCATGCGCGCGATGGGGACTGATCCCAGCCGCAAGCTGGTCGCGCCGCGGTTGCTCGCTGCGCTGCTGATGATGCCGTTGTTGACGGCGATGATGGATTTCATCGGTCTGCTGGGAGGATGCGCCGCGTCCGTGTTTTCGCTGCGACTAAGCGCGGTGGAATTCTGGCGTCGCGCGATCGATGCACTGGATTTCGCGGACTTGATGCAAGGTTTTACGAAACCGGTGGTGTTCGGTTTCATTCTGGCTACGATCGGGTGTTACAAAGGGCTGACGGTGCGCGGGGGCACGCAGGGTGTCGGGCGAGCCACAACGCAAGCGGCGGTGCTGGGCTCGGTGCTGATTATCGTAGCCGACGCGTTTTTGACGAAGCTTTCGCTTTATCTCTCCGACAAAATCTTCTGATGCAGAAGCCCGTCCGTTCGAATCCGCGGGCGCGTTTCCTTCCGACGCACGGCGCATTTGCCGCTATAATCACGAATTAGCACCATGAGCACCCCGACAAGAGAGATGGTGGAGATCGTACCGGCCATCACGTTCGAAGACGTATGGGTGGGGTTCGACGAGGGCCAAGTCCTGCGCGGAGTGACGTTCCAGGTGCAGCAGCGGGAAACGCTGATCCTCCTGGGGGAAACCGGAACGGGAAAAACTCTTACGTTGAAAATGGCCGCGGGGTTGCTGACGCCCAACAGCGGGAGCGTCATCGTGCTCGGGAATGAAGTCTCGGAAATGAGAGAGAGAGAGTTGCTGGCGTTTCGGCGGAAGATTGGCTTTGTGTTTCAGGAAGGCGCGCTGTTCGACTCGATGCCGGTGGCAGACAACGTGGCTTACCGGCTGCGCGAGGACCGCGTCGCCGAAGAAGAGATCGAGCCGCGCGTGCGCGAAGTGTTGCAGTTCGTGGAGCTGGAGCACACGCTCGAACTCCTGCCATCGGAATTGTCCGGGGGCATGAGGCGCCGCGTCTCGATTGCCAGGGCGTTGATTAATCGCCCGCCCATCGTGCTGTACGACTCCCCGACGGCGGGACTGGACCCAGTGACGTCCCAGACGATCATTACACTGATTTTACGGCTGCGCGATGTGTATGGGGTGACGGCGCTGCTAGCCACGCATCGTTTGCAGGACGGCTTTGCGCTGGCAAATTTTCATTTCGATGCGGAAACCAAGCGGGTGGTTCCCAACGCGCAGAATGGCAACTCCGCGGCGGCCGCGAACGCGGCCAGAACGCGGTTCCTAGTGTACCGAGAGGGCGGCGTTTATTTCGAAGGAGAAACCGGAGAGATCGCCAACTCCGAAGACCCCTATCTCAAGCGCTTTCTGGTGTGAATTTAGAGTAGTCTGTTTCACGGCAGCGAGGGAGGGAAGCAGCGATGGCGAGTCGAAAACAACTCACGTGGACGGAATTGCGCGTTGGCCTCTTCGTGCTGGTTGGCCTTTTCGTGCTTGCGGCGGGAATTTTCTATGTGACCGGAGGGGGAATCCTGGGGCCGAAGTACCGGCTGAAGACCTATCTGCCGGAGGTAGCGGGTTTGTCCAATGGAGCGCCGGTGCGCCTGGACGGCGTGGAGGTCGGAAACGTGGAATCGATCCGGCTGTTGCCGCGGACGCCGGGCAAGGCGCCGCAGAAGAGCAAGAACATCGAGGTCGTCATGCGCGTCGACAAGCGATATCAGGATGTGACATTCTGACGGATTCGACGGCGAGCCTGATTACCGAAGGTCTTTTGGGCAACCGATATGTGAACATTACCCGAGGTCTTACGGGAACTCCCATCAGTGACGCCGGCGTGGTACCTGGTGCGGAAGAGAAAGCCATTAAAGAAGTCGTGGAGAGGAGCGCGGAGTTGCTAGGTAATCTCACCGCATTGTCGTCAGACGTGCAGGACCTTATCAACGGAGTCCAGCAGGGCAAGGGTTCGCTCGGCAAGCTGTTGACGGACGAGCAAGCGTACAACCATTTGAACAGTATTCTGGCGAAGGGCGACGTGATGGTTTCGAACGTTCAGGCGGGCCAAGGGAC
>WNFJ01289672.1_pt2 | contig 16553 bp, 18 predicted proteins | sample 5400461 | NCBI WGS metagenome assembly WNFJ01 (sample SAMN13153349, study PRJNA577476) | soil metagenome | isolation source: 115 cm saprolite on Douglas fir-dominated hillslope | place: USA:California | collected 2013-09-17 | reverse complement strand
TTACGGACCAGTCTCCCCCTCTAAAGGGGACGTACCAATCAATGGCTGAGCCGAAATGACGCCCAACCCTGCGGTTACCTTGAACGTGGTCGCGCTCTCCAGCCTCCCGCATAAGCCTGTGATGTGAAAAGACGATGAATAAGAGCCTGATCTACATCCCTGCATTTGCGGCTCTGACTTCTCTCCTGGTGGCTGAGAGACCGCCGAACACGGGCAGCGCGGAATTGCCTCCTCAATCCACTGCTATCAAAGGCGTCCTGGTGCCGGTCCCCAGAGAAATATTCGATATGTTCGACAAGTTTGCCAATTCGAACTGGCGCGTGGTGCAACGTCCGGAATTCACAAAGCAGAGTCCGCATCCTAATCAGGCGGAGACGGCGCTACTGCTCGGAGTCGTCATTGCCGAAGGCTTCATCGCGGTTGAAGCGGAAGACACAGGTGAAGTGAAAACCGTTGGCCGTGCCGTGCTCAAATTGGCGCGCGGACTCGGGGTCGAAAAGGCTGCGCTCAAACGCAGTAGCAGCATCGTCGAGCATGCCGAACACGGTGACTGGTCCGGAGTTCGCAAAGAATGGGATGGTGTGCTTCCCGATGTTCAGCAGGGTATGAATGAATTACAGAGCGAACAGCTCGCCCAACTCGTTAGCCTCGGCGGCTGGTTGCGCGGCACGGAAGCACTCACTGCCCTCGTATTGCAAAGTGATTGGGCCAGACCGGGTCCTCCGGATCGAAGTTCATCACCCGGTTCCAAATTGTATAGACTAGCGGCGCGAGCGCCATCGGCGTGCCGGGATGACCGGACTTGGCGGCCTGGACCGCGTCAATCGAGAGGGTACGGATGGTATTAACGGCGAGTTGAACCATCTTGTCGTCAGTCATGGAGATTGCCTTTCTGATTCAAGTGAAGCTACCTTGTTAAGACGGCGCAGGTGACGCGGGGCGTTGCTGAATTTGGCGGCGAGAAAGGTTTGCACGAGATCCCACGCCACCTCCGGTCCGACAGTTCGGCCACCCATGCACAGGATGTTCATGTGATCGTCCTCGACACCTTGCCTGGCTGAGAAGTGATCATGGATAAGGCAGGCGTGGGCGCCCTTCACTTTGTTGGCGCACACAGCCGCGCCGACGCCGCTGCCGCACATCGCCACACCGCGGTCCACCTTTCCCGCGCTCACTGCCTGGGCCAGCGGGACGACGAAGTCGGGATAGTCATCGTCGGGATTCAAACTGTGCGAACCGAAATCAATGACCTCATGTCCTGCCGAACGAATCCGGGCGATGAGTTCCTCCTTCAACTCAAACCCGCCGTGGTCAGTGGCAATCGCAACGCGCATAGAAATTTCCTTCCTTTATAGTGTCGCCGCCGCGGCGCGGTCAGCGAGCACAAGCGCGTGTTCCTGGCGCACCCGGCCGGCCGGGATGGACGGGTCGGCCGCACGCAAACGCGGCAACATTCCAAGCTTTGCTGCCCCGGTCACCAACCAAAGGATTCGCCGAGAGCGGTTGAGCATTGGATAGGTCAATGTCATGCGCCGCCGGTTCATGTAGATGCCGGTCAGGGCGACGTCGCGGTCGGCCACATCGAGGACGGGGTCGTTTGGAACGAGGGATGCTGTGTGTCCGTCGGGTCCAAGTCCGAGGTGAGCGAGATCGAGAATCGGCGGCGAGCCGGCGATCTCCTGGAGTGTGCGAGCGTACTTTTGAGCGCCGGCTTCGAGATCAGCCTCTTCCACCGGCATCGCATAAATTCTTTCCGGGGGCAACGGCGCATGCTCCACCAAGCTCTTGCGCAAGTGCGTGAGGTTTCGGTCTGGGCCGCCGCCGGGAGCGATACGTTCGTCTACTTGCACGACGTGCACGTCGGTCCAGGGCACATCTTCGCCAGCGAGCGCGCGCAGCATTTGCCATGGCGTCCGGCCACCGCTGACGGCCATGATGAACCTTCCGCGCGCGGCAACGGCGGTCCGCGATTCGGCTGCAATCACTTTCGCGCCCTCGCGAGCGACGGCATCGGTATCGACGAGCACTTTTATCTCCATAGCGTTCCTAGCTGTTCAGGATCGGGTTGTGCCAGCCACCCGGCGGCGCGATCTGTTCGGCTTCCTTCGGGCCCCAGGACTTCGGTTCGTACTCGAAAACCGGGGTGACGGCTTTCAATGCGGGATCAACGATACGCCAGGCTTCCTCGACGTAATCCTCACGCGCGAACAACGTGGCGTCGCCGGCCATCGCGTCGCCGAGCACGCGCTCGTAGGCGTCCATTTCATTGGCGGTGGGGTGGCGGCTGCCGACGATTTCGTTCGGGATGCTGATCGTTTCATCCGTTGGAGAAATGATGTTGGTGCAGAACGCAAACTCGATGTCCGGGCTGATGCGCATCCGGTAGTGATTGGATTCAAGGTCGAACCCCTCGTACATCGTTGGCGGTTGACGAAGGCGAACGAGCACCTCTGTGCAGGTGACGGGCAAGCATTTGCCAGCGCGAATGTAAAACGGCACACCGCGCCAACGCCACGAATCGATCTCTAGCTGCATCGCGGCGAACGTCTCCACCTTCGAATCCGCCGCCACGCCCCGTTCGTTGCGGTACCCGCGGAACTGTCCTCGCACCACGTTCTTCATCTCCAGCGGTGGAATGGCTTTGAGCAGCTTCACCTTTTCGTCGCGGATGGATTCGCTGTCGGTGCGGACCGGCGGCTCCATGGCCAGATGTGCCATCACCTGAAAGAGATGGTTCTGCATCACGTCGCGAATGGTCCCGGTCTGATCGTAAAAGGCGCCGCGCCCCTGCACGCCGAAATCTTCCGCCATTGTGATCTGCACGCTCTCGATATGCTCGCGATTCCACACCGGTTCGAACGCTGTATTGGCGAAGCGGAAGAAAAGCATGTTGTGCACGGGCTTCTTCCCGAGGTAATGGTCGATCCGGAAGATGCGCTTCTCATCGAACGTGCCCAGCAGAATCCCGTTCAGCCGCTGCGCCGAGGCGAGGTCCGTGCCAAACGGCTTCTCGACGATGACGCGCGCGCCCTGGCCGCAACCTGATTTGCCAAGCTGTTCGACAACTAGGCCGAAGATAGTGGGCGGGATGGCCAGGTAATAAGCCGGTTGTTTGGCGTCGCCGAGCGCTTGGCGTAGGGCCTGGTAGGTCGCAGGGTCCGAGTTGTCGCCCTGCACATAGCGCAGCAAGGAGCTGAGCTTGCCGAACGCCACGGGGTCGAGTCCCCCGTGCTGTTCGACGCTGGCTCGCGCGCGTGCGCGCAGTTCGTCCACGTTCTTGGCCGACCGCGCCACGCCGATCACGGGCATGTTGAGGTGGCCACGCTTGATCATGGCCTGGAGCGAAGGAAAGATCTTCTTAAAGGCAAGATCGCCGGTCGCGCCGAAAAAAACGAAGGCGTCGGAATGGGGTGCGTTCATAGGCGCGTCTCCTATTTTGCAGGCTTCTCCTGGTGACCGCCAAATTGGAAGCGCATCGCGGAAAGCAGCTTGTCTTGGTAGTCCGCCTCGCCACGGGAGGCGAAGCGTTCGTAAAGCGCCGTGGTCAGCACTGGCACCGGCACGCCTTCGTCAATCGCGGCCTTGATCGTCCAGCGGCCTTCGCCGGAGTCGGACACGCGGCCCGCGAACTGCGAAAAGTTCGCGTCCTTGACCAGCGCACTTGCCGTGAGGTCCAGTAACCAGGAGGCGATGACACTGCCGCGCCGCCAGACTTCCGCGATCTCGCCCAGGTCCAGGTCGTATTGATAGTGTTCCGGGTCGCGTAAGGGCGTCGTCTCCGCATCCACCTCATGTTGCTTCTTGCCGATGTTCGCGTCGCGTAGCACGCCAAGTCCCTCCGCGTAAGCCGCCATCATGCCATACTCGATCCCATTGTGGACCATCTTGACGAAGTGGCCGGCGCCGTTCGGACCGCAATGCAAATACCCGTTCTCGGCCGTGCCCTTGCTCTTCGGCCGGTCTGGCGTGCGCGGGATGTTACCGATGCCGGGAGCCAGCGTGGCGAAGATGGGATCGAGGCGCTGCACGACATCCTTCTCGCCACCGATCATCATGCAGTAACCGCGTTCCAATCCCCAGATGCCGCCGCTGGTGCCAACGTCCACGTAATGAATTTTCTTCGGCGCGAGTTCCTTCGCCCGGCGGATGTCGTCCACGTAGTAGGAATTGCCGCCGTCAATCAAGATGTCGCCGGCCTCCAACAGCGGCAGCAGGTCGGCGATGGACCGGTCCACGACCGCGGCCGGCACCATCAGCCACACCGCGCGGGGTTTCTCCAGCTTCTTCACGAGGTCGGCGAGCGACGACACGCCGACCGCCCTTTCTTTCACCAGGTCGTTCACCGCCTGTTTCGACCGGTCATAAACCACGCACTCGTGGCCATTTCTAATTAACCGTCGCACCATGTTGGCGCCCATCCGGCCGAGGCCAACCATCCCGAGCTGCATTGCTGCGTTGTTTTTCATAACAGAGTTCTCCATTCGTTTGGTTTTACCGGCACTTTCAAAAATATCTGCAAACTGCCGGTAGCGGCGCGCAATCTCGGCCACCGCTGCTTCGCGTGTAATTTTCTTTGCCCGGTAGTTGACGAGCGGCTCCCAGAAATCCGTCCGTCCCACGGCGAAACCGATAAAGCCTTTGACTCCCGCCGCGGTCGTTAGCCATTCGTGCACCTTCCTGTCGTCTTCGCCGCGGCCCAAAATGATGCAACCGCCCTTGTCACGGCCATCCCGGCGCGCGGCGGCCACGATCCGTTCGCAGTCTTTCCGTTGGTCGAGCCCCTCGATCTTCCAAACGTCCGGCTCAACCCCGCCATCCTGCAGTTGCTGAATTGTCTGCACCATCAACTGCGGACGCAGTTCGAGGTCGTAAGCCGTCTTATCGCTCTTGAGCCGTTCAAGCTGCGCCTTCTCAGCGGGCACGAGCAGTTCGAACATGAACCGGCTCTGGCTCTTGTCGCGCAGATAGTCGGAAAGCTGTTTCAGACGCGCCATCTGGCGCTTGTTTAAGGTGGGATCGCCTTCCGGATTGTACCGCACGAGCACTTTGCAGAACGTCGGTTGGAATTCTTCGATGTGCTTGGGAAAATCAGCGCCATACTGGAAATCAAACTCATCCTGTCCGCTCTTCTCAGCCGGGCAGGCGATGGTATAACCGTTGACCCGCGCATCGCGCAAGATCGCACTGCCGAACTGTTCGTCCACGAGGATGCCGGCCTTCTTTTTCGGCACACCGACCGCGATAGCAGCTTTAAAACCGTCGTAGATCACGTCCTTGGCCGCGGCGATTTCGGCGGTCTGCGCGGCGTTCAGATCACCATGCCAGCCGAACATCTTCGTCTCGAACGAGCCGCGATGGTCGAACGGCTGAATGTAGAGCGGGTTGTCGAATCCGAGGGTTTTCATGCTGAGCCTTTCATTTTCCGGTAGCGCCGGATCAGGTTGTTCGTGGAACTGTCGTGCTTGAGCTTGGTGGCCGCGGACCCTTCGAGTTCCGGAATGATGACCTGCGCGAGCGCCTTGCCCAACTCGACGCCCCATTGATCGAAGGAATTGATGTTCCAGATCGCGCCCTGGGTGAACACGGAGTGCTCATATAACGCGACGAGTTTGCCAAGCGCTTGCGGCGTGAGGCGATCGGCGAGGATCGTGTTCGATGGCCGATTGCCTTCGAATACGCGGTGCGGCACAAGCCAGTCTGGAGTGCCTTCCTTTCTTACCTGCTCAGGCGTCTTCCCGAAGGCCAGCGCCTCGGTTTGCGCGAGCACGTTCGCCACCAATATGTCGTGATGCCGGCCCAACCGAGTGAGCGCGTGACCGAACACAATGAAGTCGCATGGGATGAGATGCGTGCCCTGGTGGATCAATTGATAGAACGAATGCTGGCCGTTGGTGCCGGGCTCACCCCAGTAGATGGGACCCGTATCGTAGTTGACCCTTTTTCCGTCGAGGGTGACGTGCTTGCCGTTGCTCTCCATCGTTAACTGCTGCAAATAGGCTGGGAATCGTTTCAGGTAATTCTCGTACGGCAACACCGCCACGGTCTGCGCGCCGAAGAAATCGTTGTACCAAACCGACAGCAACCCCATGAGCACCGGAAGATTCCTGTCAAACGGCGCGGTGCGGAAGTGTTCGTCCATCTGGTGGAAGCCATCGAGCATGGCGATGAAATTGTCCGAGCCGATGGCGATCATCGTCGAGAGGCCGATTGCCGAGTCCATCGAATAGCGGCCGCCGACCCAATCCCAGAACCCGAACATGTTGGCCGTATCAATGCCAAACGCGGAAACCTTCTCAGCATTGGTCGAGACGGCTACGAAATGCTTCGCCACCGCTTTGACGTTACCCCCGAGCCCCTTGAGCGACCAGTTGCGAGCACTTTGCGCATTCGTCATTGTCTCCAACGTAGTGAAGGTTTTTGATGAAACGATGAACAAAGTCTCTGCCGGATCGAGATCGCGACTAGCCTCGACGAAATCACTACCGTCCACGTTCGAGACGAAGCGGAACGTCATCGAACGATCGCTGTAGTGTTTGAGCGCCTCGCAGGCCATGACCGGGCCGAGGTCTGAGCCGCCGATGCCGATGTTGATGACATTCTTGATGCGCTTGCCAGTGTGCCCTTTCCATTCACCGCTGCGAACGCGGTTCGCGAACCCGATCATCTTGTCGACCACCGCGTGAACTTGCGGCACGACGTTCTTGCCGGCGACGACAATGGATGCGCCGCGCGGCGCGCGCAGTGCCACATGCAGGACGGCGCGATTTTCCGTGATGTTGATTTTCTCGCCACTGAACATCGCGTCGATCCGCTCGCGCAGGCAGGATTCGTTCGCCAGTTGGAGCAACAGTTTGATGGTCTGATCAACGATGCGGTTCTTCGAGTAATCGAGAAACAGACCTGCGGCCTCGACGGTCATGCGCTGGCCGCGTTTCGGGTCAGCGCCGAAAAGTTTGCGAAGATGCAGCGATTTGATTTTTTTTTGGTGCGCCTTCAGCGCTTTCCAAGCTGGCCGTTTGGTGAGTGCGATCATCCTCCCTTTCCTTTCGTGTCCCAAAGCCGAAATCCTCCGAGGAATGCATTAGCATTGTCGCCGGCTCGGCAACCTTTGGGCAGCTCCTTAAGCTTCTTGACGTTGCCACCGCCCAGAACCACGTCGGTAGATTCGAGCGCGGCTTTGAGCCGCTCTACCACATCCTCGACATAGCGCCGCCATTTCTTTTTTCCATGCTTCTCCAAACCGCGAACTCCCACGTAATCTTCATACGTCGCCCTCTTGTAAGGCAGGTGGGAGAGTTCCATCGGCGCGACAATCCCGTCCACAATCAACGCGGTACCCAGTCCGGTGCCGAGTCCGAGGAAAACCATCGTGCCGCGCCGGTAGCTCCCGAGAAGCTTGCATGGCCGCGTCGTTGATGATCTTGACCGGTCGTTTGAACGCCGCTCGATAATTGAAGCCGACCCAACCCTTTGCGAGGTTATGCGGCTCTGCTACTGGCCGGTTATGGAGGACCGGTCCAGGGTAACCGATCGAAACGACGTCATATTTCCAATCGCCGGCGAGTTTCTTCACGCCGTCCACCATTTTTCGGGGCGTCAGCTTTTTCCCGGACGGAAACTTCCGGCATTCCTTCTGGCCGGTGGCAAGAATCTTGACGTTCGTACCGCCGATATCAATTGTTAGGACGTTCGTAGCTGGGTCTCCAATTTACTTGAGGGTTGCGCTTTTCGATGCGATCACCGCCGTGAGATCATTCCAAGATTTACAAATGACTTCCAAGCAGCGCAAGCAGTAATCCCGACTGAACCGGCAGGGTACGAAGGGTGTGTGGTCATCGTTTGATGCGATTCAAGAGCTATGGATTCGAGATCGGTTTCACTTGATGGTTTGCCCGTTTCTTTTTCGCAGTGACGCGCGCGCGCGATGGGCACAACGCCACTCGGGCCGAGGAAGGCGCCACGCCAAGGCGCGCCCTTTGGACCCTCGCCCACAGTTTGCGTCGCACGCTTGTAAAGATGACACGCCGTGCATTTGCGCGAAGCGTCGCGCACTTCGGTTAAACTCGATGTATCTGGCGGCGCTGCCGGTCGCGCGTACTCATTCGTCTTCGTCGGCATCTCGATTATGAATCGAAACTCGGTCAGTTTTCGTCTCCATTAACCGAATGCCGATCCTCGAAACACGCCGCCTGATCCTTCGTCTCTTTCGCGAGGAAGATATCGATCTTCTCGCGCCGCTAATGGCGAACACGGATTTCATGCGGTTTTCGCTTGGTGTTTTTACACTGGAACAAACCACTGTCTTTCTGAACAAACTCATTGACTGGGAGCGTCGAGGGCTGCCATCGCAATTTGCGGTCATGCATCGCGACGATAATCGATTGATCGGCTACTCTGGTTTTTTTCACCAACAGGTCGATGGAACAGAAGAAATCGAAATTGGGTACCGGCTTAGTTCCGATTATTGGAGTCGCGGACTTGCGACTGAAGCAGCGCAAGCCGTGCGGGATCATGGATTTCGCGATCTGAAATTGCCGCGCGTGATTTCGCTTATTCATCCGGATAACTTGCCGTCGCGCGGCGTCGCCGAGAAAAGCGGAATGAAGATCGAGAAGAAAACGGTTTTTCGCGGATTCCCCACGCTTGTTTTTGCAATCACTCGCGAGCGGTGGCTGGCGGAACATGCCGCCCGATGAACTCGCGCGCGAGAGCGCGATAGGCCTGAGCAGCGGTTCCATTGGGAGCATACTCGAGAATGGATTTTCCGAAGCTCGGCGCCTCACTCAAACGCACACTGCGCGGGATCACCGTCTCGTAAACACGCTCGCCGAAATGCTCGCGAACATCTGCCACGACCTGCGCGCTAAGATTCGTGCGACCGTCGAACATTGTCATGACGATGCCGCCGATCTCGAGACGCTTGTTCGCGCCCGAATCGCGCACCTGCTCGACCAGCCGGACAATTTTCACTAGGCCTTCGAGCGCGAAATACTCGCATTGTATTGGGGTCAGGAGTTCGTCGGCAGCGGCGAGCGCATTGCTCATGAGGATCCCAAGCGAAGGCGGGCAATCGATAAAAACGAAATCAAACGTGTCGTCCGCCAGCAACGGCTTAAGCGTCTCCGCCAAACGGGTGAGATGATCCGGCATTCGGGCGATCTCGACCTCGGCACCGGCCAAATCGATGTCAGCGGGCACGATGAACAGGCGCTCGCGTCGCGTGGGCATGATTTTCTCGGTGATTGATGCCTCGCCAAGCAGCGGCTCGTAAAGACTCGTCTCATCCAGGTCTTGCAAACCAAATGAGCTCGTCGCGTTCGCTTGTGGATCAAGATCAACAAGCAGAATGCGTTGGCCGAGTTCCGACAATGCGCAGCCGAGATTTACGGCCGTGGTTGTTTTGCCGACGCCACCTTTCTGATTAGCGATCGCGATGATTTTCATTTACTCCGCGTGGCACAGACATCTTGTCTGTGGGGCAGGCTGGCGTCTCGCCCGCCGAACTGACAGCCAGGATGGCCGTCGGCCCCACAGTCGGGACGGCTGTGCTCCTTCCACCGAAGCCAGATGATGTTGCCCGTCGCCCCAAACGGAAACTAAATTTTTCAGATTTCAGATTTGGAATTTTGAAAGTAGACTCCTGCATTCGCCTACCATCCGCGGGGTAAGATCGACAATCCCTTTAAGCTATGATCGTCACCACTGGTCAACTTCACAAAGTCGCTTACGGCAAATTTGCAGTCGGCGCCTACAACAGTAACAATATGGAACAGTTAGTCGGTCTTTTTGGCGGGAATGTCCAAGATCGGATTGTCGATTTTGATCGCGTCTAACCCGTGAAAGCTGCTCCAGTATCGATTGAGCCTGCATCGACCCCGAAACCTTTCGGGGCTGAAGAACCAGTTGTTCTGCGCAATCAGGATGCGCGCGGCGTGGTCACGCTGACACTGAATCGGCCGCAGGCTTTCAATGCCTTGGCGGAGACGATGCTCGCGGCCTTGCAGCGCGAGCTGGATGCGATCGCGAAGGATCAATCTGTGCGTGTAGTCATTCTCGGCGGAGAAGGCAAGGCGTTTTGCGCCGGGCATGACTTGAAGGAGATGCGCGCGACGCCATCGCTCGATTACTACCAGCGTCTTTTTGCGCAATGCTCTAAGATGATGCTGACTGTGCAACGTCTGCCGGTGCCCGTGATCGCGCGTGTCCAGGGTATTGCCACCGCAGCCGGTTGTCAGCTGGTGGCCATGTGCGACCTCGCCGTCGCGTCGCGCACCGCAAAATTTGCCGTCAGCGGGGTAAAATTTGGTCTCTTCTGCTCGGCCCCAGGTGTGGCGCTTTCGCGTAACATTTTGCGCAAGGCGGCGTTCGAGATGCTGGTCACCGGTGAATTTATCAGCGCTGATGAGGCAAAGGGCTGCGGGTTGATTAATCGCGTCGCTGAACCCGAACAACTCGATGCCGAAGTCGAGAAACTCGTCGCTAGTATTATCTCCAAACCGCGCGTAGCGGTGGCAATTGGGAAAGAACTTTTCTACAAACAAGNNNGCCGCCTACAAAGCGGCAGCGCAGACAATGGCCTGCAACATGATGGATGACGCCGCGCTCGAAGGTGTGCAGGCGTTCATCGAAAAACGTCCGCCGCGCTGGCCCCAAAGCGCGGAGTAGCGCTCACCTTTTCCACGCTTTAACGCTCTAACCCTTCAACGCTTCGACGATTTAACACTTCAACTCCTCTGTGACCTTTATTCTCCAAGAACTCGCGACGATGTCCGGCGGCGAGTTGATCGGCGATCCGGCGCTCAAAATCACCGGCGCTGCGTCGCTCGCGGAAGCGACCTCTGGTGAGATCAGTTTTTTTGTGAATCGAAAATACGTCGGACTCCTGCGCAAAACGCGCGCCTCCGCCGTATTCGTTCCGCCTGATTTTGCCGAGCCGATTACCGCCGCTCAAATTCGCGTCTCCAATCCAGCCAAGGCCTTCGAGCAAGTCGTGCTCAAGCTCGCGCCGAAGCCAATCGGGTTCGCGCCAGGCGTTCATCCGACTGCGATTGTTGATCCAGGCGCGCAGCTTGCGGAACGGGTGTCGATCCAGCCGCATGCAGTCATCGAAGCAGGCGCCAAGATCGGTGACGACACAATCATCGGCGCTGGGACGTACATCGGGCATGAGACGGTAATTGGAGCCGCATGCGTGATTTATCCGCGAGTAACAATTCGCGAGCGAACTCGCGTTGGGTCACGCGTCATCATCCACAGCGGCGCGGTGATTGGCGCGGATGGATTTGGATTTGAAATGGTCGATGGCCGGCACGAAAAAATTCAGCAGCTCGGCATTGTTCAGATCGACGACGACGTCGAGATCGGCGCGAACACGACGATTGACCGCGCCCGTTTTGGCCGGACGTGGATTCAGCAAGGTGTGAAGATCGATAATCTCGTGCAAGTCGCGCACAATGTAGTGGTAGGGAAAAATTCCGTCATTGTTGCCCAAACCGGCATCTCAGGCAGTACGCGTGTGGGTGAGCGCGTCATCATGGGGGGGCAGGTTGGCATAGTAGGCCATCTCGAAATTGGCGACGGCACGGCAATTGGCGCGCAAAGCGGCGTCTCGAAGAGCGTTCCAGGAGGCGCGTGGTTCGGCTCGCCCGCGGTTCCGCTTGAGGAAGCAAAGCAGCAAATTGCCTGGATCCACCGGCTGGGAAAACTCTTCGAACGCGTAAAGCAGATCGAAAAGAAACTGGGACTGTAAGCGTTCCACTAATCACTACCGGCACCGACAATCGAAGGATCGCGCCGGATACTTATGCACGCGATGTAGCTGCAGATGATTCCAGCAATAAATCCAAAGGGCCCATCACGAACGACAGAATGGGCAATACCAGAGACGCTATGGCTACTCTGCCAGTTCGTGAGTTCATAATGAATGCTAATGGGTTCTGGGGCCTAACGAGAAAAAGCTCAGCCACCGCTGGCGGCTGCAAGTGGCCGCAGGTCGTGCGAGTCGATCGATCTCGCAAAAGTAACAGCAGCGTTACTTTTGCAGTCGTTTTCATCAACAACTCGAGGCGCCGTCGCGGTGTCCAATTACCTAGAAACCCAAATTATCTATGAAAACAAAACGTATGCTTTCCTTAATCGGCGTCGCAGCGCTGAGCTTCACTGCATCTCTAGCATCTGCGGCCCCACACACTGCACAAATGATGACGCGATCCGCCGTCACGCGACCGGTGCCGCGCTTTGCGCCAAGGACCATGACGGGCGCACGTCGCTTTCGGAACGATGGCGACAATGATCGTGACGATCGCTTCCGCCGTTTCCACAATCGAACGTTCGTTTTCTTCGACACGTTTGGTTTTCCGTTCTTCTATCCGTATCCCTATTATGGGTGCTACTCGTACGATTACTACGGTTACAACGATTACGGATATCGCAATACAAACACAGTTGTAGAGGTGCAGCGTGGACTTGCTCGCGCTGGGTACTATCATGGTGCCATCGATGGGATCATGGGGCCTCAAACGAGACGAGCAATTCGCGCTTACGAACGCGACCACAATATGCCTAATAGCGTGATCGGTTGGCAGCTTCTCGCAACAATGGGATGATCAAAACGATCGGCCGGGGTCATCGACCCCGGCTACAGAAAAGGGTGAGCGAATTGTTGCGGGTTGCGTTAGCGGGGCTGTTCCGATACCCTCAGGCGCATGGCGAGGTCCGGTCTTGGCAAAGGTCTTGGCGCACTCATCGGCACTCCCGCGGCCGTTCCACGAGCAGAGGTTGTCGAATCGGGCGAGAGAGTTCACCAGATCAATCTTGCAAGTATCGTCCCGAGCGCGTTGCAGCCGCGCAAAGATTTTGGTCGTGATGCGTTGCAGGAACTGATCGATTCGATTCGGCAACACGGCATCATTCAACCGCTCATCGTCCGGGTCGCCGCAGCGAGCCCATCCGGCAGCGGACAAGTCGGCGCACGATTTGAATTGATTGCGGGAGAGCGCCGCTGGCGTGCAGCGCAGGAGGCCGGTCTTACTCAAGTGCCGGTCATTATTCGAAGCGCGAGCGACATGGAAGTCCTCGAATTGTCCTTGATCGAGAACTTGCAGCGCGCCGACTTGAACCCAATCGAAGAGGCGCAGGGTTACGCCAGATTAGCCAATGAATTTGGGATGCGGCAGGAGGATATCGCGCTAAAAGTCGGGCGTAGCCGGGCGGCAGTGGCGAACGCGATGCGATTACTGGATTTGCATCCACAGGTGCAAGTCTGGCTCGCTCAGGCTTTGCTTTCGGTCGGTCACGCAAAAGTCTTGCTGGCATTAAAAGTGCCGGAGGAACAGCTCTTAGCCGCGGAAACGGTTTTGCGTCGCAATGCGACGGTCCGTTCCACGGAACGATTGGTAGCCCGTCAACTCGGAATTGGCCGATCGCGGCGGAAGCAGCGCGCTGCCGAGCACGCGGTTACCTCCGCGGCAATCGAGGATCTACAGAACCGGTTGCAAGAGCAGCTCGCTACGCACGTGACGATTCATCATGGAGAGAAACGGGGCCGGATCGAGATCGAATACTACGGAAATGACGATCTTCAACGTATCGTTACTGCTCTGGGACTGACGCCAAACGAGAGCTGATGAGCATGTCACTTCGCTGCGCTCCGTGATGTTGAACCGTCAAAGCGTTGAAGGGTTGAATCGTTAGGTCGTTGAAGCATATCACTCTTCGCATCTTCTTCGTTACTCGATGCTCTCTCGCCTTTCATTCTTTTTCTCCTCGTCTGGATGATCCGCGCCGAAGAGTGGCGTATGTCCCAATCAAGAAGGCCAATGCTATGAACCGCCTCTCCCGGCGGTCGGGGAGAGGATTGAGGTGAGGGCTGATGGCGCGCGATCACGATTTCGGCTTCCGCGAGAAACTGCGGCGAATAGACTAGGTTTTGTGGATCGTGCTCGTTACTTTCGCAAAAGGGCGACAGAGCCTGAGCGCGTTCTCTGGCGCCATCTCCGAAATCGAAATTTCGGCGGCTACAAATTCCGGCGACAGCATCCCATCGCCAGGTACACCTTGGACTTTTATTGTCCTGCCGCGAAGCTCGCGGTCGAGATCGATGGTTCAGGTCATGGTTATCTCTTGCGTGAAAAATACGATCGCGCGCGAGATGAATTTCTCGCCAGTATCGGAATTTCCGTTTTGCGATTTTGGAATCATCAAGTTCGTCAAGAGCTTGATAGCGTCCTGAAAGCGATCTGGTTCGCGCTTGAGCAGCGTTGCCCGGGAAATCCCTCACCTTTATCCTCTCCCTTTCACAAAGGGAGAGGCGCACCAGAAGAGACGCGGAATTTCGTACACGCCCTCTGGCAGATAGCGGAGGCAGTTTTGTGAAACCGAACGCGGCATGGCACACTGTTCGTGACGCGTTGTAAGCTGAACCGTATGAGCGACTATGCGCCTTATTTTATCAAGCGATTGCATCAGCTCGCTCTCGTTCCGTTCACCTTTGTCTTCGTCTTGTCGACTCTTGGCGCCGAGTCGTCGCCTGCGCCGCGAACGAAGATTTGGGAGGGATTTTCCGGCGAGAAAGCTTTGGCTCATGTCCAGCGGCTTGTTGATCTCGGGCCGCGGCCGCCCGGGTCTGACGCCATGGAAAAATCCAGGGATTACATCGAGAATCAGCTCCGGCTCGCAGGTTGGCAGGTAACGCGGCAGGCATTCACGGATGACACGCCGCGCGGCAAGGTCCGTTTCGTGAATCTCATTGCGCGATTCCCAGGGCAAGGAAAAGTCGCGCCGTCTTTTTTGTTGTGCTCTCATTACGACACCAAGACGTTCGACACCATCCGGTTTGTCGGAGCGAACGACGGCGGTTCGAGCACGGGTTTGCTGTTGGAGTTGAGCAGAGTGCTTGGACGACATCCGAATCTCGCGGCCAAGGTTGAACTCGTGTTCTTTGACGGCGAAGAGGCCTACGAGAATTTTTCTGACACCGATGGCTTGTACGGAAGCCGTTCTTTTGCCAGGCAGCTTGGAGCCAGGGGCGCCAAACAATTTCACGGTGGAATCTTGTTCGATATGGTTGGCGACCGTTCTCTGGACATCACTTTGCCAACCGATTCGCCTGCGGAAATGGCGCGCGATATTTTTGCGTCGGCGGAGGCGCTGAATTTGCGAAGTTATTTCACCTACCTGGACCGCGGAATGACTGACGATCACACGCCGTTGAACGCAATCGGGATCCCGACAATCGACGTGATTGATTTTGATTTCACGTGGTGGCACACGGCCGATGACACGATCGACAAGATCAGCGCGCAAAGTCTGCAGATCGTTGGCTCTGTCGCCTTGTATTATCTGTCTGAATTTGCGCTAAAGTGAAACGCAAGCTGTTAATTTGGTAACCACAACTTCCACGTTGCCTGCCAGCGGTTTTACCCGCAATTTGATTGTGAGTTCGATTCGGCGTAGCGCTCAACATTTATGCCCCATCCACCGCGCAAAAACATTGGAGTAATCGGCCTCGGGATTATCGGTCGTGGAGTGAGCGGGAATCTGCGCCGGAAAGGGTTTCCGGTTTTCGTTTGGAACCGGACGCCGCGTCCTGTTCCAAATTTTGTCGGTTCGCCTGCGGAACTGACCGGGCTCTGTGATCATATCCAGATCTTTGTTTCCAACGACGAAGCCTTGCTGCGGACCGTCAACCAGCTTAGTGAAAAGCTCGCAACCAGGCATATTGTCATTGCGCATTCCACGGTGGCTCCGGATTCGATGCGGGCCGCGGCGGAAATTGTCGAAGGTCGCGGCGCGCGTTTTATCGAGGCGCCATTCACGGGCAGCAAGGCCGCGGCCGGAAAAGGCGAGTTGGTTTATTACATCGGCGGCAATGAGGCAGCATTGCGGGAAGGACGTCCCATTCTTGAAGCAAGCAGCAAAGAGATCATTGAGATCGGTGAGATTGGACAGGCGACGGCAATCAAGATCGCAACCAATATGGTTACGGCTGCAAGCGTGCAAGCTACCGCGGAAGCTTTGGCCCTGGTTCAAGCTCTAGGTGTGCCCTTGGGAAAATTCGTCGAGGCGATGCAAGCCAACGCCAGTTATTCTACGACTCTGGCGATGAAAATACCTAAAATGATCAAGCGGGATTTTGAGCCACACTTTTCCGTAAAGCACATGCTGAAAGATGTGCAGATTGCCAACCAGCTCGGTTTGTCGCGCTACCTCGACCTGGGAGTGACCGCTGCTGCCTGCGATCGGCTCCTTGAGCAAATTCAGTGGGGCTACGGGGACGACGATTATTCGGCGGTCGCCCGCAAATATTTGCTCGAAACTGGGTCGACTGGTTACGAAGAGCCTCAAATAGGAGAGCAGGATGAACAAGCTAAAGGTAATGCAATTACGGAAGCGGTGGAATCATTCGTCGGCTCCGGTTCTACAAGCTCAGGGCAAACCGAGTCTCGCCCTACCAGAACGCCAGACAGCGACGAGGCCAAGGAAGCGACGGCGTTGCGTCGCGGCTTTCTCACGCAGCTACTGCGGCGGTGGCGGCAACTGTTAAAACGGCCTGT
>WNFJ01673005.1_pt1 | contig 16558 bp, 12 predicted proteins | sample 5400461 | NCBI WGS metagenome assembly WNFJ01 (sample SAMN13153349, study PRJNA577476) | soil metagenome | isolation source: 115 cm saprolite on Douglas fir-dominated hillslope | place: USA:California | collected 2013-09-17 | reverse complement strand
GCCACCACATCCCGCGCCAGCGCTTCCAACTCCCGTGATGGAAGGTCTTTCTCCCGCAACTGCACATAGTCGACACCGCAGCGCGCAGCCTCGGAGATCGTCTCCAGCAGCCGTTCCCGGCGCTCCCACTCGCCGCCAGGAAACTGCATCCGATCGGTAATGTAGTAGAGAAGCAAGAGAAACCAGTGTGAGCTTTCGGCACCGATGCGTAAGCCGGGTCGGGTTCAGGTCAGTAGCGGACGGCCAGAAACGGACCGTTCGCTCATCACCGTGCGGAGATTGACCTCTGCCTTGCGATGGTCGCTAAGCGGCTCGATATTCGCGACCTCATGTCATCGACCGACATCACGTGCGCAGTTGATGCCGCAAGGATCACAATTGTCGCGTGGTGGACTTCGGCTGCCGGCATCACGCCAAATCCCCGGTCTGGATAGTCGTAAGTTGCGGTCGCGTCAGATAGAAAAACGACCCGGTAGTTGCGAAACATAGCGTCTCGTGCCGTTGCATGGCAACAATTCTCTGTTGTCGTGCCCGATATGATCACCGTATCAACACCCCACTCGCGCAGGATAATGTCCAGATCGGTGCCAAAAAAACCGCTGTAGCGATGTTTCTTAATTACATGCTCACCGGGTGCTGGGGCCAGATCAGGGTAGACTTCCACGCCCGGCGTACCATCGACTAACGCATCACGGTTGGCGATAGGCGGATGAAGGTCATCGAACAGTCCCATGTCGCAGCCATCACGGCGGTGCACATGCGCCGTGTAGATGATTTTGATTCCGGCATCGCGGCAGATTCTCAGCGCTTCGGCTATTTTAGGAACGATTTGACGTGCCGCAGGCGTTTCCATGGCCGCACCCGATGCCACAAAGTCGTTTTGCATATCGACCACGATCATCGCAGTCTTCTTTGGATCAATGACGTCAATGTGCATGGCTTCTCTCCCGCGTCATCCTATCAAAGCGCCCCTTGCTTCGCTTTAAGGCCGCAAGACGGGTTGCATGAGAACAGTGGTCAGTGGTAAGGTGCCGGAACCACAGCCCGTCCAGGCATTTACTGACCCCTGCCCACTGATTACTGCCCACTGCCGTTAAGGGTTCGTCTTCGCGATTTCGGGCGCAACCTCGCCCACCCGCCGCGGCCGCTCCTGCCCCAGATGATGAGTCGTCAGCCCGTCGCGCAGATACTCGAAGCCCTCTTCCGGCGTGTCCACTATCCGGAACAGTTCGAGGTCCTCGGGCGAAATAGCGCCCCCATCGATCATGGTTTGAAAATTGATCAGCTTGTCCCAGTATTCGCGACCATAGATCACAACCAGAATTTTCTTTGCCAGTTTTTGGGTCTGCGCCAGAGTCAAGATCTCGAATAGCTCGTCCAGCGTCCCAAACCCTCCCGGGAAAATTACCAGCGCCTTGGCCAGATACGCGAACCAAAACTTTCGCATGAAAAAATAGTGGAACTCGAAATTGAGCGCGGGAGTGATGTAAGGATTGGGATACTGCTCGAACGGCAGCCGGATATTCAGTCCGATAGTCTTCGACCCGGCTTCCCGAGCCCCGCGATTGGCCGCTTCCATGATTCCCGGCCCGCCGCCGGTGGTGACCACAAAGCGCCGCCGCCTCGCCGGAATGGTCGCCGCCCACTCGCTCAGTAGAAACGCCATCCGCCGCGCATCTTCATAATAACGGGCCATGTTGACGTCCGCCCGCAGCCGCTGCAAGTCTGGTGGTTGCTCGCCGGCGCCTGTATCTTCCATGGCCTGGTTCGCGGCTTCCAGGCTCTTGAAGCGCGCCGACCCGAAAAATACGACCGTGTCCTGAATCTGTTCGCGGCGGAAGCGCGCCAGCGGCTCCACGTATTCAGACATGATGCGTAGGACCCGCCCATCCGGACTGTTCAGGAACAGTGGATTCTCATATGCCAGCGGGGCAATCTTCTTTTCGCTCAAATTGTCCTTCGAATCGTCTTTCAAACTCATCGGAGCCTCAAAACCAGTGGTCGGCGGTCAGTGGTCCGTGGTCAGTAAACAGTCGTCAGTGACCAGAAGAACTACTGACCACTGCCCATTGATCACTAGCCACTGCCTTTCGGATTCTCATGATAAAGAATGGCCTCGCGGAATCCCAACCAGAGGTCCAGCAAACCCAAACCGCTGGCAAATCCCCGCACAAATCCGCTGGAAACGAAATCACGCAGTCCGGGGGAGCTCAGTAGCAGCGGATTGTCTGTCCATTTCGGAGTCCAAGGCAGAATCAGAAGCAGCACCCCGCAGGTTGCGCACAAGGTAACGAACAATAACGCCCGCAGCCGGTGCAGCCATATCCGCGAATTTCCGGCTTGGTTTTCCGCAACTGAAGGACGCGAAATGTCAGCAGAGTGCTTGCGCAATGCCGTTGGCTGGTCACTCTCTGATTTGGAGGTAGGCGCGGAGATGGAATCGGAAGCTGTCACGGGTGGGATGGTTCGCGGATCGGCGGTCACGCGACACTCCCGCAAGGCAGGCTGCGCACCCAGCCGGATGGATTCAGTCCCATCGAGTTATTCTACGGCCTGAGGGCCTTGATTCGCTCGGCAACATCGCGATAGTCAATGTTGCTGCCGTAGGCTTGCAGGAAATTGCTTAATGCTGCCGGCTTGTTTCCCGCGATCTCAAGCGAAGAGCCGAGTTCGTAATGTAACGCAGTCTTCGTCTCCTGGTCCAGGCTGGGGAGTTGCAGTGCCTTTTCATACCAGCGTACCGCCACTTCGGGAACCCCTTTGTCCAGGAAACATTGTGCCAGCCAAGTGTAGGTCTGGATCATCTGCGCGAACGGCCGACCGTGCTCCACTGCCTGAACCACTTTCTGCAGCTCGCCAATCGCTTCGTCGAGCAATCCCATTTCGCGGAATGCCACACCCAAGTTGTAATGGGTCTCGGGATCTTCGTCCACGCCAGTGCCGCCAGATTCAAGCTCCAGTTTCAACTCGCCGAACATATCCGACAGATCAACTCCAGCGCCGGGGCCCGATCCCAACCCTGGTTCAGGATTCAATGGCTGAACTGGCACACGTGCGGCCGGCTCCGCCGGTGGCTGAATCGTTACCGGCGGAAGTGAAGCCGGAGCGGCTGCCGCCGCTGCGGCCCTGGCGACTGGCGCTCCGGTCTGTGCAACCGGCACCGCAGCCCTTGCCGGCGCGGAGGCAACCGGCGTCGCAGCAGTCTCCGGCAAGAAATCGCCGCCCAACGAGGCTTCAAGATCAGAAACAAAATCGTCCAGGGTGCCCGAGCGAAATTCGCTGCCCTGTGCCACGACGGTTTCCGGCGCGGGCTCCGCTGCCGGAGTTTTTTCCGGTTCGGCAAGGAACCCGTCGCCCAGGGAGGCTTCAATCTCTGAGACCATCTCCTGCAATACCGGCCGTTCCTGCGGCCACGGCTGCGGAGTGGAAGTCGGCGCCGTCTGTACTTCCTCGACTGCAGCCGGCTCGTCGACCGCGTAAGGCTCGTCAATCGAAATTTCCTGCTGCGCCTCTCCCGGAGCGACGGCTTGTTTCGCCGAATCCACCGCGAGCCGTAACACCGCGACATCCGGAACCTCAGGTGCAAGTGTTTCGAGCTTGACTAGAATCTGCTCCGCCTGCTCGGTCATGCCCTGGCCAAGATAAAAGCGGACTTCCTCGATCGACTCGTCCAGGTTTGCGACCGCAGGAGCAACTTGAGCCGGGGCGGGAGCGGAATCTTCCTTCTTTGTATCGACTTGTTGTACTTCCGCAACGGCTTCTGGAAGGCTCAGTTCCGCAATTGACGGAGCTTCGACATGAAGGTCTTGTTCCCATTCATTCGAGAGATCAACGCCAGATTCTTCCGGCGCAGGAACTGCTACAAACTCCGCAATCTGCGGAACAACTGCTTCCGGAACCACAGCACTCGACGCCGCTGGCGCTGCTGTCGCCTGACCTGTCGTAGCCGACGCGTGGAAAAATAATCCGCTGGGAACAGCCGGAGGCGCTGCAACAGAGGATGTCGCGACCTGTACCGCATCAGCGGTATCGTTGACAGCCTCATGCGAAGAAGCCGAAACTTCAAACTCAGGCGCCGCGGGCGCTGCGCTCGTCGCCGCCGTAACACCCGTTTCTTCCAGCGCACTCGAGGTTCCACTACACTCTTCGTACTTGGCAGCCAGGTCCGCATATCGCGAAGCTTCGTCGGCGTGTCCGGCATCGTGATAAATGCTTTCCAGGGTACGGCAGCAAACCCCAGCTTCGGCAAATCTTCCCGCGCGGGTGTGCAAAGCCGCGAGCTTCTGATTCAGGTGCAAGTCCCGAGGCGCTTTCGGGAGCGCGGAAATCAGCGGCGCCAGTGCTTTCGCCGGCATATTGTACGAGATGAAGAGCTCGGCATCGGTCAGCGCGGCACGCAATGCCAGCGCAACCGCATCGTCATAGCGTTGTTCAATGAACGGTGCCGTTGCTTCCAGTTCATCGACCAGCGCCGCACCTTCCTCCGCGGTAATCGCATTCTCAGTCTTCGAGGTTGTGCCCTGCTTCTCCAGAACCTGCTGGTAGTTCTGGGTGTGCATCTGGTTGGCGGGTTCCAGTTGGGTGAGCTTAAGATAGTATTGCTGCGCCTTTTCCAGATCGCCGGCCTGCACATAACCATGCGCCAGCAGCTCATACACCTCAGTCAGGTGCGTGCTTTCCCCAGTTTTTTGGAATAACCCAAGCACAATCTCCAGCGACTGGGGATCCTCCCGCAGGTGACCGATCAGGCTTTGGATCGACTCCACAAACTTCGCGCTATCTTTCCGAAGCAACTGGTCGCAATACTGCTCATAGACTTGTAGAGCCTCGCGGAATTGTTGCGATGCGACCAGAGCGTCGGCATATTCATCAACCGCGGCAGTGTCATCGTGCACGGTAGCGAGCTTGGCAGCCAGGCTTCCGGCATCTGAGAAGCGCTTAGCGCGCAGGTATGCATGAAACAGGATCCTAAGTCCCTCTGGATTTGTATCCAGGTCAGCGACCTTCGCGAGGGCTTCAATGGCAGCCGCCGCATCGCCGGCTTCCAGCGCCGCCTTCCCGCGCAACACCAGGACATAGCTGTTTCCCGGCTCAAGCTTCAGCATCCGCTGCAGGATTTCGTCTGCGGCGGCAAGCTGCCCCTTGGCTCGCAATGTCTCCGCTGCCGCGGTCAGAATCTGCCATGCTACCGGCTTCTTGCCCAACCTCACATAGACTTCGGCGAGCTTGGTGCGCATGGCCACATTTTCAGGATCCATTTCGAGTGTCTTCTCGAAAATCCTGACTGCCTGATCCAATTGCCCGGTCTTTAAGAATTCTTCCGCCACCTGCAGATACTGTGCGCGCGCATCATTGAACAGACCTTGCTGGGTGTACAGTTCGGCCAGCCGCAGCACGCATTCCATGGACGACTTGAGCTTGCTCAGCTTCTTGTACATGGCGATTGCCTTCACCGTGAACCCTTGTGAGGCATACGCGTCGCCAACGCTCTTGAAGGCCGCGGCGGCTTTGTCCGTCTCGCCCAGGCGCGAGTACAGATCGCCGACCGTGTTCATCACGGTCAGGTCCTTGGGATCTGCTTTGAGGATTTTTTCGTACTCGGAAATAGCGTTTGGAAGCTTGCCCTGCTGGACGAATTTCTCCGCAGCGCCGAGGACTTTCTGCTTATTGAACCCGAAACCAAACGCCATAGGATTGCCGGCTCCGAACTTCTCCCCGACTTTGCCGGGAGAACGAATGACCATCCGGGCGGCGACCCCTGGAACAATCCTGGCATGGCCGTTCGGACATGGTCATTCTACGGCTGCATAGCCAGAATCGTATGGTTACTAAGGGTTACCGGAAGGGAGTGTACGACTGGGTGGGCCAGAACTATGTAGGGACAGACGCCCTCGCGGTCCGGTCCAGCCGAGCTCGACAGTGGCTTAGTGTGGCGCGGCGCCGTCGCCCGCGTGACTCCGGCTCTCGCTCTATTCCGCTCGGCACTTCGCCACGATCAGCGTGATGTCGTCGTGCTGCTCCTCAGGACTGAACTCCCGAACCTCATCGACAATCGCTGACAGCAAATCCTGCGCAGGCAACTTTCGATGCTGCTGGAATACCTCCATGAGGCGCGCTTCCCCAAATTCTTCCTCCGCCCGGTTGGGCGATTCGGTGATGCCATCGGTATAAAGCAGGAGCGTGTCTCCCTCAGAGAGGACCCTTTCGCCCATCGAGCAATCCCATTCGTCGAAGAGCCCCAACAGAGTGCCGGTGGACTCGAGCTGTTCCAGCCTGCCATCCCCGCGCAGCAGCAGCGCGGACAAGTGTCCGCAATTCGCGGAGCGCAGGCGCTGCGTCCGGTCGTCGTATTCGGCGAAAATCAGGCTGGCATAGGAGCTGTCCGGCGTGTTTTCGTAAAAGAGCTGATTCACCGAGCGCAGCAGACGTTGGGGTTCATCAATGGCGATGGCAGACTGGCTGCGCAGGTTCGCCTGCAGGTTCACCATCAAAAGAGCAGCGGGCATCCCCTTGCCGGAAATGTCGCCGATCACCAGCCGATCGCGTCCCAAGTCCAGGAAATCGTAGTAATCGCCTCCCACCTGGCGCGCTTGAATACAAATTCCCGTGTAATCGAGTGTTTTGACCGGCGGCTGGCGTTGCGGGAAGAGCCTGGCCTGCACCTGTTTCGCGATTTCCAGTTCCTGCGCCGCCCTGCGTTCCGATTCCAGCCTCTCAGCAACGGATCGCCGTTGTTTATCGAGATGATTCCCGAACTCGTCGGAAACCACCAGGGTCAGGGAGTTCCCATCGACATCTTCGAAAGTCGTGAACCGCCCTCCCCACGGCGGTTTCTGTGGTGGGTTAAGAAATCGAACCCCACGCTTACGCCATTCCTCGTACTTTGTGCCGATATCCTCAATGATAAGAACCAACTCACGTGACCGCCCAACCAACTGGAATTCATCCGTCTCGGGCTCAGGTCGAACCAGCGCAAGGACCGCGGTGCCATCCGGCGGGGCGACCACAACAAAACGTCCATAGCCGTCAATCCGGTTATCGAAGACCATGTTGAATCCAAGCTGGCCCACATAGAACTGGAGGCTCCGGTCCTGATCGCGAACGAAGATGGTCACGAATAGAACGCTAAGGTACGGGTCTTGCCGGTCCGGGCTAGGAACAGCGGCCGGCCAGTGCGTCGTCGAGGAGTTGGCCATCGGACGGAATTATAAAGTCCGCAGAGGTTTCGGGAAACATCACGCGCGCGCAGCAGCGGCTAACGCAAGCACCAGAAGAACCAACAGCAGAGGCTTCGGCAGCCTCCTCAGAATTTGCCATGACACGAAACTCATGACGGTCCCTCCGCGCGGGGGAGACCCGCGAACGAATCTGTCGTCCAGAGAAGAAAATCAGAGCACCGGAAAGCCGGAAACTCAGAACGGCGGGATTTTATGCGAAGCGCTCTCGCCGTGCAGCCTCCTTGGGCAATCCGCAGCCCGGGCAGAAGGTTGCCCCTTGAATCACCAGATTTCTGCAATCAATGATTCAATCCCCTGATGATTCAATGATTCAATTCCTCATTAGCCCAAGTAGATAAATGAGTTACGCTTGCAGTGTGGAGCGATCGAACATTGCCGATTACCTGCCCGATTTCGTGCGCCTCGGCCGGGAAACAGCTTTTGCCGAGCGCCACGGCTATCGTACGGTTCGCTCCGCCTACCGCGACCTTGCCGCCGCCGCCTATCGGTTTGGCCGTGAACTCAGCGCGCGCAAAATTCGCAAAGGCGATCGCGTCGTGCTCTGGGGACCCAACTCCGCCGCTTGGGTGGCCGCGTTTTTCGGATGCGCTCACCGGGGCGTAATCGTTGTCCCCATGGATTACGCCTCCTCGCCGGACTTCGTGCTCAGGGTTTTCCAGCAGGTCAACGCGCGTTTGCTTCTCTGTTCTCGCGATCACGCGCAACCTGGCTTGCCCGCTCTGCTCTTCGAAGACTTCTATGAAACATTAGGCCGCCATTCTCCCGCCGCAATCGCGCCGGAAAACATCACCCGCGCAGACGCCCTCGAAATTGTCTTCACTTCCGGCACCACCGCCGAACCAAAGGGCGTTGTCATCACCCACGGAAACGTGCTGGCGAACACCGCTCCTCTGGAGGAGCAGATCAGGTCATATCTGAAATATGAACGCTTCGCGCATCCTGTCCGCTTTCTCAATTTGCTTCCGTTGAGCCACGTCTTCGGCCAGTTTCTAGGGATGTATCTGCCGCCACTCATGGCCGGCACCGTCGTTTTTCAGGAGACCTTGAAGCCTGGCGAGGTCATCAGAACCATCCGCCGGGAGCGAGTCTCGGTCCTGGTCGCGGTCCCGCGTATGCTCCAGTCGCTGAAAGAAAAAATCGAACGCGACCTGGAAGACCCCCATAGTCTGACCAGGTTTCGAGAAGATTTCGCAGCTGCGAGAGGTAAGCACTTCCTGCGCCGCTGGTGGACTTTCCGCCGTATCCATCGCCAGTTCGGGTGGAAGTTCTGGGCCTTCATCTGCGGCGGCGCCGCCCTTGACCGCGAAACCGAAGAATTTTGGGGACGCCTGGGCTTCGCTGTCGTCCAGGGATACGGCCTGACGGAAACTACTTCGCTGATCAGCGTCAACAATCCCTTCCGCATAGGCAAAGGTTCCATCGGCAAGGTCATGGCGGGCCGAGAAGTGAAGCTCGCTCCCGACGGAGAAATCCTGGTTCGCGGCGCCGGCGTGGCTTCCGGATACTGGACCGCAGGCGAACTGCACTCCGTTGCCGGCAACAACGACGACGACGGTTGGTATCAGACTGGTGACATCGGCGAACTTGACTCCGATGGCAATCTGTTCTTCAAAGGCCGCAAAAAAGACGTTGTCGTCACTCCCGCGGGAATGAACGTCTATCCCGAGGACCTGGAAAATGCCCTGAAGGCGCAGCCCGCGGTGAAAGATTGCGTGGTCATCCCGCTCGCCGTAGGAGATAACGCAGAGCCTTGCGCCGTTCTGCTGCTACGGAATCAAACTGGAACCGAGCCGGCCGACCCTGCCCACGTGATCGAAGAGGCCAACCAAAGCCTGGCCGAGTACCAGCGCATCCGCCAATGGATTGTCTGGCCCGGCGAGGATTTCCCGAGAACCTCCACGCAAAAACCTCGCAAGAAGGAGATCACAGAAACCACCCAAAAGATGCTCGCGGGCGGCGGAGAAGGAACTCTCGCGCCCGATATTCCTTTGGCAGACCTCATCTCCCGCATCACTAAGCGTTCAGGCACCAACCCTGCGGAGAGCGCAACCCTCGACTCCGACCTGAATCTCAGCTCGCTTGACCGCGTGGAACTCCTCAGTGCGCTCGAAGACCGCTATCAGGTTGAGTTGAGTGAAAGCCGTTTCTCCGCCGTGAACACCGTCGCCGATCTTCAGCGAATGCTGAAAGGAGAACTCCCACCGCGCGCCGTGTACCACTATCCGGCGTGGGTACAACGCTGGCCAGTAACCTGGATTCGCTTCTTCGTCCACTACCTTTTGTTACGTCCGGCGGTCTTCGTTCTCGGCTGGCCCAGGATCCAGGGCCGGGAAAACCTGCGAGGATTTACCGGCCCCGTACTGGTCATCTGCAACCACATCGGCGACGTTGACGTCGGCTTCGTGCTCACCGCGCTACCGGCGCGCTTTCGTCATAAGCTAGCGACTGCTGCTGGCGGCGAGGCTTTGGAGGCTCTTCGCACTCCGCCCGCGAACCGAAACTTTTTTCTCAGGTTCTTTGACCGGGTGGAATGGCTACTTGGCGTATCACTACTCAATATTTTTCCGCTCCCTCGCGAGGCTGGGTTTCGCGATAGCTTCGCTTTTGCCGGAGAGTCGGTAGACCGCGGATTCAGCATCCTCGTCTTTCCCGAAGGCCGTCACACCACCGACGGCCTGATGGTCCCTTTTCGGTCGGGGATAGGCCTACTGGTAAGGAACCTGGGAATCCCGGTAGTCCCCATCCGAATTGACGGCCTTTTCGACCTGAAACACGCTGGGCGGAGAACTGCGCGCCCTTACCAGATTACGGTCAAGATTGGATCGCCAGTCCGATTCGAACCCGGAACCGACCCCGGGCAAATCGCCACCGACCTGCAGCGCACGGTCGAACAGCTATGAACGGAATTCCGGCCAACTTGCACAGTTTGAACAGCTTATCAACAGAATCCTAACCCCAAATTACACGATTCACTGTATGGACTGCCAGACGAACCCTTCGAAATCCAGAAAGAAAAAAGAGGCCGACCGCGGAGACTAGGCGGGTCAGCCCCTGACGAAGGAGCAGCGCCACGGAGCTGCTGTGAGCTGCGCAAATGCCCCATCGCGTTGCGAGAAGGCGTAACTGAAAAGTACGGAAGAAAACGGCTGCGGTCAATGCCGCAAAAGTTGCAGACGCACTACAACTTTTGGTGTAGAGAGCTGATATCTGCCAATTGGATGGGGAGGTGCGTCCCCGCTAAAACCTAATATCTAAAGGCTGTTTCATCTATAATCCTCGCGATGCAGCCGGTGCCTTCAGTTCTTGACCTTGGCAGTCGCCGGCTGGCGTTACCGCGCAATCGCCGTGGGCTGATCGGCGCCGAGCGAGTTCTCGCTTCGTTTCGGGTAGTGCTCGCTCTCAGCTCTCTTCTTCTGGTCCAGCTCGACCCGGCAGCGGTGCGTCCCTACAACGAACTGGTCCTATTCTTTTTGCTTTTCTATCTGGCCAGCTCCCTTTGGTTGCTCTTTGTGTTGTACTATCGCGCCGAAATTTCTCCGCGCTTCTCGCTCTTAACCCACTCCACTGACATTCTGTGGCCTGCGGCCATCAGTCTGCTCGGCGGCGGACCTAGCAGCCCGTTCTTTCTCTACTTCATATTCGCGCTCCTGGCCGCGGCCTTTCGCTGGGGAATGCGCGAAACCGCGATCACCACCGTCGCGGTGGTCGGCACCATGGCGGCGGACGCTATTGCCGTAACTCAGACTCCTTTGGCGCTGTTGATCGGGCGTCCTTTTAGCATTACCAACTTCATAATGCGCTCGCTGTATCTGGTGATTTTTTCTTTCCTCATCGGATACCTGGCGGAATCGGAGAAGCGTCGCGCCGCCGAAGCCCTCAGCATCTCGCTGATTTCCTCCCGAGTCCGGATCGAGGCCGGGCTGAAGGGTACCGTCTTTACTGTCTTGCAGGAACTGCTGAAACTGTTTGGCGGCCGCGAAATTCTGGTCATCACCCGGGAAGCCGAGGCCCATCTGGTCATGCTATGGCGGGTCGAGAAACTCGCGTCCGACGAAAATGCCGTGTTCACCTGGCGGCAACTCGATGAATCCGAAGAACAGCAATATTTGTGTGTGATGGGAGAGGATTCCGCCGGCGCGATCTGGCGCAACCGCAACACCGTAAGCTCGATCACGCTGGACAAAGAAGGCGTGCGCACCCGCGGACAGCAATGTTATCTAGCGGCCAGGTTTGTGGCCGAGCATCCTTTCAACCTGCTTCTCGCCTGCGCCATTTCCGCTGCGCCAGAAGTTTCTGCGCGTGTGCTGCTTTTCGATCCGATTCTCGGGGGCCGCGCAGAAACCCAGCTTCGCTTCCTGCAGGACGTCGCCAACCTGGTCGCGCCCTCGGTTTACAACGTCTATCTGCTGCGCCGCCTGCGTTCCCGGGCCGCCGCTGTCGAACGCGCCCGCGTGGCCCGCGATCTGCACGATGGTGTAGTGCAATCGTTGCACGCAATTGCCTTCCGCCTGTATGCGCTGCGCACCCGCTCCACCATTCCCCCTGCGGAACGCGAGCAGGAGTTGCTCGAAGTGCAGCAGTTGGTGCAGAACGAAGCCGCCAACGTTCGCCACCTGATCCAGCAGCTCGAGCCTCTTGAGTTCGATCCCCGCCACCTGGCCGATTTTCTGGCCGGCATGGTTACCCGTTATCGCCAGGACACCGGCATCGGAGCCCAGTTCGTCTGCGATGTCCCCGAGGTCACCCTTCCGCCTGCGACCTGCCGTGAGATTGCCGGGATTTTGCGCGAGGCCCTAGCGAATGTGCGTCGCCATAGCGGCGCGCAGCATGTGCTGGTGCGGTTGGCGCGACAACGCGGCGCCTGGCTGCTCAGCATCGCAGATGACGGCCGCGGATTCGAATTCAGCGGCCGCTTTACCCACGCAGAATTGGATGAGGATCGGCGCGGTCCCCTGGTCATCAAACAGCGCGTCCGCGCCATCGAAGGTGAGCTTACTATCATCTCCAAGGCGGGACAGGGCGCGCGCCTCGAAATCAAGGTGTTTGACTTCGCTCGCGCCAGCATCGCATGAAACGGGGTCGTACGATGATGAAGAAGACGAGTCGCATGAGAAGATCGTATGCACACGGCGCAAGAATCGGATCAACTCGACCGGACCACATGAAATCGCATGAGCACAGACAGCAAGAACACAGATAGCAAGAACACAGACAAGCACCCAATCCGCATCGTCATCGCTGACGATCATGCCATCTTCCGCGACGGCCTGCGCCGCTTGCTCGCCACGCAGGAAGATTTTCTGGTGGTCGCCGAAGCCTCGGATGGAAAAGAAGCAATCTCTCTTGCCACCGAACTTAAGCCCGACGTCCTGCTGCTTGACTTGGCCATGCCGCGTGTCCCCGGGATGGAAGTTCTCCGCGAGCTCGCGCATCAGGAAATTTCCGTGCGCACCATTCTTCTGACCGCTGGCATCCAGCCGTTTGCCGTGACCAGCGCTTTGCAGCTAGGCGCGCGCGGTATCGTGCTCAAGGCCTCTCCGCCGGAGCTGCTGCTGAAAAGCATCCGCGCCGTTTATGAAGGCCAGTTCTGGGTGGGAAGCGAACCGGTGGCTGCTTGGGCCCGTGCCGGCCAGCCCTCAACTACTGGCTTCGGTCTTACCTCCCGCGAAATCGACATCATCTCTGCCATCAAAGAAGGAAGCAGCAACCGCGAAATCGCCAGCAAGCTCGCCATCAGCGAGGAAACCGTCAAACGCCATCTGAGCAATATCTACAGCAAGCTCGGGGTTTCCAGTCGCCTGGAATTGGCTGTGGTTGCGAGCGAGCAACATTTGGGACTCGACTGAGTTTGCCCACTCGTTCGTCAAAGAGATTTTCTTTGCCGCCTTCGCTCCTCTTACCGCACTTTGCGGTTAAAATCTCTTCCGTCACTTAGATGAAAGAGGGGGAACCGTGTCCATAACCAGACGCAAAGCGATGGCCATTCTCGCCGGAGCGCTCCCCGCCACTCGATCGCTTCGAATGTTCGGTCAGGCGTCCGAGTTCGCGAAGGGCCCCTTCCATCCCACGCGCGAGTCGCTCTCCACCTACCGTGTCCCGGAATGGTTTCGGGACGCGAAGTTCGGTATGTGGGCGCACTGGGGACCCCAGTCCTCGGTCGAAGCCGGCGACTGGTATGCCCGCAACATGTACATTCCCACGGAGCGCCAGTACAAGTATCACGTCGAGCATTACGGACCGCAGTCGAAGTTCGGTTACAAGGATTTGATCCCTCTCTGGAAGGGCGAGAAATTTGATCCGGAATATCTCATCGGTCTTTACAAAAAAGCCGGCGCCAAATATTTCATGAGTATGGGCGTCCACCACGACAACTTTGATCTTTGGGACTCCGCCCACAATCGCTGGAACTCGGTGAACATGGGGCCGAAGATAGACATCGTCGGCATGTGGAGCAAGGCCGCGCGCGGCCACGGATTAAAATTCGGCGTGAGCGACCATCTCTGGATCAGCTACAAATGGTTTTCTCCCAGCCACTACAGCGACAAAGACGGCCCGTACGCAGGGGTTCCTTACGACGGCGCTGATCCAAAATACGCCGACCTCTATCACGATTACACCGAACTCAAAGCTGTCCCACCGGTGAAGCTCGATTGGGACGAGACTTGGATCCCCGAGCCCTGGAAGCAGCACTGGTACCTGCGCATCAAAGACGTTGTCGATAAATACCAGCCCGACATGATCTACAGCGACGGCCACATCCCCTTCCAGGATTGGGGACTGAAGCTAGTGGCCGAACACTACAACGTCAGCGCGAAAAGAAATGACGGCAAGGTTGAAGCCATCTACACCAGCAAGAAGAAAGAGGATTCCGACGCCGGACTGTGCGTTTTCGACTGCGAGCGCGGCGTGCTCGACGAAATCTGGCCTCACCCCTGGCAGACCGACACCTGCATCGGCGACTGGCACTACAACCGCGACGTGACTTACAAGACTCCCAAAACAGTAGTCGACATGCTGGTGGACATCGTCAGCAAGAACGGCAACCTCATGCTGAATTTCCCCCTGCCCAACAACGGCATGCTGGACGATCGCGAGATGAAAGTTCTCTCCGGCATCACCGATTGGATGGCCGTCAACGGCGAGGCCATCTTCGCCACCCGCCCCTGGAAAATCTCCGGCCAGGTCGCCGCCCCCGCGACCGCCGCCCAGGACACCATGTTCAATGAAAGCAAGCGCAAGCCTTTTACCGCCGAAGACATCCGCTTCACTACTAAAGGTCAATCTCTTTACGCGTTCCTCATGGGCTGGCCCGAACCCGAGAAAGGCGCCGTCATCGCGCCCTTGGCCACCGGCAGCAAACACGGCCCCGGCAAAATCGAACGCGTCGAGCTTCTGGGATTTCCCGGCACGCTCAAATGGACCCGCGACGAATCCGGCCTGCACGTGCAGATGCCGGAGCAGAAGCCGTCAGAGCACGCAGTAGCGCTGAAGATTTCAGGCGGCGGGCTCATCTGAAGTGAAGGACGCTCTCTATGTCTTGCGCATCAGTAGGCCGAGAACCGATAAGGCCATCATGATGAAAAAGACGCTTCCGAGCAGCCAGCTCAGCCATTTCTTCGCCGGATGATTGACCCAGTAACAGAGTAGCGCGGAAAGCAGCACGGCCTGGGGTACAACCTCCACCCATCCTCTGAGCTGAGACCGGATCGGCACCGGAGTGTAGATCATGCCTTCCATCGATCCCGCAGCAGGGCCGAACGTACCCAGGATGCCGAGCGCGATCAGCATCCATGCCATGAGCAGCCAGCCATTCTTTTTCCCGAACAAACAATCCCGCAGCGGATAAAAGACTAGCGCGAAAACCAGACCGCGCAGCGGCTGGAACAGAGGACCGGCAATCACCAAGGGGTCGGTCATCGGCCGCATCCCAGAGTCAGGACGGGCCATGAGCGCAGCATAGTTGAGAAAGTAAGCCGCCAGTACCCCCATGATGACGTACGTGATCGTGTGACAAACCATGGTTTTGGCAGCCAGAGACACAAACCGGAGCTGAGGATTATCCATGCTGTATGATCCGGAAGCGGAACTAAGTAGTCAGATCGTCGCTAGACATTAAACCAGAAAACCGGTGTTCAAGGGTGAAACTTAACGGTCTCTCTGTTCGACGTGGAGGGCAGCGGAAATTTGCCAGACTGGCTGGCGGAGGGAGAGGGATTCGAACCCCCGGTACGGTTTCCCGTGGTTTTCAAGATGTACCGGTCTCGCCGCCCTCAGTCGTTTTAAGGCACTTACATTCGCAGTCGAGTCCCGCAAGTCGGACTCAGTTGCGGTAATCGGTCGCGATCACTCGAATCATCGTTAACAAAAAAGCGCAAGAGTCGCCAGCCAGATCGCACCGCGGAGTAGTGCACCAACAGAGATACCCTCCCTCTTGTGCTGAATCGGCCTATCATTCCTAAAACAATCAGTCAGTAGGAGCTTCGCACATGGCCAGGAATCAGGTAGTGCTTTATTTCGACAAGCAGGAGGACGCTCTGCTTTTCGCCGTTGCTGCCAGTTCAATCATGTCAGACGAAGGAACCCTCCCCGGCAGGGATGCCGGGGTCAGAGTTGCGGTGGAGATTTCGAAGGCCAGTCGAATTACGACCGAGGGTGTTCTGAACGTTACGTAAAGGGTGGCACAAAATGATGATTCGAAAAGCTGCGCTGCGAATCGGAGTTCCCGCTCTGCTCGTCTGCATCGCATTGAATACCTATCTTGTTGTCGATCATTTGAGACAGATGCAGAAGATGGCAGCGCTCACACTGGAAAGCTCCATGATGCAGGCGAGCATCTCTGGTGTCCTGAAAGATTTGACTGACATGGAAACAGGTCAGCGCGGATATCTGCTAACGAGCGATCAGTCGTACTTGCAACCCTACACCGCCGCAAAGGACAGGATCGAGACCGATTTCGCCACCTTGCGGGTAAAACTGGCTCGTCGGACAGAGGGCGAACGATCACTGGAGTCGCACCTCGAGTCGTTGGTTAAATCAAAGCAGGTTGAGATGGAGCGCACGATTGACTTGCGCCAACAGGGTTATCGACATCGTTCATTCATGCTGGTGGATACAAACGAAGGTAAGGACTACATGGACGAGGCTCGCAGCATTATGTCGTCGCTCTCGTCAGCGGAGAGCATCAATTTCGCGAGATTCGACACAGAGCAGACTGTCGCATTGAGGAAAGTATTGTCGGTGACCATTGTCACTAATTCTGGCCTGCTTGTGCTGGCAGCATGTCTGTTTGGACTGATTCGCTACGACGGGAGACTGCTGGC
>WNFJ01061593.1_pt1 | contig 16560 bp, 10 predicted proteins | sample 5400461 | NCBI WGS metagenome assembly WNFJ01 (sample SAMN13153349, study PRJNA577476) | soil metagenome | isolation source: 115 cm saprolite on Douglas fir-dominated hillslope | place: USA:California | collected 2013-09-17 | reverse complement strand
GCGATCTGGCTGAGGGCGGTCTGCGCTCCCTGCCCGATAGGCATGATGCCAGTATGGACCGTCACCTTCCCCGACATGTCCATCACCACACGAGCTGTCTCGTGACTCGGGATGAGAAAGCCGATCTGGGCCTGTAACTTGGACGGCCCGAGGCCCGTGCTCTCCACGAACGAAGCCAGTCCGATCCCCAGGTAGCGCCCCTGGGCGCGCAGTTCTGCCTGGCGTTTTCGCTCCTGTTCGTACTCCAGCATGTGTAGGACCCGCTCGAGCGCCCCCGGGTAATCGCCGGAGTCGTACTGCGTGCCGGTCGCCGTGACGAAGATGGGGACCCGTTCCGGCGGAATAAGATTCTTCCGCCGGATGTCCGCCGGGTCCAGGCCCAGTTCTGCGGCAGCCATGTCAAGCAGCCGCTCCATGACGAAAGTGGCCTGGGCCATGCCCGTAATCTCGGCCGCTCTGATCGTATATGGCCCGGGAAGCATGCTGGCGGTCAACATGGCTGGCAAAGCCCCCCTGGATTCGTGATGCGCCCCCGCGTCGTAGAGTATTGTATCCTTTATGGCGAGCACAATACCATCGCGTGTGACGGCGAGTTCGCCATAGTGCACCTGTTCGCGTGCGTGCGTGCTCGCCAAGAAGGACTCAGAGCGGCCCTCGACCCACTTGATGGGCTCTTTCAGCTTCCGCGCGACGGAGCTTGCCATGACCTCCTCGGGATACACCTGATCCTTGACGCCGAACCCCCCACCTACGTCCCACGCTTTGACGCGGATCGAGTTTTCGCCCATACCCAGGCAGCCGGCAATGGCTGTCCTGACCTGGTTGAGGGCCTGGGTCGAACTGTAGACGGTGAGCAACTGCTCGACCGGTTGAGGGACTGCAATGCAGCCCCGCGGTTCGAGGGGGAAGCCGCTGTAGCGGTGGCTGTAGAGCCGCGCTTTGATCACGAGGTCGGCCTCGGCAAACGCCGCCGCAACATCCCCCTGGCCCATACGCACCGGCTCACAGGTCTCGTTCGATCCCCACTCCTCGTAGAGCAGCGGAGTTCCGGGCGCGAACGCCTCTTCCACGTCAACGACCGGCTGCAGCGATTCGTATGTGACCTCGACCTGCGATGCCGCGTCCTCGGCCTGGTAGGGGTCCTCGGCCACGACCAGTGCAATCGGCTGACCGACGTAACGGACGCGGTCATCCGCCATGCAGGGGTACTCCCTGCACCTCAACCCCGGCGTGTCCCACCGAACCGGCAGTGGGCGGATCTCGCGGTTGATCTCGGGGCCCGTCAGCACCAACCGCACGCCGTCGGCTGCGGCTGCCCGGCTGGTATCAATCGTGAGAATGCGGGCATGCGCCTCGGTGCTCCTCACGATCTGCATGTACAGGAGCCTTGGCAATTTAAGATCGTCGATAAACATCCCCTGCCCAGTGATCAGGTGGAGGTCTTCCAGGCGCTTCACCCGTTGACCTACTATGCTGTTTTCGCGCGTTACTCCTGGTCTGCTGCTCAGTACATCGTGCATGCTATCATTTCTCCTCTGTCGTGGCTTCTCCTGCTCACTCACCATACTCCGGAGCAGGCAAGCACCTATATTCCTCATGTAGCAGAGTATAGCATAGAGGACGGAAGACGTTCCATTGCTTTGATCATCATGGAACGTCACCGTGCTCCCTCTTGTGTGTCGACACTGGCCTCACAACTGGTTGCTCGCAGCGGAAAGGTGGGCGTTCCTCATGGGTGAATGGGATACTAGATGTGCGTACAATTTTTGCACAATGCATGACGACGGATGTAGGGGCGCGCGATTCATTGCGCCCGCCTGGAGAGACGATGCATCCACCAGGGCTCAATGAATCGCGCGCCCCTACATCCATATTCACTCTTCTCAAGAGATTGTGAGCGTCATTCGTCGTTTATGCAAAAATCGTACGTACACCCTGGGATATTTTTCTTCCTCATCTATTTACCTTTTGGACAAATAGTGATATAACATTCAATGGCACAGTCAATTGTCTTGTCGAGGAGAGCAATCACAAGACATGCGGTTTCTTGCTGCCCGTCGGCGCGAAGGGGCGTGATCCGTATTGAAACCTTGGTAGTACCAACTTCGCCAGCGGGGGACCATAGTGGCCGAGGTCGCTGTCAACCTCAAGGTACTGGTCTGTATGAAGGAGGAGCGCACAGCCCAGAGCAGTTCATGGTTTTACTGACAGTGAGCCCGGTCTGCACTTGTCTTTGGCAAGGTCCCTGAAGTGTTCCTATTTTTTCTTATACGCTTTCAGAGCTGTCTGAGAGAGCCGTATGCGCTCTACGTATTTAGCACCCAGAAGGAGGAGTAGTGTGTTGGTTCGTTCTACCGTAGCCATCAGAAAATGTATCTCTATTTGTGTCATCGTTGTTATGAGTCTTACGGTCCTCGCTGCCTGTTCTTCTCAGCAAACCACTAACAATAGCACCCAAACGGGTCCGATTGTGATTGGGGCCTCAATAGCCAACTCGGGCGATTTCTCTGCTGACGGGAAACCCACCGCCCAAGGCTACCAGCTCTGGGCAGACACGATCAATAAGCAAGGGGGGCTGCTGGGTCGCCAGGTCAAACTGGACCTGGTGAACGACAACAGTACTCCCGAGGGAGTGACGACGGCATACCAGAAGCTCATCAATGTGGATCATGTGAACCTTACCGTCGGGCCATTCGCGGACCTTACAGCTGTGGCGGCGGCAAAAGTCGCAGCCCGGTCGGGCTATGCGCTGGTCGAGGGATCGGGGACGGCGGTAGCCGTCTTTCAGCAGGGGCTGACTAACATCTTCTCCGTCTCGCTTTCCGCCAAGAACTACATGGTCAGCTTCGCGGAATACATCCTGGCCCTCCCCACAGCTCAGCGACCCAAGACAGCCGCGTTTGCGACACAAGACGACCCGTTCCTCGTACCACAGTTGGACTCGGCGAGATCGCTGTTGGAGCAGGGCGGCATCAAAACGGTCCTTTACGAGAAGTACCCGGTGGAGACAAGCGACTATACACCTTACGCCCAAAAGGTGGTCGCCTCCGGGGCGGACCTGGTGATGCTGGGCACCTTTACCCCGGACAGTATCGCCTACGTCAAAGCTTTTAAGCAACAGCACTACAATCCAAAGGCCCTCATCGCAGCGAGCGGCCCAGACCAGGGTGACCAGTTCACCAGCCCAATCGGGGGTGCCAAGGATGCCGAGGGCATATTTGTCCCCAACGGTGGCTGGTTTGCTGGTATCAACACCTTCCAGAACGCCCAATTTCAGCAAGACTATATCGCCAAGTACGGTGGCACTCCCGCCGATATTAGCTCGGATACGGTCCAGGCGTACTCGGTGATGCAGGTATTGACGCAGGCCGTCAATAAAATCCACACTATCGACAACGCCAGGCTCATCCAGGAGTTGCACTCTGATGCGTTCGATACGCTGCAAGGACCCGTGAAGTTCGCCCCGGACGGCGAGAACTCCACTGCGGTCGCGTTCCTTTTCCAGTGGCAAAACGGGAATCTGATTCCGGTGTATCCACAGAATTTTGCGCAGGCGAATCCGGAGTACCCCAAAGCGCAATGGCCTTCGTAGTAGGTAAGCACCCAGCCGTGGAAGAGCATCTCGCTCCTCCACGGCTGGGTCATGCAGACGGACTTCTGGTTCGCACGGGCAGAAAGGTGTACCAGTGACACTCATCATTGAAGCGGTCATCTTGGGGATATTGACAGGCAGTGTATACGCACTGATGTCATCGGGGTTGACCTTGATTTTCGGCGTGATGGATATCATCAACATCGCACAGGGGATTCTCGTCATCGTCGGTGCGTACCTCAGCTATACGCTGGAAACATATCTCCACATTGACATCATACTTGGGCTCCTGGTGACCATCCCCGCTCTGTTTTTGCTGGGTATGGGCATTGAATGGGCTTTCATGCGTAGAATCAAGCGGGACCGCGTGATGATCTCAATCCTGGTGACGTTCGCAGTTGCGCTCGTTATTGAGGGGCTGCTGAATTTCATCTTCACCGCGAACTTTGTGCAACTCCAGGCTCCTTACGTTGACGAGGCGATCCCGGTGTTCGGCTTCTACCTTCCCTACATCTACGTGTTCGCGTTTATTCTCAGCGTGGTCCTGTTAACCCTACTCTACTTCCTCGTCTATCGCACGAAGTTCGGTTTCGGCCTGCGCGCGTCGATGCAGGACCGCGCGGCTGCGGCGCTCATCGGTGTTGATGTGGAGCGCGTGCAGACGGTCACCTTCGGTATAGGGGTTGCCCTGGCAGCAGCGGGCGGCATGGTTTTCGGGGCGACCAACCCGTTTAACGCGGCCAGCTCCTATGACCTCATCTCGCGCTTGCTCGTGATCATCGTGCTGGGAGGGATGGGGAGCCTGAGAGGCGCCCTCTTTGCCTCCATTGGCATGCTCATTGTCTCAGACGTGACCGACGTTGTCTGGTCGCCTGTCTGGTCAAGCACCGTCTTTTTTGCGTTGCTCATCGCCCTCCTGCTATTCCGGCCCCAGGGCTTATTCGGGCGGCTCGAAGGAAGAAAGCAATGAAAAAAATCAGAACGCTCGGGCTACTCGTATTTCTGGCTCTGCTGCTCGCGTTCCCGCTGCTATTTCCTGATCCAGCTGTGACCACCATCGCCGTTTTCACCCTGCTCTATGCGGGAGCGGCAGTCGCATGGAATCTCTTCTCAGGATACACGGGCTATGTTTCTCTGGGCCACGCAGTGTTTTACGGCGTTGGTGGGTATGCACTGGCGCTGCTATGCAAAGACTGGAACATCCAGGGGGGATATGTTCCGTTCCTGCTGCTTCCCCTGGTGGGTCTGATCGCCAGCGTGTTTGCCATCCCGCTGGGCTGGATTGCTCTACGCGCTCGCCGTCACGTCTTCGTCGTGATCACTATTGCTATGTTCTATATTTTTCAGCTCCTGGCCTACAATTTGCCAGGAATCACCAACGGTTCGGCGGGGATGTTCCTCCCCTCCCCACCGTGGGACGCCGGTTTCTTCAATACGCCTTTCTACTACGTCTCGCTGATCGTGTTGCTGTCTTCCATCGGCGTTTCGTGGTGGGTGCGCAACTCGAAGTATGGACTGGGTCTGCTGGCGATCCGCGACGATGAGGATCGAGCGCTCTCGCTGGGCGTGAAGACGAACGCGTTCAAGGCCTTTTTTGTCGGCATGGCCGGTGCACTGGTAGCCTACTTCGTTGGGTCACTCTACCCGCCCTTTGCCTTTACGCCCGTCTTCGATGTCACCGTCGCCTTGATGGCATTCCTGGGAGGAGTAGGTACCCTGGTGGGCCCACTCGTTGGAGCCCTGCTGTTAGCACCACTCCAGCAATACCTGACGGTGCAGTTGGGGATCGTTGGTCTTGACCTCATCCTGTTCGGCGCGCTTTTGCTGGCCGTCATGCTGCTGCTGCCAGAGGGGATCGTGCCAACAGTGCGCAGTAGGTGGGTGAAATGGATGGCCTCCCGCAGCACGATCCGTCCTGTCACCGGTTCGAAGGGGAAAGAGGAATCCTTGCTCGTACAGGGGGGGCGAGGAGAGAAAGGATAAACGAATGGGTATTCTCGAAGCACAGAACGTCTCCAAGGCGTTTGGAGGTATTCATGCCCTCGATGCCTGTACAGTCAGTGTTGAACAAGGCTCTATCGCGGGGTTGATTGGTCCCAACGGCTCGGGCAAAACCACCCTGTTTAACCTGATCACAGGGTTTGAACAGCCAGACACTGGGGTCATCCGGTTCGATGGAAAAGCTGTGAAGAAACTGACGCCCGATAAGGTGTTCAGCATGGGAGTCGGTCGCACGTTTCAGTTGACGCGTATCTTTCCCCGCCTCACTGTGTTGGAAAATATGTATGTGGCCGTACAACGTCGAGGCACCACGAGCCTGCTCAGCCGGTGGAGTTCCGCACGCGAGCAGGCCCGGGCCCTGGAATTACTGGAGTTCGTGGGCATGGCAGCCCTGAAGGATATGCCTGCCGGCAACCTCTCCTCTGGGCAAAAGAAGTTGCTGGAGTTCGCGTTCATCCTGATTGCCCAGCCGCAAGTGATCCTGCTGGATGAGCCCGCTGGCGGTATCAATCCCACCACGATCAACTACCTGGGGGATCGCATCCGCACGCTCAATAGACGCGGAGTGACCTTTCTGATCGTTGAGCACAACATGGAGTTTGTGATGAACCTCTGCCAAACTGTGACAGTCTTGCATCGTGGCACGACCATTGCCAGTGGGACACCGCGAGAGGTACGCAATAATCCGGCGGTGCTAGAAGCTTACCTGGGAGACTGAGACCGATGGTATTAAAATTGGACAATGTTTTTGCCGGTTATGATGGGGGCGATGTTCTCCAAGGTGTCAATCTCCTGGTCGAGAAAGGTGGCATTACGTGCATCGGAGGACCCAATGGTGCAGGAAAATCGACGGTATTGCGGACCATTAGCGGCCTCATCAAACCACGCCTGGGCACTATCACATTCGGGGGGCATTCCATCGTCGGCATGAAGCCACGGCGCATACTGGCCCTTGGGATTGTGCAAGTACCGCAAAACCACAGTCTCTTTACCGCTATGACAGTCAGGGAAAACGTCAAGTTGGGTGGCTATATGTTGCGCGATTCATCTCTGGTGAGCCGCCGCTTACGCGAGGCCGAAGACCTCTTCCCCATTGTGAAAGAGCGGGCAGAGGAAAGGGCTGGCAGCCTGTCGGGTGGTCAGCAACGCATGGTCGAGTTCGCACGCTGCCTGATGCTCGATCCACTGCTGATTCTGCTGGATGAACCCTCAATGGGATTAGACCCAAAAACGCTCAAGCAGGTGCTTGAGACGGTGAAAGTGATGCAGAGCCTGGGCAAGACGGTACTCCTGGTTGAGCAAAATGTGCGCACGGGTCTCGGCCTGGCGACACACGGCGTCGTGATGGAGAGCGGACGCGTTCGCCTGGAGGGAACACACAATGAGATTCTGAATAACCCGGAAATCAGTCACCTGTACCTAGGTGGCACGCTCTCCGGAGCCTGATGTCCCGCGTTGAGGAGTAGGATCAGCATTTTAGTGAAACTGTGGCGTTTCCCCCGTCGCCCTGAAGGGATGAGGGAGGAAACGCCACACCTCCTCTCTCAAGAGATTTTCTTGAAGCATTACAGGCATTCCAGCGGAAACGGAAACCGCAGTTTATCGTATAATGATTGTCTAGAAGGGATCGAGATGAAACCACCCGATTTTGCATACTACGCTCCAACGCGAATAGATGATACATTGAGGATGCTGCATGAGTTCGTGCGCGAACAAAACCTCGATGTGAAGCTGCTGGCGGGCGGGCAGAGCCTGGTCCCCTTGCTAAATATGCGTCTGGCACATCCCGAAGTGATTGTCGATCTCAACCCCCTTGAGCCACAACTCAATTACATGCGTCGGGATGGCGATATGCTGCGGATCGGGGCATTAACTCGCTACTATGTACTGAGAACGAATCCTGAAATTCTGCAGCACTGTCCGATGCTCGCAGATGCTGCCGGTCTAATCGGACACGTAGCGATACTTACGCGCGGAACTATCGGTGGCAGCCTGGTTCACGCCGACCCTGCAGCAGAATTGCCACTCGTTTTTGCCACGCTGAATGGTATGGTAACGCTCCAAAGCGCTCAGAGTTCTCGTGTCATTGATGCCAGAGATTTCTTCCTGACCTATCTCACAACGAGAGTGGAACCCGACGAAATTCTTACTGAGGTCGCGCTTCCAATCATGCCAGCACATAGTGGGCAAGCGATTGAAGAGTTCTCCATGCGCCACGGTGACTTTGCGCTGGTGGCCGCTGCCGCACAAGTGACACTTGCAGCTGATGCATCATGGCAAGGAGCGCGATTGGCCCTCGGGGGAGTGGCACCCACACCCGCAGATTGCAGCCACCTGCTCGTCCCATTCGTGGGCAAGCGTCCAACACAGCCCGAATTGCGTGAAGCGCTGCGCCCTATTGAAGACGAAATCGATCCACAAGGAGATATTCATGCCAGTGCAGAATATCGCAAAGAGCTTGCGCAAACATTGGCATTTCGTGCCATCGAGCGTGCTATACGGCATGCAGGCTCTGCCTCACCCGAGCAATGAGTAGACAAGTGCAGTGAAATTGAGCATTAAATGGAGTCGCATCCTCTATGGATGCCCAGGTTCCAGTGGGAGGCAAGAACAATGGAGTCCCAGACAGTCTTTTATGAGTTGAAGGTCAACGGCAAGACATATCGCGTTGATGATGTCGAACCCCGCATGTTACTCGCGGACGTGCTGCGTGATGTGCTGGGCCTCACCGGCACTCATCTCGGTTGCGAGCATGGCGTCTGTGGTGCCTGTACTGTGCTTCTCGATGGCTTGCCTGCCCGGTCATGCTTGATGTTTGGCATTCAAGTACAGGGACATGAGATCACGACGGTGGAGGGCCTGGCCCCTGACACTGCAAGACGCTTTCTGGGAAGAACACGGTCTGCAATGCGGATTTTGTACATCCGGCATACTCACAACCATGTCATGGTTCCTGAAGCAAAACCCCGCACCAACTCGCGCTGAAATCCGCGAGGCGCTCTCCGGCAATCTCTGTCGCTGTACGGGATACCAGAACATTGTGACCGCGGTAGAGCGAGCCGCCGACAAGATGAAAGCAGCATCATTAGAAGGAAACGGAGCAGAGGGAAATGACTATCGGTGAAGCAATCAAACGCATTGAGGACCCACGGCTGCTGGTCGGCAAAGGACAGTACGTCGCCGATGTGCGTGTGCCTGGAATGCTCGAAGCCTGCGTGGTGCGCAGTCCCTATGCGCACGCAAAGATACTCGGCATAGATAGCAGCGCAGCCTATGCCATCAAAGGTGTTATTGCCGTCGTGACGGCCAGCGATCTCCCATCTGACCTTCAGCCAATACCTATGCGGCTCACTCCTGCCCCCGAACTTGCCCACACGCTGCAGATGCCTCTTGCAAGCAGCGTCGTTCGCTACGCAGGTGAGCCAGTGGCAGTCATTGTAGCAGTTTCCCGCTACGTTGCCGAGGATGCGGCAGAACAAGTGCTTGTTGAATACGAGATGTTACCTGCTGTTACAGATAGCAGAGCTGCCATACGCGCAGATGCACCTCTCCTCTACCCAATGCTCAGCAGCAATACTGTTTACACTATTGCTTCGAAGAAAGGCGACTCAAAGCAGACTTTACGCCAGGCTCCCTATCGATTGACTCTGGATTTTGCCATTCAACGTCATACTGCCATTCCAATAGAGACACGCGGCCTGGTAGTGATCCCGGACGCAGAGGGACGCATCCACGTCTATGGCCCAACGAAGGTTGTTCACTTCAACCGTATCGTCCTCGCAAGCCTGCTGAACTGCGATCCTGCGCTCATTCACTTTATTGAGACGGATGTGGGGGGCGGTTTTGGCGTACGTGGTGAATTTTACCCTGAAGACTTCCTGATCCCCTTCATTGCCCGCAATGTTGGGCAGCCAGTGCGCTGGATTGAAGATCGTATGGAACATCTGAAAGCAACGAATCATTCTCGTGAGCAACGCCACCATCTTACTGTAGGGTTTGATGACAGCGGCAGGTTACAGGGGCTGGAGGATGAAATCTGGGTAAACACCGGGGCCTACATCCGAACGCATGGCGCCACGGTACCTGAGATGACACAGGCCATGCTGCCGGGCCCGTACGACTGGCCTGCTTTTCACCTCGTCACGCACGTGGTTGTCACCAATAAGACGCCGATGGGGACATACCGCGCTCCCGGTCGGTACGAGGGAACCTTTGTACGTGAGCGCCTCATTGAGGCTGTGGCACATACATTGCACCTCGATCCAACCGTTGTTCGCGACCGGAACTTTATTAAGTCGGAGCAGATGCCGTATACTGTCGGCACACATGGGCTTGGTGAGGATGTCGTATTCGACAGTGGCGACTACGGCCGCGTGCTTGCCATCGCTAAACAGCACATGCAATGGGCGGATTTTCCTGGACGCAAGGCAAAAGCACGCGAGCAAGGGCATCTGCGCGGCATGGGCTGGGCTTTCTTTGTTGAGAAGACTGGCCTGGGGCCGTGGGAAGAGGCACGAGTAGGATTAGACGCCGAAGGAGCGTTCTATTGCCACAGCGGGCTTGCCGCGCTTGGTCAAGGTACTGAGACTCTCCTGGCGCAATTGATCTCAGATCAGCTTGGCATCAAGCCCGAACAGGTCAAGCTCGTCCATGGTGATACCGATGTGGTACCGGCTGGCAATGGGTCTTTCGCGAGCCGCGGGACAGCGACTGGCGGGATCGCGGCCTACGTAGCGGCTGGGGAACTGAGAAGGCGTATCCTCATGGTGGCCGAGCACTGTTTTGAAACATCTCCTCTAGACTTGCAACTTGGGCCGGAGGGACCTTATCTGGTGGGATTGCCCTCGAGGAGGATGGACTGGCGTCAGGTTGCCGCTTCTGCAGGCAAGGTCAGCATAGAACTGGATGTGCGAGAGCACTATGATGCTCCACACATGACCTATCCATATGGAGTTCATGCCGCGGAAGTCGAAGTCGATAGGGATACCGGACGCATTTCCATCGAGCGCTACCTGATCGCCTATGATATCGGCCGTGCGGTGAATCCAGCACTGGTAAAGGGGCAAATTAGAGGAGGCATGGTACAAGGGTTGGGAGGCGCTCTACTGGAAGAACTGGCTTATGATAACGACGGGCAATTGCTCAGTGGCACCTTCATGGATTATTTGCTGCCAACTTCCTGTGAAGCGCCCGATATCGAGGTGATTATCACAGAAGATGCTCCTTCCCGCCATAATCCACTCGGTGTAAAGGGATGTGGAGAGGGAGGCACAACCGGTGTTGGAGCCGCCCTTGCTAATGCTGTTGCCGATGCGCTTGACGCACCGCCGGAAGCATTCACAGAGTTACCAATTCGTCCAGAAACGGCACGCGTGTGGATTCGACGCTTATCAGCACAGCAGAGTTTGGACAGAACGTAGAAAGGTGAGTATGCATATGATCGGTCGGCGCGTGAAACGCCCCGTTGATCCACGCTTACTGCGTGGCCAGGGCCAGTATATAGCAGATCTGCGTTTACCTGGGATGCTTCATGCTGCATTTATTCGAAGCGTCTACGCGCACGCACGAGTCCTGGATGTCGATGCATCTGCTGCTGCGCAGATGCCTGGCGTCGTTGCCATATACAGTCCACTCGACGTAGCATTCCCATCCCTCCCTTTACTCTTTCCGCATCCGGCACTTGAGGCTGTTACACAGCAGCCGCTCAGCCGTGAGGTGGTACACGTGGGAGAGCCTGTCGTCATGGTCATCGCGGATAGCCGCTATCACGCCGAGGATGCGTGCGAGGCCATAGAGGTCTCATATGAGTCGCTCGACGCTGTAGCATCCATTCAGGCTGCCATGGCTAAAGATGCATCGCCCACTCATAGTTGGATGAAATCCAATCTTGCTGCACGTTTTCAGCAGAACGTCGGTGATGCCGAAGGCGCACTGGAGGAGGCACCTGTCGTTGTTTCAATGGAGCTGGAAATTGGCCGGGTAAGCTGCATGCCAATCGAGTGCCGGGGATTGGCTGCCCGGTGGTCTGATAGTCTTGGCTCACCAGAACTCACCGTCTATGCGGCAACACAGACACCACACATGATGCGGCGTATCTATGCAGACATGTTCGCTATGCCCGAAGAGCGTATGAGAGTCATAGCACCTGACGTGGGTGGTGGGTTTGGAGCGAAAGAACCCTTTTATGTCGAGGACTTTCTCGTCCCCTGGGCAGCAAAGCAGCTAGGCCGTCCAGTCTGCTGGATTGAAGATCGCCTTGAACACTTACAAGCAGCGGTGCATGAGCGAGAGCAGAAGCACTGGGCCCGGATCGGGTTAACCCGCACTGGAGAAATTCTAGCTGTCAGCGATTCCTTTGTGACCACCACAGGTGCATATGTTCCGTGGGGAGTGATCGTCCCAATCATAACATCCACACTGATTCCAGGCCCATACAAAGTCCCACACTACCACTGTGATGTCGAAGTGTTCTACACCAATACCATGTCCCTCGCCCCCTACCGGGGAGCAGGACGTCCACAGGCAGCCTTTGTCATCAATCGCCTGCTTGACAAGGCCGCTGATCAGCTTGGTATGGATCCCGCCGAGATCCGCTTCAAGAACTTCATCCAGCCCGACGAATTCCCTTACCGCACAGGCCTGATTTCACGCGACGGAACAGCTATGCAACTTGATAGCGGCGACTATCCCGCGCTACTGACCATGCTGCTGGACAAGGGTCACTATCAAGGCTGGCGAGAAGAGCAACTGCAAGCACGGAATGCGGGCAACCTACTCGGAATCGGTCTCTCTGTTGCCATTGAGAATACCGCTTTAGGACCGCACGAGGGCGCGCACATCACCATTGAGAGCAACGGTGATGTCATTGTCAGAACAGGCGCAGCATCACAGGGCCAAGGGCACGAAACCACCCTGGCGCAGGTTGCAGCTAACGTCCTCTGTGTCCCGCTGGAACGAGTTCATATCCACGAAGGCGATACTGCTGCCATTGCCTACGGAACGGGTACGTTTGCCAGCCGTACAGCCGTTGTCGCAGGCAGCGCCACTCAGATGGCAAGTGAAAAGCTACGGCAAAAAATCACGCGACTCGCATCGCACCTTCTTGAGGTTACAGCAGAAGATTTGGATCTTGTCGATGGAACGGTGCAGGTACGGGGCAGCCCGCAACGCGGCATCTCATTTGCACAGCTCGCTAAATTAGCAAGCGGTCGGTTCCCAGGCTCAACATTCAGTTATCCTATCGAGCCAGGGCTAAGCGCAACCGAATACTTCATTCCTCAGGGTTCAGCCGTTGCCGCGGGCGCTCACCAGGTTGTTGTCTCGGTCGATCCTGGCACGGGAAACGTGCGTATCCTGGCATATACCGCCGTCCATGATTGCGGAACCATCCTGAATCCCCTGATCGTTGAAGGCCAGGTGATGGGAGGAGTTGTCGCCGGTATCGGAACCGGGCTACTCGAAGAGATTAGATACGACGAGCAGGGGCAGTTGCTGACAAGCACACTGATAGACTACCTGATGCCGGCTGCAGCTGAGATGCCGGATATCACTATCGCTCACCTGCAAACGCCTTCTCCGCTGAACCCACTGGGAGCGAAAGGAGCCGGTGAAGGAGGGGCTATTCCTGCCCCAGCCGCTATTGCAGCCGCGGTGGAGGATGCCCTTCGACCTTTCCATGCAGAAATTACGCAGATTCCGACCACACCGGTACGTGTTAAAAGTCTGATCGCTGCTGCTAATAAGCAACACAACAGCGATCAGCCACAAGAGGCATCCTGAGCCTTCCACAAACTTTCGCCAGGGGTTCTGTTCTGGCTTCCATTCTCCTCACAGATGCCGATGAGGAGAGTGGAAGGAATAGCAGACTTTCGGCCTGTTAGCAATTGAGGCGGTAACAGAGTTTCCACCGGTCACTTAGCCTATTACCGGGGAACGTTAGGAAGCTGCTTGCTACTCCTCATAGAGGGGACGCATAACACCACAGCGGGGACAATAACAGGTCTTGCCGCTCAGTAAGAATGGCCTCCTGCAAAGAGGACATCTCCAGCTCATGGTACCAGAGGCCCTCATCTGCCTTTGTGCAGTGGCCGGGGAGGGTTCACCTGACAGTATGGGTTGCAGGCGCAGTGCTCTGACCTTTTGAGTGTCCGTCAGGGTCGAGAGCGCTACGACAGTTTGTTGCCCTGGGCGATGAGGCAGTGACCAGGCGATTTGCTTTGGCTGCTGTCTCATGAGGATGCCCTGCACAAGATTTCCCTGGAAGACGGGAGGAACAGGTTCGGGGGGGATCACTTCTGCTGCCTTGGCGTTTTCAGATGGGAGCATCGGCCTGACTGCACGCTTTTGACGTGCTGGGGTGATCCACGTGTACCAGCGTGTATGCAATGCTGGCACAATCCCCCTTGGCATCAGCAAAATAACCACCAGAAGAAAACAGCCAAAGAGAATCTGATTGATACCGAGTGCTGTGGGACCGTACTGCTGGTTCAGGTAGGTTTGGAGCGGCTCGAGCAGCAGACCTCCTACAATCGGGCCTACCACAGTGCCAACACCCCCAAAGAACGTTAGCGTCACAATAGTAATATCCACGGTTTGATCGAAAGCACCCAAGGGAGTGATAACCCCGGCAAAATAGATGGTCAGAGCACCAACCATGCCGGTAAAGGTTGCGGAGACGACGTAAGCGGCGAGCTTGTGCCGACCTACACGGATGCCAAGGCTGCGGGAGCGGTCCTCGTCCTCACGGATCGCGACGAGGAGCAACCCGAATCTTGAGCGTCGTATCCACCAGGACACAAAGGGTGTCGGAAGGAGGAGGGTAAGCGCCATATAGTAGAACGGTAGAGTATAGAGATCGGCGTTCCAGGTCGGCTGTGGCAGGAAGAAGCCTGCAGCGCCACCCGTGAGGTCCTGGCCAGTAGCTGGAAGATAAAGAAGATGGCCATGGTGATAACCATGAAGGTGTACCGCCGTGCTCGCAGGGCAATCCAGCCCAGAGGCATGGAGAAAGCGCCAGCAACCAAACCTGCCAATGGGAGCAGCAGAAAGGGCTCATATCCCCCTTGGATGTTCCAGTCTTTGCACAGTAGCGCTAGTGCATAGGCCCCGATGCCGTAGTACGCTGCATGGCCCAGGGAGATGTAGCCTGTATAGCCTGAAAAGATATTCCATGCGACCGCTGCTCCCGTTAGGAGTAAGACATTTACTGCCATGGCATTGCTAGTGGAGTCTCCGATCAGGATGGGGAAAGCCAGTGCGAAGAGGATGATGGCGACCAATCCTAGAGTTCTGTAATGTTTCATGGCTTCTTTTGTATAGCCCACAAAGGCCCTCAAGAGCACTTGAAGGTGAACCTGACCGACAGGAAAAATCAGCTGGGCTCTCCTTTTTTAGTAGATCACGGCTGCGGTGCAACTCCACCCCTAAGGAGCTGTGACACATTCCACATACCATCATAGCTAGCTCTGCCATTAAAGGCAAGAGAATACGCCTCCCCATAGGACAATTGGGGGAAAACGGTAACCTCACGATTGCAGTAGGAAACTGGTGTTTGGATGAGGGCAAGGATCATCTTCGAGGGCTGATCTGATAAATTTAACGTGATTTTAATGGTGATCGTCGGAAACTCCTGCTATAGTTAGCGCAGCCCGAACTAGGAAATATGGGTAGGTTTCTAGACAGTCTTTATACACTGGGGGTACACTGATCAGTGGTTATTCACCCCTGGGGAATCTGCCATGCTCTCGCGCGATCGAGACATGGATACGCGAGAAGCACAGCACAATGACAGTTACATGCTGTCTGATGAAGAAGGGATTGAAGCTGACATGACAAGATTTTTGGGCAATATACCTATTTTCCGTCGCCTCTTCATATCGTTTGCAGTAGCAGCAGCGATACCTGCGATCGTCATTATCTTGCTGGGTAATTTTTATCTTGCTTCATTGTCGGGGCGTGGGAATGCGGTACAGACAAGCTTTGATGCGCAGAGTCTCGCGTCTCAGCAGGTGACCAACTTGCAGGTGATGAATGCGCTCCTGAAGACCTCGCTGAACAATATCTTTGCGGGTCAGAGTGCAAGCGTGCATGATCCCTCGCTGGTCGCTTCGGGAGGTCTTATATTCACTGATATCACGGCTCGTGAAACGAATTTCGAGGAGGCACTGGCAACGTATCAGAGCAATTATGAGCTCGCCACCTCTGCCAACATGAGCAACATTCGTACGATCTTGCTGAGCGATAATCCTACCAGTGGCATTATCGGCGATCAACAACAAGCGCTGAACGCAGTCATCATGACTCAGTGGCCTCAGTATAGACAGTTACAGGATATAGTTACAAAACAGCTCAATCCCTTGGAGAATGATCTATTGCAAGGGAAAACGCTCTCACCCTTTCAGATCAATCAGGCATATGAGCAGATTTACCCCATGTATTATTTGGCCAACACCCACTTTACCGATCTCCAGAATAGCTGGCAGCGCGTGGCAGACGATGCTGTGAATATGGGCAAGACGGTGACCGCTGTTGGACCTACTGTCACGCAACCTATCCTTATCGCCACAATCCTGGCTATCATTAGTAGTATCCTGATAGTTTTCTCGACTGGATGGTTAGTAAACCTCACAATCACTCAGCCCCTGCGTCGCCTGGCTGCACTGACCAGGCGTATTACCAGGGGTGACACGAGTGCGCGTGCAAAAATTGCCGGCCGTGACGAAATCAACCTGGTGGCCAATTCGATGAACAGTATGCTGGACAATATTGTTCATCTCATTCAAGAGGCGCAGACCCAGCGCGATAGCCTGCAAGCGCAAGTCGAGAAACTGGTGAGCGAAGTGAGTGGTGTAGGTGAAGGAGATCTGCGCGTGCAGGCAGAAGTCACAGCAGATGCCCTGGGTGTCCTGGCGGACTCATTTAACTACATGGTGGAGGAACTCGGCAGCCTGGTAGTGCGCGTCAAAATG
>WNFJ01196940.1_pt1 | contig 16563 bp, 16 predicted proteins | sample 5400461 | NCBI WGS metagenome assembly WNFJ01 (sample SAMN13153349, study PRJNA577476) | soil metagenome | isolation source: 115 cm saprolite on Douglas fir-dominated hillslope | place: USA:California | collected 2013-09-17 | reverse complement strand
GAAAAGCGAGCGGAATCACCTGACCGCGATTCTGCGCCAGCTTCGAGATCAGCGCATCCGCGGGCGGGCAGCTCGAACAACCTTGCGAAGTGAACAGCTCGACGACAACCAGTGCGGCCAGGATCATCGACCGCGATTTTACGCGGCACTCTCTTCGCGTGCGGCCTGAATCTCAACAGTTCTGTTACTTTGTCGTCCGCCGGTCTGCACGAGCGCAACGCCGCCGAGGATGATGCACATCGCGGCGATGGAGACCCAGGTGAGTTGTTCCTTGAGAATCAACCATCCTAGAAGCACGGCCACCAGCGGATTGATGTACGCGTACATCGACATGCTCGTCATGGGCAGTTTTTTTAGAGCGTAGACATACGACGTGTAAGCCAGCAGTGAGCCGAACGTCGTCAGATACGCCAGACCGATGATGCCGTCGCGAGTCCACGTCAGCCGTTGTGCTTCGCCGATCGACAAGCCGACCAACCCGACCGCCAGACCGCCGGCGATCATCTGAAACGCCGACAACATGAACGGCGACACGCCGGCGAGGTTGTACTTTCCGCGCATCGTGCCGTACTGCCAGGCGATCGATCCGATCTGGATTGCGAGCGCGCCGAGGATGAAGTGGAGATCGAGTGCGCCGGTTGCGCCAGGCGTCACGAGCAGTGCGACGCCGATGAATCCGATCAGCATGCCGAGTCCGCGGCGCATGGCGATGTGCTCGCCGTCGGGGCGGAAGCGTTCCATGAGCGCGGCCCAGAACGGTGCGGTCGCCACGAGAAGGGCCGCGATTCCGCTCGGCACCCACTGCTCGGCCCACACGACCGACAAGTTGCCGATGCCGACCATCAACAACGCGACGAGGATGACTTCGCGGATGACGCGTGTGCCTCGCGGGATCGACTCGCCGAGGAATCGCGCGATGGCGAACAACATCGTTCCGGCCAACACGAATCGCATCCCGGTGAGAAGAAACGGCGGGATGCTGCGCACCGCGACGCGAATCGCGAGGTAGGTCGTGCCCCACACGATGCAGACGATCGCGAATGCGACGTACGCCAGGACGCGATCGCGCTTCATACGTCTTCTCCGAGCACGACTCCGCCGATTTTTTCACAATGCGTGCGCATCACGATCGTCGTGCGCGTGGAGAGGCCGAGCGGCGGCGCGGTCAGGCTTGCGACGAGATCGTTGAGCGACGCGATGGAGCCGGTGCGGACTTTGATCAGGTAGCAATCATCGCCGGCGACCGTGTGCGCTTCCAACACTTCATCCGTTTTCAGAATGCGTTGAAACGCTTTCCAGACTTGCGGCGTCAGTTGTCCGCTGGTGCGGCATGATACGAAGGCCGTGATGTTGCGTCCGAGGGCGCCCGGATCGATGACGGTGGTGGTGCCGCGAATGATTCCGTCGCGCTCGAGCCGCTCGATGCGGTCGGCCACCGCAGGACGCGAGAGGCCGATCTTTTCCGCAATCTGGGCCGCCGGCGCGCGCCCGTCCTTCTGCAGAAGCGTCAGGATCTCGAGATCTAATTCATCTAGATCGTCGGCCATCGGCCAATTCTACCATCGGTTCGACGGCAGCATCAGCATCAGACCTTCGATTCGTCAGACAGCCGCTTCGACCGGCTCGGCGGTTTCGACCCGCGTGCGGGTGAGGTGCGGGTAGCGGAATTCGATCCGATGCATTGCAGCGCGCAGCAGATCGCGCTTGAGGTACTCGATCTTCACGCAGCCGGCCGGGTCCGTCAGCAGGCGGCGGAGCGCGTCGCGGCGCAGCAGGATGCTTCGCAGTTTCAGCGACTTTCCACGAACGGCGTACCGGATCACATCGCGAACTTCGGAGCAAACGCGCACGACCGCTGGATCGAGAACGCCCACGATCTCGTCCGCCAGCTTTGTTTCATCCATTTTCTGCGTCGTCGTGCTCATTTGTTCCTCCCGACTGTTTGATCTAATAGACGACGAGGAGCCCGGAAAGTTGCGATGCGGGTGAGCTTTTCACCGTTAGGAAACAGCGCCGTTGCAAAACAAAACGAGACCGTGCTGGACGTCGCACGCCGCGCGGGAGCACCGATCGGCAATTCCTGCGGCGGCATCGGGATCTGCAACCGATGCCGCATTCGCATCGTAGAGGGAGCAGAGAACCTGACGCCGCCCACGCGCTTCGAGACCGATCCCGATTCGCGGCTGGCGTGTCAGGCGGTGGTTCTCGGCGACTGCATCATTACGACGACGTATTGGTGATGAACATGCAGTCGCCGTAGCTGTAGAAAAGATATTTCTCGCGGATGGCTTCAGCGTACGCGCGGCGGATTGTCTCCGTGCCGGCGAACGCGGAGACCAGCATGAGCAGCGTCGATTCCGGCAGGTGAAAATTCGTCAGCAGTTTGTCGACCGCGCGGAACTCATAGCCGGGAGTGATGAAGATGTTGGTTTCGCGGCGGCCGAGTTCGAATCGATCGCCGCGCTTCGCGCTCTCCAGCGCGCGGACGGTTGTCGTCCCGATCGCGACGATTGATTTGGCGGCGTTCAGTTTGGCGGCCGCCTCTTCGCTGATCTCATAGATCTCGCTGTGCATCACATGTTTGCTGATGTCATCGACCTTCACCGGCTCGAACGTGGCGATGCCGACGTGCAGCGTGATGCGCACGATCTCGATGCCGCGCGCGGCGATCGACGCGAGAATCTCGCGTGTAAAGTGCAGGCCGGCCGTCGGCGCGGCGATCGCTCCCCGCTCGCGCGCGTAGATCGTCTGATACGACTCGCGATCATCCTGCGTCGACGCCCGCGCGATGTATGGCGGCAGGGGCGCGACGCCGATGCGCTCCATCTCGCTGATGTCGCCCTCGAATCGGATGACGATCGTGCCTTCGCTTTTTTCGAGCACATGTCCGACGAGTCGATCCGAAAAGCGCAGCGTGTCGCCGGCTCGAATCCGCCGCGCTGGCTTAGACCACGCTTCCCACGTCATCGCGTCGCGCTGCCGAACGAGCAGCACCTCGATCGGCCGCTGCATCGCCCCTTTGGGTGCTGCAAAGAGCCGAGCCGGAATCACGCGGGTGTCGTTGATTACGAGCGTATCGGACGGATCGAGGCGGTCCGGAAAATTCGAAAAGTCCTCGTGCTCGATGCGATCGCGGCCAATCACCATCATGCGCGATCGCCCGCGCTCGCGCGGCGTCTGCGCGATCAGCTCGGACGGCAGGTCATAGGCGAAATCGCTGCGTTTCACTAGAATCGCGCGCGATGATACGCGCGCGCGTGATCACCTGTTCCGACGGTGCTGCCAGCGGCCATCGCGAGGACCGGTCGGGGCCGGCCGTGCGCGAGATTCTCGAAAAGAGCGGGTATGCAGTCGACGCTGTGGTCATCGTTCCCGACGATTGCGACGCCATTGCAACTGCGATCGAGAATGGCACTGGCGACGGCGCGCGTCTCGTGGTCACCACCGGTGGAACGGGAATCGCGCCGCGCGACGTCACGCCTGAGGCGACTATGCGCGTCTGCGAGCGACTCATTCCCGGATTTGGAGAATTGATGCGCAGCTCGTCGCTGCAGAAAACGCCTATGGCGTCACTCTCGCGCGCACAAGCCGCGACGCGCGGCTCGGCACTGGTCGTGAATCTTCCCGGTTCCGTGACCGGAGCACGCGAAAATCTACAGGCCGTATTGCATCTCATTCCACATGCGTTGGAGTTGCTCACCGGCGAACGCGTGGAGAAACATCCATGAGCGTTCGCCCCGGCCTGGAAGTACTCCTCGACGATCCACGTCCCATCGCCGGCAAGAAAATCGGACTGGTGACGAATCAAAGCGCGGTCACCAGCGATCTGCGACATGGCGTGCGGCTTCTGCATGCCGGACGCGGATGGAAGCTCATCGCGCTCTTCGGCCCCGAGCACGGAATCTGGGGCGAAGCGCAGGACATGGAGGGCGTCGAGCAGTCGGTCGATCCGCTGACCGGCCTGACTGTCTATTCGCTCTATGGCAGCAGCGAGAAAGATCTCGCGCCGAGACGCGACGTCCTCAAAACGCTCGATGCTCTGGTCATCGATCTTCAGGACATCGGCTCGCGGTACTACACCTTCATCTACACGATGGCGCTGTGCATGCGCGCGGCGGCGCCGATCGGACTTCCGGTCATCGTCCTCGACCGTCCAAATCCGATCGACGGCGTCCATCTCGAAGGCAACATCCGCGAAGAAAAGTATTCGAGTTTCGTCGGCATGTTCCCGCTGCCCACACGACACGGCATGACGCCCGGCGAGCTGGCGCGCTACTTCAACAACATCTTCAAGCTCAATTCGAATCTGACCGTCGTCCCGATGAAAGGATGGCGGCGCGGGATGTGGTGGGGCGACACCGGACTGCCGTGGGTGATTCCCTCCCCTAACATGCCGACGGTCTTCACCGCCACCGTTTATCCCGGCATGTGTCTCGTCGAAGGCACAAACCTCAGCGAGGGACGCGGCACGACGCACCCGTTCGAATTCTTCGGCGCGCCCTGGCTCGAACCGTTCAAGCTCGCGGAGAAGCTCAACGCGGTCGGACTGCCGGGAGTGCGATTTCGCCCGCACTACTTCCTCCCGAAGTTTCAGAAGCACAGCGGCAAAGTCTGCGGCGGCGTCGAGCTGCACGTCACCAATCGCTGGGCCTTCGAGCCGTATCGCACCGGACTGTGGTGCGTGAAGATCGCGCGCGACGCAAACCCCGAAAAGTTCGACTGGCGCCGCGAGACGTACGAGTTCGTCTCCGACCGGCTCGCGATCGATCTCCTCGCCGGCAGCGATCGCTACCGCCTGCTCGTCGAGGACGGCGGCAATGTCGACGATTGGGTTGCGGAGTGGGAAGAGCCGCTGCGCGACTTCGCGAGCACGCGCGAAGAGTTTTTGTTGTATCGCGCGACGGATGCGCAGTGGGCATAACACGGAGTTGTCGGTTGTCGGTTATCGGTTGTCGAAAACAGATCACTGACAACTGATAACGCGCGAAGCGCATGCTGGAGATCCTTTACGAAGATAACGCGCTCCTCTTCCTCAACAAGCCTCCCGACATCGTCGTACAGCGTTCGTACGATCCGAACGAGCCCGTCCTTCTCGAACAGGCGGAAGCGCACGTTGGAAAGCTCTTTCTCATGCAGCGGCTCGATCGCGGCACCAGCGGCGTGATCTTTTTCTCGAAGCTGACCGAGATCAATGCGAAGCTCACGCGCCAATTCGAGACGAAGCAGATTCGGAAGCGCTACCTCGCGCTGTGCGAAGGTGAGCTGGCGGAAAATCAGACCGTCGACACGTCGATCGCGCGCATCGGACCGATTTCTTTCGGCGTTCGCGAGGAAGGCAAACGCGCGTTGACGTCGATTCGCGTTCTGCGCGCGACGCGCCGAGGATCGCTGGTCGAGGTGGCGTTGCAGACGGGCCGGACACATCAGATCCGGGTCCATCTGGCGGCCATCGGCCATCCGATCATCGGCGACTGGCTCTACGGTACGAGAAACGCGCCAAGGCCGATGCTGCATGCTGCCGAGCTCGCTTTGATGCATCCGCTGACAAATGCGCCACTTCGAGTCAGTGCCCCTCCGCCCGGCGACTTTTGGAAGGTCGCCGAAGAGCGCGAAATCGTGTCTCGCGACGAGGACATCATGACCCCCTCGGAGTGCAGCTAAACCATTGAATCGCCTAGAATAAACACCCTCCCATGGTCGTTACTGATTGCATAGGAGACAGCCATGAGACTCTGGAGCAAGATCGCAATCGCCCTTGCATTCGTCCCGCTGATCGCGACGGCGCAGTACAAGGACCTGGACGTCGCCCTGTCGAATCTGACGCGCGGCTTCGGAGGTGGTGATCCTCAGGCGATCGTCTCCGGAATCGCCGACGGCGACCAGGTGATGCTGCAGTTTCCCGGTCTCATTCAGCAGAGCGGCTCGAACGTCTACGGCCGCGATCAGGCTGCCTATCTGCTCGACGGCCTGTTCGGAAAAGTGCATCCGAGCGGGTTCGAGCAGGAAAGCGCCAGGAAGGTGAGCGCCGAGGGGCAGTATCACATTACGGGCACCTGGACGATTCAGAACGCGGGCAAGAACGAGAATCGCGAGCTTTACATTACGCTGCACAATAAGAATGACCGCTGGTCGATCCTCTCCATCCGGTCCGCGGGAAAATAGCGAGCCGGTCAAACGCGTCGCTTCCTCGATCGCCGTCGCGCTTGCGACGGCGATCTGTCTTTTCCCGCGACTGCATTCACCCGCCGCATCGGCAGTCATTCTTCTTCTCGCCATCGCCGCATTGGCGATCGCACCACAGCGCGTCATCCAGACCGCGGCGCTTTTTCTGATCGGCGTTGCAGCGATCGACCTGGTCACGTTCGTCGCGGCGGCGCGCATCAGCAGTAGTTTCAGCGAGCGGTCGCTGTCGCATGTCGATCGCGAGGTGGCTCGCGTCCGCAGCGAGATCAGCGACATCGAGTCGGAGCTGCAGACGAGCGCGGACAGCGTCGCAGCCGCGATCTCGGCGAAACCCGACACCACGCGCGCCGTTATGTTTCACCTCCTGGCCCGGCAGCCACACGACCGAGGGCGAGGCATGCGAATTGTCGGCTCGAACCAAGCCGGATTGGCGTGGTGGGGCGACGAGCTTCGCGTGAGCGGCGCCGTGACGTATCAGTTCGATGTCACCAACCTCTACATCACGCGGTCGCACCCACTTTCGAACGCGCCGCTGGTCGTGGAAGCCTTCCAGCGGATTCCGAATCAGCCGCGCGCGCATTCACTTTTCGATCCCGACGACGACTGGATCGCGAGCACAGTTTTTCACGGCGGGCCGCTGCGTCAGGAGCCGGGATCGCGCCGATACGCGATCGCGAAACGGCCCGATTCGGCGCTGTTCATCGACGTGGTCCCACACACCCGCCCTGAAATCGTCGCGAACACCCAGCTCCTCGGATGCGACGCCGCCGCGATTCTGCTGACGCTGGCCGCGCTGGTGATCGCGTGGCAATTGCGGCAATCGACTCTTCTGGCGATCATTTTGATCGCGGTTGCGCGCATCGCGCTGATGCCGCTGCGATTCGATACCGACACGTGGCACATCTTCGGTTTCGACATCTACGCATCGCGAATGCTGGACGGCTTCAGCCGCTCGCCATTCGATCTCCTGCTGACCGCTGCCGCGACCCTGGCAATCGTGATCGTCTTCAATCGATTGAGGCCAACGCCGCGCATCGAAGTCATGCGCGCGATCCTGATGGTCATCGCGGGCGTCGGTTTCGTCGTGTTCCTCCGAAATCTGGTCGATAACGCGCGCGTCTCGGCCGTCCCCGATCACATCGTGCCGATATCCGTCGCGCAGTCGGTATTGCTTCTTGCGATTCTCAGTTTCGCGTTTGCAGTCGTCAGCCTCGCGCCGCGCGCCGGGAAACCGCATCGGATCGTTCGACTCTTCATCGCCGCCGCCCTGGCCGTACCGCTGGTCTACTTCCCGCTGCACATCTTCGAGACTTCCAGCGCACGAAAATTTGTCGCCGACACATACGCGCCGCTCGTCATCGGTGAGGCCGGGCAATTGCGCACGATGATCGAGGACACATTGAAAAACGAATTTTCGATCGTCGACCTGAGCACGATCCTTCCCGACGACTACACGCGCATGGATCTTCAGGACCTCGCGTATGCGCTGTGGCTGCGATCCGATCTGTCGAAGTTGAGGATCCCGGCGGTCATCACGGTTCACGACATCTTCGATCATCCGCTGAGCCGTTTCGGCGTCGGACTGCCGCAGTTCAGCGAGCGGCGCTCGGAGCGCGGCGCCGAAGTGCTGCAGGTCGGAAGTTTGCGCCGGGTGTTGATGCATCACGATTTCGAGCTGACGACGTTCGGCATCCCGATCGGCGAAGGAAGCGTGCACGTCGTAAAGCCCGCGGATCCGGGCGCCACGGCCTACGCAGATGTCTACCGCGATTTCTTCGAGCCGTCGTTCGCCGATACGACCAGCGGCCTCCGCGCGCAGCCCGCTCCGACGGTCTTCGATAAAACCGGCAAGCCGCGCGGCCCGTCCACGGTGAAGCTGCCGCAGAGTGCCGATCGCTATTTTGCGACTCTCAAAAATGGTCAGGGCATTTGGGTCAGCGCGAGTGAGGGAACGGGAACATCCGTTTATTTGCGACGCAGCGACAACATCCTCTACGCATTTCCGATCCAGGTGCCCACGCCGGGACAACAGGTGCGCCGCGCGGGAAGCGTCGCGATCTGGGCGATCGCGTTCGTGCTCATCGCGATCACGATCAGCTCACTCCCTCTGATCGCATCCATCGTTCGGAATCTGCCGCGCAGCCTCGATTTCCGGACTCGGACGTCGCTCTACGTCACGGCTGTCGTGTTGCTGCCGCTCGTCCTCTTCGTCATTTTCGTGCGCGCATACCTCGGCACGCGCCTCCAGGCGGAATACGACGAGCGCGCGCAGACTGCGCTCAACGCCGCCGAGCGGGTGATCGAGGACTATCTAGCGTCGACAAGCTCCACGCGGCCGGAGCAGGTCCTCGACGACGACGTGTTGAGCTGGCTGGCGCTCGTCATCGGCCACGATCTGCATCTCTATCGGAATGAACAGCTCATCGCGTCGAGCCGGCGCGATCTTTTCGCGGCGCACATCGACTCCGAGCGCTTGCCCGGCGATGCGTACCTGCAGATCGTTCTGAACGGACGCCAACTCTGGCGCGCGCATCACACTTCCGGTTCCGCGCAGTTCATCGAGATCTACAGCCCGATCACGTTGGCGCCGGGACAGAACTACACGCTCGCGCTTCCGTTCATCGTGCAGGCGCGTCAGATTCAGGCGCAGGTCAACGACCTCGCGACCTCGATCTACATGCTGCTGGTGTTCGTGGTGCTGGCCGCGATCGCGGTTGCCTATCGCGCAGCTCGCAGCGTTACGCGTCCTGTTCAGGCACTGGTCGGCGGGGCTCGGGCGGTCGCGCGCGGAGACTTCGACATCGACGTTCGCGTTCCTCACGATCCCGACCTGGGACTTCTCGTGACAACGTTCCGCGACATGGCGCAGTCGATCCGCCGGCAGCAGAACGATCTGCGCCACGAGCGCGATCGGTTGCAGACGCTGCTCGAGAACATCAATGCCGCGGTGGTCGTGCTCGACGGAAAGATGCACGTAGGCGCGACGAATCTCGCCGCGCGCAAGCTCTTCGGCGAGGCCATCGACTTCCCGCCGGAAGTTCGGGAGTTTCTGGACAGTCACCGCCAGCGCCACGCGGAATCGGCGGAGCTCGCGCTCAATGTCGACGGCGCCGAGCGCACTTTCCGCGTGTCGATCGTTCCGCTACCCGACAGCGAAGAAGAAATGCTGATCGCGGAAGATGTCACGGAGATTCTGCGATCGGAGCGCCTCGAGGCGTGGGGCGAGATGGCCCGGCAGGTCGCGCACGAGATCAAGAATCCGCTGACGCCGATCCAATTGACCGCCGAGCATCTCCGCGCGGTTGCCGAAAATGATGATGCCAGCCTTCCCGCGCTCGTGAAATCGGCCGTCGATAACATCCTCCGCCAGGTCGTCATGCTGCGCGAGACCTCGAAGGAATTCAGCGATTACGCGTCGCTGCGTCAGGTACAGAAAAAGCCTCTCAATCTCCGCCGGCTGCTGGAAGAGATCGCAGCCAGTTACGCCGACAGCCGCGAGCGCGGGATCGATTTCCGCGCTGACATCGCGTCGACGACGCCGGCGCAATTCGCAGGCGATCCGCGAATGCTGCGCGGCGCGATATCGAATCTGATCGAGAACGCCTTCCAGGCCGCCCCCGGCGGCGTCGTGCGCCTCGGAAGCCGCGGGGTCGACTCGAAAGTCGTCGTTTCGGTCGAGGACAACGGCCCAGGCGTCCCCCCGGAAGTCCTCCCGCGGATCTTTGATCCATACTTCTCTACTAAATCCGCCGGCACCGGCCTGGGGCTGGCCATCGCCCGTAAAGCGGTCGAGGAACATGGCGGTTCTGTCCGGGCCGAGAATCTCAACCCCGGTTTCCGTGTTTCGATCGAATTGCCTGTGAAATAGAATCGCGGCTCACATGAAACGCCTGCTTCTCACGCTTCTGCTCGTCATCAGCGCCCCTCTTGCGCAAGGCGAAGGGCCGATCGACGAAACGCGCTTCACGCTGCGTGAGCAGTTCCTGCGGCTGATCAATCGCGATCGGAAACAGTTCGGCCTGCCACTGGTGCAGCTCGATGCGCTGGCTTCGGCGGTCGCGGACGCCTATTGCCAGGACCAGATTCGCAACGGCACCACCGGGCATTTCACGATCGATGGCCAGGCGCCGTACATGCGCTATGCGTTTGCCGGCGGAAATGATGGCGTGAGTGAGAACGCCGCGGCCTGGTCGGCGAACTACAACTTCAACGACCGCGCGCTGTACGAAATGATGCGGCGCTCGGAAGTCGAGATGATGCGCGAAGTTTCGCCGCACGATGGCCACCGCCGCACGATCCTCGATCCGTTCGCGACGCATTTCGGAATTGGTCTCGCATGGGAGCGCGGCGAATTCCGCCTCACGCAGGAGTTTGTGCGGCGCTACATCGAGTGGAGCCGTCCGCTTCCGAGGACCGCGTCCGCCGGCGACCAGATTTTGTGCAGCGGCCGGCCCGTGAAAGGCTTCTCCATCGAGGCGATCACGGTCCACCATGAGCCGCTGCCGCAGCCGATGGCTGCCGTCATCGCGAACGCGATCAAGACTTATGCGTTGCCCGACACGCGCCGCGAGTACCTGCCGCGGCTTCGTAGCCGCGTCAGCATGTCCTCCGCCGGTTCGATCACGGAAGTGCGCGAGGTCTACAGCGACGGACGCCGCGGCGATTTCCCAATCAAAGACGACGGCGGTTTCGCGTTCGTGGTTCCACTGAACGACGGTCCCGGCGTCTACACTCTCGTCGTGTGGGTGAAAGCGCCCGGCTCGCACGATGCGATCGCGGCCAGCAATGTTTCGCTGCGCGTCAGTGGCCGCGGCGACGGCGCTGGAATCGCTACAGCATTTTCGCAGCGGTAGTGCCGAATCAATCCACCTACGACTGCATCATCATCGGTGGCGGATCCGCGGGTCTGACTTGCGCGATTTTCCTCGGACGTTAGCGTCTGCGCGTTCTCGTCGTCGATGGCGGACGCCCGCGAAATTACGCATCGCGAGCGATCCACGGATTTCTCGGCTATCACGAGATCGCGCCCGGTGAACTTCTCGGACGCGGACGCGCGGAAGCGAAAACGGTCGGCGCCGAGGTCATCGATGGAACTGTCTCGAAACGCAAGATGCGCACTCGCCGCATCGTGCTGGCGTACGGTGTGCGCGACACGCTGCCCGACATTCCCGACGTGGACCGCTATTACGGCCGGGCGTTTTCCATTGTCCCGATTGCGATGGCTACGAAATCACCGGCAAACGCGTCGGCGTCCTCGGATCGGGCACGAAAGCGGCCGGCCTCGCCTTGAAGATGCTGCAGTGGACGGAACAGTTGACGATATTCGTTGATGGTCATGCGCGCGATTTCAGCGAGGAAGAAACGAGCAAGCTGCGCGCGCAGGAAATTGCGATCGTCGACGAGAAGATCGTCAATCTCGCCGGCAAAGATGGACTGGAGGCCGCCGTCCTGTCGAACGGCGGGCGCATGAAGCTCGACGCCATCTTCTTCACCATCGGAACAGAGAGGTCGTGCGATCTCGCCGAGCAGCTCGGATGCGAAGAAGTCGAGGGAACGCCTTGCCTAAAGGTGAACGATTTCAAGGAGACGACCGTCGAAGGCGTCTATGCGATTGGCGATCTGGTGCCCGGCTCGCAGCTCGTCATCACGTCGGCAGCCGGGCACTGCGGGTCTGACGGGCCCCTCCCCCGGCGCTTCGCGCCACCCTCTCCCGATGGGAGAGGGACAGCAGAACTCTCTGCCCTTCTCCCGCCGGGAGAAGGTGCCGCGAAGCGGCGGATGAGGGGCTTGGAATTCACCCCACGATCCACAATGCCTGCCGCCGCGCGATTGCCTGTCCGGCGGACAGCATCAACTGCACGTACGTCTGAATATCGAGATCGGCTTCAACCAGCTCGTCGTCTTCGAGATATTTCGCGGCCAGCTGCATCAGCTCGACGTCATCCGTCGGCAGCGACCGGCTGGCGGCAAATTTCCGCAGCGCATCGACGAGCGCCGGCAAGCTCGCGACGTGAAACGGATCGGCAACGTTGGGCAGCGCGATTTCCTCGATGCCTTTGAGAGGAGCATCGACGAAAACGGCCTGATAGGCATCGATCCCGGCGATCTGTGGGATGCGCTCCTGAAGCGCGACCCAGCCGCGAACATCCACTTCGTCAGAGCGATAGCTGACCTTCATTGCGCCCTCGACCGCACGCGCCAGATCCGGACCCAAAACGTCGTGTGCGGAGCCCGCAATGAAGGTCAGCGGCACGGCGTGTGAGCTTACCACGGCACTTTGCATACAATCGCGGGGGTGTTCGACCGCCTGAAACGGATTGCGCCGTTTCTCAAGCCGCTGCTGATTCTCACCGTCTTCGCGATCGCTCTTCGCGTTCTCGGCACCACGCTCGCGCACTATCGATACCGCGACATCATCGGTTACATCAGTTCCCTTGCGGTCGACCAGGTCATCGCGGCGATCGTGCTGACGCTTTTCGGATACCTGGTGATGACGGGCTACGACACGCTGGCATTCGAGTACATCCGTCATCCGCTGCCCTATCGCAAGATCGCGCTGGCGTCGTTCATCGGCTACGCGTTCAACAACAACGTCGGTCTGTCGGGACTGGTCGGCGGATCGCTGCGCTATCGGTTGTACACGGCCTGGAGACTGAGCGCCGTCGAGATCGCGAAGGTCATCGCGTTCTGCACCGTCAGCTTCTGGCTAGGATTCATCGTGTTAGGCGGGACCTTCTTCATCGTCCTTCCGCCCGACATTCCTGCCTCGGTCCATCTGCCTCTCAACTCGATCCGACTCCTCGGCGTCGTTCTCCTGCTTCCAGCACTCGCGTATTTGGGCTGGGTGGCATTCCGCCGGGAACCCATCCGCATCCGGCAGTGGGAATTCGAGCTGCCGACATTCGGGCTGTTTATCGCGCAGGTCACGATCTCGGCAATCGACTGGATCATCGCAGCCGGCGTCCTCTACATCCTCCTCCCCGATTCCCTGCCCCTGACATTCACGAGGTTTCTCGGGATCTTTCTGCTGGCCCAGATTTCCGGTGTTGCGTCGAACGTCCCGGGCGGCTTCGGAATCTTCGAAGCGGTCATCCTCATTTTTCTCGCGCCGTTCTATTCCGCTTCGTCGATTCTCGGCGCGCTGGTCGCGTTCCGCGTCATCTACTACCTGCTGCCGCTTTTCCTCGCGATGGTTCTTCTCGCGACGCACGAGATCGTCGAGAAGCGCGAGGGCGTCGCGCGGGCCTGGAAGATTTTCGGGCGATGGGCGCCCGGCATCGCGCCCAACCTGCTGGCATTCACCACCTTTGTCGGCGGAGCAGTGCTGCTTTTCTCCGGCGTCACGCCGACGCTTCCGAGTCGTCTGCGCTTCCTGCGTCATCTCGTCCCTCTGCCGATCGTCGAGATCTCGCACTTTTTCGGAAGCATCGCGGGCGCGCTCTTGCTCCTGCTCGCGCGTGGACTACAGCGCCGCCTGGATGCCGCCTACCAGCTCGCCGTTCTGGTCCTGTCGGCCGGCATCTTTTTGCAGATCTTCAAGGGCGGCGATTACGAAGAGGCGGTGGTCCTCGCGATCATGCTCTTCACGCTGGTGTCATCGCGCCGCCACTTCTATCGCAAGGCATCGCTGGTGAACGAGAGCTTCGGACCGGGATGGATCATCGCGATTCTGCTGGTGTTGATGTCGTCGGCATGGCTCGGTTTCTTCAGCTACAAACATGTCGAGTATTCCAACGACTTGTGGTGGCGATTTCAGTTTCGCGGCGATGCTCCCCGATTCTTGCGCGCTTCGGTCGGAGTCATCGCCGCGATGTTGATCGTCGCGGTGCGGCATCTGCTGCGTCCCGCCGTTCCCGAGCCCGACCCGCCCACCGCGTCCGAGCTGGACCGCGCGGCCGAGATCGTTCACGCCGACACGCAGAGCCAGGCGGCGCTGGCGCTTCTCGGTGACAAGCCGCTGCTGTGGAGCGAGAGCGGACGCGCGTTCATCATGTACGGCGTCGAGGGACGCAGCTGGATCACGATGGGCGATCCGGTCGGGCCGGACGAAGAGAAGTCGGAGCTCATCTGGAAATTTCGCGAGCTGTGCGACCTGCACGCCGGCTGGCCGGTCTTCTACGAAATCGAGCGACAACATCTCCACCACTACCTCGATCTCGGCCTCACCCTCCAGAAGATCGGCGAGGAAGCGCACGTGTCGCTGCCCGACTTCACGCTCGAAGGTAGCTCGCGGAAATGGATGCGCAAGATGCAGCGCAAGGTCGAATCGGAAGCGTGCGAATTCGAGATCGTCGCCGACGCGACGCTCATTCTTCGCGAGCTGCGCGAGATTTCCGATGCCTGGCTCGCTGAAAAACGCACGCGCGAGAAAGGATTCTCACTCGGATTCTTTGCCGAGGATTACGTGCGCAGGTTTCCGGTGGCGGTGGTCCGCCGCGGCCCGCGCATCATCGCGTTCGCGAATGTGTGGACGAGCGCCGGCGAGGAAGTCTCCGTCGATCTGATGCGACAACGCCTCGACGCACCCAGCGGCGTAATGGATTACATGTTTCTGAACCTGATCCTGTGGGGCCAGCAGCAAGGCTATCGATTCTTCAACCTCGGCATGGCGCCGCTGTCGGGACTCGAGAATCGATCGCTCGGCACGGTCTGGAATCGCGTGGGGGCGCTCGCCTACCGCTTCGGCGAGAACTTCTATAACTTCCAGGGCCTGCGTCAGTACAAGGAAAAATTCGATCCGATCTGGGAGCCGATGTACCTCGCGTCGCCGGGCGGATTGGCGCTACCGAGGATTCTGACCAACCTTGCGACATTGATTTCGGGGGGACTTCGCGGGGTAGTGGCTAAGTGAACTCTGTGCCTTTGTGGTGAAACCGTTCTCACCACAGAGGCACAGAGAAATTCGAAATTCGCGATCCGTTATTCTATCGCGCGCCGATGCTTTCTCTTTTCCTCGCCGCTGCCATAACCACCGCGAAGTTGCCACTCATCGAAGTGCCCGCGACGAAGGGCACCTCCGACACGCTGGTCGTGTTCGTCTCGGGCGACGGCGGCTGGGCGAAGATCGACAAATCGATGTCGAAGATTCTTGCCGAGAATGGGATGCCGGTTGTCGGCCTGAACGCGCTTCAGTATTTCTGGACGAAGCGGACGCCCGATTCGGCAGCGCGCGACCTGCAATCGATTGTCGAGAAATACCTGACGACCTGGAAAAAGGAGCGCGTGCTTTTCGTCGGCTATTCGCGCGGAGCCGACGTCCTGCCGTTCATGATCAACCGCCTGCCGGCAGAACTACGATCGAAGACCCGGCTCATCGCTCTCCTCGGTCCCAGCCCGAAAGTGGAATTCGAGTTTCACGTCGGCGACTGGATGCGCACCAGCTCGAAGAGCGGATATCAGGTGAAGCCAGAAGTTGATAGATTATCATCTCAAAATATCGTGTGTCTTTTTGGAGAAGATGACAAAGACTCGCTCTGCCCGATCGTGTCCGGTCCGCGCATCAAAACGGTCATGTTGAAGGGCGCGCATCACTTTGACGGCGGGTACGAAAAACTCGCGCGCGTTATCCTGGCCCACCTCGACTAATGATCTTTCTGTTTGCCATCGCGTTGGCCTGCAACGCGCCGGTCATCGAGTTGCCCGCGACGGCCGGCGCGAGCGATCGCTTTGCAGTTGTGCTGACCGGCGACGGAGGCTGGCGGAAAGTCGACGATCGCATCGCGGCGGTTCTGCGATCGCAGGGGATCCCGGTCGTCGGATTTGATGTGCCCGCGTACTTTGCAACGCGTCGTACTCCCGAGGAGAGCGCGTGCGCACTCGAGCAGACCATCCGGATGTACCAGCAGCGCTGGCAGAAGCCGAAGGTGATCCTGATCGGCTACTCGCGCGGCGCGGACGTCCTGCCGTTCATGGCCAGCCGCCTTGCCGACGACATTCGCGCGTCGGTGCAGCTCATCGCGCTGCTCGGACCGGAACCATTGATCGACTTCCGCTTCCACCCCTGGTGGGATCCGAAAAAGTACTTCCACCATGAAGAGCAGTTCCCGGTTCTACCGGAGGTGGAGAAGCTTCCGCCCGGCAAAGTCCTCTGCGTGTATGGCGATGCCGAGAAGGACACGCTCTGCACGCAGCTCGACCTGCGGTTTACGACGGTGACGGAGTCCGGCGGCCATCATTTCGGTGGCCACTACGACGATGTCGCCCGCGCGATTCTCAACGCGGCGCGGTAGGCGCGAAATTGGCGGTGTTCTCACGGATGTTACTTTCCGACAGCGATGGCAATGACGATACGTTTCATGGCGCGTTTACTCCTTCCGTTTGCCGCGGTCGTGCAAATCGGATGCAACAGTCCAACCGCGCCGATCGACACCACCGCCAAGG